>Ga0247609_10001087_pt1 | contig 33828 bp, 30 predicted proteins | sample 172DNAGHGlowgp2_FD_193487 | JGI IMG/M metagenome (GOLD analysis project Ga0247609, IMG submission 193487) | Sheep rumen microbial communities from Palmerston North, Manawatu-Wanganui, New Zealand - 1728 DNA GHGlow gp2 | ecosystem: Host-associated > Mammals > Digestive system > Stomach > Rumen ... | reverse complement strand
ATATCTTGAAGATTATAGACGAATGGTATTTTTCTTATTTTTTTCACAGTCGCTCCCAGCAGTCCCTGATAAGGAGGAGTGCTGGCGAGAAACATCACATCTACGTTCTTGGCATATTTTGAGAACAGTGCTCTATTCAAGTGTTTGATGCTGATGAGAAAATAGCGCAAAGCACGCATCACAGGGTTTTTGCCTTCCGCATACATGGAGAAACGATGGATGGTTCGATGTCCATCAAAGTCAATTTCTGTGCGATAGGCTTTCCCTTTGTATTTTTCTCGTTCTTCTTTGGTGATGCCTCGGCAAGGTGTGGGTGCAAAAGTCACCATTTCCCAACCAAGGTCAGCATAGGCTTGGTTTCGGTTTTGACCAATATACGGACTTGCCCCGTGTTCAGGCTTACAATAAGTAGGAAGGCTCAGTATTTTCATTTTAAAAGCACTTTAACTTACATACTTAATATTGCACTCAAGCATCTATTATATGTAAGATGCTCAATTTGCATTTCATATCCTTCTTTTGACATTATTCGAAGGGTATCGCTGATATCAACCAATCGTTTTGCAAGAGTATCGGGATTATCACCTACAACATGTATTCTATATATTGCACGGCCAATTTCATTTGTTTCCAAAATAACATCACCCTCATGACACATTTGTGTTACATTTAGAACTCCTGGCATAGCCTTTACCTTATCAATACCTTCAATATGGTCAATAGTACCCGCTTTCAATTCAACATAATAATTACAACACGGCTTTGAGAAACGAGCATTTTCAATTTCTGATAATCTATCATCACTCATACTACCAGTAAGCACATAATTGATCATATAATTCAAAACATTTGAACCATTTATATATTCAGTCAGAATATATGCCTGAGCTCCACCCATTCTGAACCCAGCTTCATAAAAGTAAAACTTTCCATTTTTAATAAAGCCTTGTAAAGTAAGGGTTCCATTCATCAGCCCCATTTCTTTAATCATTTTCTTTGCTGGCTCATCTGCTATTCTATAATATTCATCAATGTAGGTCGTTGGGTAAAAATGGAATAACGGCAAACTTACATAGTTGTTTTCACTTTGAACCTTGTCTTTTGTAAACACATATGCCAGGGTACATTCACCGTTTTGTATCGTATAATTAACGAAAATATCTATAGCGTCAGTAATAAGACTTTCTACAATAACGTTTTTACTTGGTGACCAACTTAATGCTTCATTATAATAACCCATAAATGTTTCTGCTGAATAACATGCATTTAGGCCTCTCGCCCCTGAACTATCAACTGGTTTAATCATTAAAGGATATTGTAGGCTTTCAATTTCTTCTTTTGTCGGGATTGCAGATACTTTAAATTCAGGAATTACAGGAAAACCACTTTTTCGAGCAAAATCTTTAAACCTTGCTTTGTTTGCCACTATATCCCATTGTTGCCTTGTCACATAGAAACGAGCGCCAGAATTTTCACACACATCTATTGCAACAGATGCATATTCTTCTGAAGAACCAACAAAAATTCCATCTATACCTTCTTTCTTCACGATTTCAGATATTCCATGCACATCTCTTCTATTGACATTATAGTGTTTATCAACCAAGCCAACTGTTCGAGGATCCATAAAGTCACCCACTGAATAAACAGTAAAGCCCATTACATCTTTATATTTCTTTACATGACTAGCATATGCACCTGCACCAATTAGTAATAGTTTTTTCCCTTTAAGATTCATAATAGACCTTTTTTAATTTTATTTGATAAATCAACTTTTTTATTGCCAAATTCTATCAAGTACTTTAGATAAACTATCTGATAGACTAGAATACAATATAGCATCAGTCGCTTTCTTTATGGCACTGAATTGAAGCCCCCCATATTGTGCTAAATTTTCAAATTTCTCAATTAAATCATTTCTCGTCATTGGATTATCCATATCCCCTTTTGACGAATAAACTTGTTGAACAAAAGATGAAAATGCCGTTTTAATTTCAACCACAGAAGCTCGTTTTTTCGGAATGAGTGCGGTTAATGAAGGATCTTCGTACACAAACACCTTTTGAGCAAGCCCAATTATGTCTTTTCTGTTAATATGAGCATCATCGAATTCCTCCATGCCTGCATTTTTATCAATAATAGACACTGACACACAATATGGAATACTCATCTTGGCAGAATTTATACTATCAACAAACTGATGTTCATGACCACTAATTCCTGATTCATACATTCCAACATTTATTCTTTCAATTTTTGAATAATCAATTTCATGCTCTTGACAGATTTTTAACGTAGCTTCTATTGCAGCATGACAATGCCTACAGGCGGCATACGATTTGAAATAATTAGTCATACCCAACAAAGTAGTACTATCGAAATCTCTTAAATATGAATCGTTGAATTTGTCTGTCATTACAGCGAAAAAACCTCGTTTACCACCAATAACATCATCAGGTGACTCAAACCTAGTTTTTCCAATATAAGCGGCCAAAAGACCATCGTAAGCAGCTTTCCCCGCATTAAATGGTTTTAGCTGTGAATTACCTTGCATCATCTCATTAACCCCCCCCGCACAGCTAGCTGCTGCAGTTAAAGCCGACTTTGTTTGTTTAAAATCATAATGTAAAGCTGCTGCTATACCCAAAGCAACACCAATAGCCCCACATGTACCCGTAGTATGAAAACCACGATTTCTATGGTCTGGTTGTATTGAACTCGAAATTCGGATTATTGCCTCGTAACCAACAATAGCTCCTCTAATAAAATCGGCATAGCTAATATTTTCGTTTTGCGCCATTGCAAGTAACCCAGAAAAAACTGGAGCTGCAGGATGTATTGCACCTAATTTATGACCATCATCTAATTCAATAACATGGGAGCAAATAGCATTAATAAATGCGGCACCAACCATTTCAAGCTTTCTCGCACTTCCTAACACTGTGCATTTTCCTTCCCCAAATAGTCCGGAATCTATTATGCAATCAGTTTTTTCAGAAAGAAACCGTGATCCGGCCAATGTACAGCCTACATAGTCAAGAAAACAATCTAGAAAATGATCATAAACAACATTACTAAAATGTGAATTTGCCAATGAAATAGTATTCTTTACAAAAACATCTGTTATATTACTCTGATCAGATATAATCTCGGACATAAAAACAATACAATTAATTCTGTTATAGTTCAACACTTGCTTTTCTCGGCTCGAAGCAACAGCAAGGCCTCAAAGCAACAATACGTACACCGCTTGCTCGTTGAGGACCGATTTTGGCAAAAGTAGCCAAAACGCTATGCTTACCTCCCAATCCAAGCGGACCTATGTTGGCTTCATTCACCTTTTCGGTGATTTTTTTCTCAAAGTCAGTTTGCTTGCTGAAGTCACCATACACCATTGCTTCCATCATCAGACTGGTTGCTTCAAATTGAGAACGACCAATACCTACAGCAAGGACACAAGGGCTGCACCCTAATTTGGAAACACCTTCTTTTGCACGGTTAACAATCTCGTCAATCACCACATCCACACTATGCTTGTGAAATACCCGTTGAGTGATGCCACGAATGGCGGGGCCTCCGCCGAGCATCAACACAGTAAGTCGAAGCATATCTTCGTCAACAGGTTTTATCAAAATGGGAGAAGGTGCTAATGCGCCACTATCTTCATTCAAACCACCACTTTGGTCAATACGGGCATAATCATCCCCCTTGATGGCCATAGGTCGACCGGGAAGCTGACACAAACCAAGTGCCACACCTTCTTTTATTTGTTCCAACAATTCGCCAGTAACGCTGCGATTCGATCCAACTTCAAGAAAAAGATGTGGAATACCCGTGTCGTCGCACAGAGGGCTTCTTCTCTGTTCCGCAACAAGGGCATTGTCAAGCACCTGTTGCATTACCCAACAACTTTGAGCGTTAGATTCGTCAGCAATAGCCTTGCGATAAGCTTCTTTCTGATCTTCACGGAAAGTTGACCCAGCTCTAACGAGGCAATCTGCTACCTTTTCCTTTATACTAATCATAAATTGACTCTCCTTTCGCAGCTGCAATAATGGCTTGATACCTGACCACTTTTAACCTATTAAACGCCTCCATGCCCAATTCAGGGAAAGCCACAACTTCCTGTTCCAGCGTCTGGCTGCACAATAAGGCAGTCACTGGAGGAATGATGGCAAACACAGCGTTGTTCTCCGCCAGTTTCTTTACTGTTTCATTTGAAATGGCACCCTTGCCAAGGTGCATTTTCACTCCAGCTTTCGATAATGGCTCAAAGGTGCATTCTATCTCTACTTTATTGCTCGATGTGGGCCCAACACCAGCAGGGCTTACAGCCGTATGGAAGATAACCGCTCCTTGCAGGTCGATGCCCAAATCATTCAAAGTACCTTCTTCGGCAGCTTTCACAATCCTGGGCAGCACCGCATCACGACCAGTATAAATATTTCCCGTGATAGTCACTACATCACCAACCTTCAATTGGCTGATTACCTCTTCACTGAAAGGTGTCGTAAGATCAATCATGATTCTATCCCAAATAAATTAATATATTCCGACTCATTCTCTATCACACCGTATGCTTTGGCACGCATGGTAACGCGCTCCGCCCAGCGGCGATGAGGCCCAATTTCATTCATCTTATTGCTGTTAGCACTCTTTATCACTCCTCCGGAAGTATTCATGATCTGCAAGGCATCCTCATACTCCTCTTTTACAACCGCTTGCATACCATTTACAAAATTGATGTGGGTTGGATGGATAATGGTCTTCCCCACAAAACCATTCGCTTTGTCTAATATCAACTCTCTCAACAACCCATCTACAGCATCGTTAACAATTGGCTGACGACGCAACAGACTCTCTTTGATATCAATTTGAGGCAAGGTCTCTGAAAACTTCATCTTTTTGTTAATTCTAAAATACTCCCAAACGGGTCCCGAGACAACATAATCATTGTTACGGGTAAACATATTTAGAATATCCAAAAGGATATCACTTACCGTCATGATATCATAAATTGTATAGTTGATGTCACGGCGTGCACCAAAACAGGAGGAAAAATCAGTGGCACCCACACGAACATTGAGCACCAAATCATGATACTTGTCAAGAATATTTTTGATTTGCTCCAGTTCACCAATACGGGTTTCCTTGAACGCCACACGGCGGTCTTCAAGGATGGGAAGTCCATAAAGAATCTCCCCGAACTTGTTGTTCAGATAAGCCAAATATTCAAAATAATCACGACCATTCTCCGCATTGAATTTAGGAAAAGTAAACCCTGCAACTAGACGAAGATGCTCTTTGTTTAGCATTTCGGCAAAATGCTGGAATTGATCGATATTCCTCACCCGGAATGCAATGATAGGCAGATTCTTGTATTCAAAACTGCCTTCATCAATAGCCGAGTTGATTTTATCTAGCATGTGGATAGCATTCAACTCTGCCTCGGGAACGTCTTCCACCTTACAAGCATCCTCAAAACACATAGTCATGCTTGTCAATCCCGCTCTCTTCTGTGTTAAGATAGCTTCAGTAAAATCCTTGGTACCTGGCATGTACATATTTGCACCAAGACAATACTGCAAAAAACTTCGATCAGAATATTTATTGAAGTCTTCGGGTTCTTTAACAAATTGATAATTCGGATTGTACTTGTGATGTCTCATAGTCAAATAGCCATTTTTTTCAATCGTGACGCAACTCCAACTTCTTCAGCCACAGCATTCACTTCCTCAAATTGTTTGGGACTGATTTGCACCGTCTCCACTGCATTTTTCATTTTGATATATTCGATTTCCCCAGGCATGAAAATCTTACCTTCATCGCCACAAGCCTTGACAGCCTTATAGAAATGGGCGATTCTTTCTTTCTTCTCTTCGGGGGACATGAACTTGTCCAGATCGATCACCACAAAAAGATGTCCATTGCCCGAATCCTCTTCCATCTTGCTGAGGTTTTTCACCTCACCTGCATAGTGCGAACCCGTGAGCATTCCGGCAAATAAGTCGACAAACATGCTCAAACCATAACCTTTGTAACCGCCAATAGGTAGTAATGAACCTTTCAATGCCACATTTGGATCATCAGTGGGCTGACCATCGGGACCAATAGCCCAGTCCAATGGGATTTTCTCTCCATTTTTTGCTGCAAGACGTATCTTACCACGAGCGGCAATAGTGGTGGCCATATCCAGCAGAATAGGATCATGTTCTTCATCACCTGGATAAGCATAACACAAAGGATTTGTACCGAAAATTGTTTTGTTACCTCCTGTAGGCGCAATGGCTGGTGCAGCATTAGCATACACCATGGCTGCACAACCTTCTCGGGCAGCCATATCTCCGAAATATCCCGCCGTGCCAAAGTTATTGCTGTTGCGCACTCCTACCACTGCCACCCCATATTTCTTGGCTTTCTCAATAGCCATCTTTGTGGCTTTGAAGGCAACCACCTGGCCAAAGCCATTGTGGGCATCCAACAAGGCGTATGCTGCATTGTCAGCCAATACCTCAATGTCGTTTTTCGGATTATAATGACCTGCTGCAATTTTATGAACATACAAAGGAAGCCTGCCTACGCCATGAGTAGCCACACCCCTTCTATTAGCAAACAGAATGGTATCCAAAATAATCTCGGCATCATCTTGATTCACACCGACCTTGGCAAGTGTTTCTTGTACCACTCGCCGTAGGTTTTCTATAGAAATGCTAATTTGATCTGCCATTCGTATATTATTGTTTTGATTTACCTGATTTAATCACATTTATAGTATAAGTAATCGGTCTGATAGCAAAATCAGAGAGTTTAGTCTTGTTAAAGAAATACAAAACCATCATTATCAACGCACCGTAAACAAAGGCAAAAAACCAATTCCATGGCAATTTAAGGAATACCACGAACGAGAGAAGAATCCCGTGAAACAGATAGTATTTCAAAGAATCCCTTCCAATTTGTCCCAATAATTTAGATGAAGAAACCAAACTCGTCAAAGACACTGACATAATGATCGCCAATAGATAACATGCCAAACGAGCCATCACTCCTACCATTGGTTTTTCCATACCGTATCCACTTGCGCCTCGAACAGTTTCCCTAACATTGACATAGTCTTGCGGAGTCAAAAACGCTACTAAAGCAGCTGCCGATAGCATAATCAACACGGCTATCCATTGTGGCATTTTCTTACATAAAGTGATGAAATCGTTGCCTTGCAAAATGGTTCCCAAATAGAAAAACGGAGCAAAAACAATAATACGACTCAAAGCTATAGTTTTTCCAATCCCATCTTCAAATCCAACCATTAACCCGACAAGAAACAAGGAGATACAAATCACCCATTTCACTGCTTTAGAACGAGCCACTTTATCAACAAAAAAGAAAATGCTTCTCCAAACAATCAACGCCAACAGATACCACATCATTGGAGCAGGAATCAACAAGAATTCATATAGTGAATATCCTTGCATTATTCCTTTTACGATCTGAAAGATAACGTATGACTCGGTGATGGTCAGCACCCCTTTCCAATACTTTTGACTATCCGCATGGGTAAAATAGCCCGAAAGAAACACAAAGAAGGGCATGTGAAAAAGATACACCCAATTTGCAATGGTCATTTTCACCATATCCTGAGGATGGCCATAAAGAAAGCTATGTCCAAATACGACCAACGCAATCAGGACTCCCTTCAATGAATCGATCCTTTCATCTCTCACCATTTTCACATCACTTTGGTGAAACAATAGCTTCAGGATAATAAGTATCAATGACTCTCTTCACAAGCGAAACCTGCTTGGCGCGCTGCTTGGCTTCCTTTTCGGTGGTATCATAGCTATGATTTGCTGCAACCGACCCACCAGTCTTCAAATACACAGGAGCAGCCACACGAATAAAGTCCGGCACTTCATAGTGACGAATAAATCCACCTGAGGATTTGGGGTTCTCAGTATGTAGGTCAATCGGCACATCGATGGCAGCACGCATGGCCGCGAGCATCTGCACCTGGATGTCGCGGACCGGATTGATGGAGTCTGCACCCAAAGTCTCTAACACATGGGCTGAACACGGATTGCCATGACCGCTGTGGGCACTCACCTTGAAGTGACAGTCCGCCGGAATGAATCCTTTCTTACGAGCCTCGCCCAAAGCCCAAAGCAGACCTTCGTCATAGACCAAGAATCCACGGACACCCAGACGGGCACCACGGCGGATTTCTTCTATGCCACGTGCAATTTGTTCCTCTCCACGCAGTCTATACCCCATACGTTGACCTTCTTCGGTCTTCACTGAAGCTGAAGTATCGGTGGTGGCTCGTGGTCCACAGGCCAGTACCAACTGCACATTCCACTTCTGAGCATATTCTACCATTCGGGAAATCTCTTCATCGGTGAGAAACATAATACCCTTTGTTTGGGTTACACGATGAATCTGTATTCCAAACTCATCTAAAGCCTCAAGCAGAGCCTTCATGGGTCCTGGCCCTTGGATGCCAGGTACCTCAAAACGGTACTGACCACCATCTTCAAAACGTTTTTCAGAAGTTGGTAAATCATAAAGGTCGCCGCCCGGCATTCCGATACTTTCAAGAAACGCACGCGTTTCAGGCATGGTGTAATATTTCATAATGATTAGTTTTTATTTAATTTCTATTTTGATAAGTTTCATCGCTTCTTCACAAGACTTCACTGCTTCATCAGCTGTAGCTGCCTGCACAATCACAGAACCAATACGATCATTGCTACATTGAATCGGCGTAGATGGTTCACCTACCACTTTAGTCATAATGACATTTTTGACATTTGGCATTTGTCTGGCTTCCTCAACACCTGTGATACTTGCAATGATGCCTTCGGGAGCATCGAGATAACGAATCGCCGATCCACAATGGCATTTCGACTCAATATCGGGCGGATTGCCCAATGCGACTTCAATAGTCGCCTTCACCATATCAATGCCAGTAGACAATGGCACTAAAGCAGTAGTGATATTGTCACCACCCATGCGTGCCCCCAATTCAATCATCACAGGGCCTCGTTTTGTAACCATCATCTCCACATGAGCAGGCCCATGATTGATGCCGATAGCTTTACATGCCCGAACCGCTAAATCTTTGATTGCTTTTTGCGTTTTAATAGGATGACGAGAGGGTTGACTATGACCCATCTCCACAAAATGAGGTGCTCCCGTAGTTAGTTTGTCTGTAATCTGTAGTATGTTGACTGTACCATTGACCACCATCACCTCCACACTCACCTCATCACCTTGAAGATATTCTTCTATAATCACTCTGCCATGTCGTGCCGAGGCACGACTATATTCATAGGATTGCAGCAAGTCTTCAAATCCCTGTGCCAATACTACGCCATGACTACCGGCATTGTCAGTAGGCTTCATGATACATGGATACGACATTTTGCTTTCCAGAGCTTTCAGCTCCTCCAATGAATCCACAGTAAAAAACCATGGTGAGGCCACATCATGAGCCTTGAAAGCCTTAATCATCTCGTATTTATCGGTAGCTTTGATGGCCGTATCGTACGAAATACTATGCAATCCCAGCTTTTCAGATACTTTCGCCACGCCACGCATTGGCATATCTGTGGCCAATGTCATGATTCCATCAGGCTTGTAGTCTTCTGCCGAAGCCAACACAGCATCCTCGTCCATAGTAGAGGCGTTATAGTATTTATCGGCGTATGGAATGCCGATGGCATGTGGGTTAAAGTCCACCACAGCCACTTGCAATCCCATCTCCTTGGCTTTTTGTATTGCTGGCAATTGAAGCACGGAGGCGCCGATAATCATTATCTTTTTCATCATTATTAGTTTAGCGTTTAGAGTTTAGTGTTTAGAGTAGCGGTAAGTTCAGAGTTTAATCAGTTGAAAGTTTATAAGAGTTTTGAAGTCCTGAAAGCAGGCGAGCATCTTCTCCTATCAAATCATCCATACTCATTAAATCTTCCGTTGTGATATAGTCAAGTTCTTCGGCCATCTCAAACAGAGAGGAAACCTCCATCAATGAACCGAAAGCAATCTCAAGAAAGTGAGTTTTTTCTTTTACCGAGTATCGGTTCACACCCTCTGCAATGTTGGACGTTATTGAAACAGACGCTCTACGGAGCTGGTCGCACATCGCCCACCGCTCCTCTGGAGGAAACTTTTTCAATAACTTATAACTCCTTTTGACAACTTCATTTGCTTTCTGATAAGCTATCAACTTTCTATATCCAAACACCTCCATACCCTATCAACTATCAACCTTGAACTATAAACAATCAACCTTGAACTATAAACCATCAACCTTGAACTATAAACCATCAACTTTAAACCATCAACTTTTACGGTAGCTCTGTTCCGTATTGATATTCTTTCGTGCGACAACCGACCACACTGTCTGAAACAGAATCTTCAAATCCATTCCCAAAGAGATATGATCAGCATAGTACGCATCCCACTTAAATTTCTCTTCCTGCGTAATACTATTTCGGAAATAGGCTTGGGCATATCCTGTCACTCCTGGTTTTACACTGAAGCTTTTACGTCTATTTTCGTCCATATCCTCCATTCTACGTGTTTTCGCCTTCTCTGGACTGTAATTCTTGGGACGTGGACCCACAAAACTCATGTCCCCCAACAACACATTGAGCATTTGAGGAAATTCATCAAGCGAAGTCTTACGCATAATACGACCAATAGGAGTCACCCTTGGGTCGTCATCGCTGTTATAAGTGCTACCATCCGGATTTTTGAGATTAGGAGAGTTCACATACATTGATCGCAACTTATACATCTTGTAAGGTTTATAGTTTTTCCCAGCTCGAAGAGCATTATAAAAAACTGGCCCCTTATCTGTCAACCAAATGAATGGTGCCAAGACAATAATTTCGAGAAACACAAAAGGCAGCAGAATCAAACTGCCAATAATATCAAAAAAACGTTTGAAAATTAAATACATATCTTTAAGATAAATATTAAAACAATCTTTAAATTGCTATTTTTTATTCACCCTGGGAGAAAAGGCTTAACTTCCGGACATCAAGTTGCCAAGGTAACCATTTCACAATAAGCATCACAACTGATATGCGACTGCAAGACACACTAACAAATCGGCAAATAATAGCACATAATGATATCACTCAACAACATAATGGGAAACCATGCTTATCGTCAAAGGCAACGCACCAGACATAAAATAAATACCTTTTGAATTTTGTCCTATGAATGTTAACACATTGTTCTCCTGAATAAACCCAAAAAACACATATAATAGTATAGAAGAAAAAAAGCATAGAGCCTTCAGAAAATTAATCCAATTGATACTTTTCTCGGTGTTAACAATCATTACTTGCTCTTCTGACTTGACACAATTTTCCATCGGTAAAAGATGTACTATTATGCTATCACATCCATCTCCGAACCACTATGGCCATATCATCTATTCTGTCACAAACACCATTTATTGTTTTATATGAATAACCTATATGTGATGTGGTTTCTATAATGCCATCAGCTGTCAATAGTTGCTCTTTTCTAAGAAAACTGATAATGGTCGGTTTGAACATCCTACAAATATCATCAATCAATCTTTTTTGACTTTTATTCAAATGGATAGATTCTTTGGGAGAAACCATACATAGAATATGTGCATCTTTTACTATTCCTCTACTTCCCATGATCACGATTGCTGATAACTGTTCTTCATCGATCAAGAGGTAATCACGATCAGAGTAGTCCCAAAACCTCCAGTCAAGGTATTCTTGGGTTAGTATGGGACTAGCTGGTGTATTACCAGAAGTAGAGAAATCCTTATTCTTGACATTAATCGTATTGGTTTTTTTCTCAGCCACATGAATATCGGGCATAAAGGGTTTGCTGAGATCGGATATTTGGAAGACTGAACGGAATGGACCTGTCGGTATAATACCATACTCAATCTCTGCTCTTCCCAATTCCCATCCTAAATCCTGTTGTCCTATTAATGACTGCTCATGGTCGAAGAAATACAGAATATCTATTCCGCTTTTTCTCGCCTCATCCTCAAGTAACTTAAGTAGCTCCTTCCAGTTAATCTGTTGTTCAAGTCCTTCTTTAATTGAAATATTGCTGACATACCCACAATGAGAAGTACGGCCTTGTTGTGTGATATCTATCCGTTCAACCACAATAGCTGCTTTCACGTCATCCCCTTCTATCGCACATCCGATGATTGCTTTGCCAAAAGGATTCTGCTCATACTGATGTCGCATCCAGTTTTGTGGTTGGGAAAGAAATCCTTCAGCTGAGTAAAAAAGAGATTCAATACTGCGTGCAAAGTCGTTGCATGCATCATAATGAGTAATAGAATAAATCATACTAAAAGTGTTTTTGGTGCAATAAAAACAAGAAAAAAAGTCCTTCTTAAATCAAATCACCTCGCTGAGAAGGGTTTATCAAGGGAACAGTACATTCGATAATATTACAGTGAATTACGATTAAATGTGGCTACTCAATCCATTTGACCATTTTAGAATAAGTCGGAAACTTCTTTAACTCCTTCATGGCGGAATCAGATAATTTCAATCTGCCATTCACTATAGAAGCCCCTATAGAGTATATATCCTCTTCTTGGTATGCAAAATTATTCAATATTCTCTCTGGAGTTTGCTCGCCTACTCCATGGATTATCAGATTCTTTCCATGCACACAAGAGCTATTGGGACGTTCGTCCATTTTATATTTTCCACCAATAATATTGTAGAAAAGATTAATACCATCGTTTGTATGAAGGTATTTCTTGTTTAAACTATTTGCTCTCCAACTTAAAATTGAATGAGCATCTGTAATTCCACATATAATGTTGCCATATATAGTGACATTCATCGCGCCCTCATCGCAATAAATAGCTCGATATGATTTTACCCCGCGTAAATTATGAATATAATTGTATCTAACCACCAACTCATCACTAAAAGTCGCTAAATAAATAGCTCCGCCATCTATTAAAGTATACTTCTCTGGATGATTATAATAATCATCACCAAAAAAAATCTCGTTGTATTCTATCAGACCACGACATATCATCTTACCCTCTTTTGTCGGGCGATATCCGGATCTAATCGAAGCATATCCAATATCCTCAAATTGGTTATTCGATACCCAAAAGTCTTCTCCATAACAGACCACACACGAGGAGTTAGTCCACCCCAACTCTGCCCGATAAAACTTATTCCCCTTTACTATTGTATTTGGACAATCAATGTCAGAAAAAAAAGCACCGAAGAAACAACTATCTATCCTATTGTTCTCAAAAGTAAAATTTGGTGTTTGTTTCAACCTAATAATTTGTTGGTTGATATATCGGAACTTGCAGTCACTGATTTGAATGCCTTTTGTTTTCACATCTCTAAAGTAACATAATGCATGTTCACCCTTTGCACTACCACAAAATTCAATCCCCGACATCGAGAAACTCTTTAGTTTCACTCTATATAAAGTCAAAAAACTGGATACTTCACATTCATGAATTGCACTTGTACTATTCTTTATGTATGCAGGATTGAACAATCGAACCCTCGGTTTTAATTTACTAATAACACTATCATAATGGACATTAAGACATTTTTTTGCCTTATCATATTCAAGATTGGAAGCAATAAAATATACAAAACCGTTCTTTATATCAGTAACATCGTAAACAGGAGATCGATACCATTGTGATATTTGAACTTTCATTCCTGGTACAAAAGTCTCCTTGGTGGCCAGGGCAATTCTGCACACCTTTGATTTCTCATCCAGCACTTCCACCTGACCTATGGATACACTTGTTTCCCCATATAGATTAATCAAATTCAAATGTCCATCTAAATAGATATTTTTCCGATTTGGTGAAAGAGTTTTGCTATTATTATAGTCTTTTCCTCCTGCTACTAAAACTGTTTGATTTCCCTTGAAACTTATTGACACGCTTTCGGCATTAATATTATAGAGATACACTGGCAGTTTATCATAATAAAACACTCCTCTTGAAAACAATACTTCAATATTTGTTTTTCCTCCCTTTATCGCTTCCTTTATTTGTTTATTAAGATTTGAGAGATCGTCTTGAGTGTGAATCCTAATAACAAAGGGGGTGACTCCCCTAACAATCACTTTTGTCTTAGAATGCTGAAATTTTTCGTATTTTGAAAAAGCATCGTTCACCGGCGTATTTTGTCCCCTCCCAATTGAAATAATGAGAAATAAAGCAAACAACATAAAAAAATGCTTTATCAAAGAACTCGTATTCATATTATAGCCGCTAAACAAATAACCTTTTTTCAATAATCATTCATTCTATTAAACTCATATATTATCACCTATATAATTATATATTATTTCGAGAATATGTTCTGCAGCATGAGCATCACCAAAAAGTTTAGGAAATACAGGTTTTACTCCTAATAGCATATTATAAGCACTTATTATTCTTTCTGGATTATCATCTGCTATTATTCCAGCACCATGCTCAACTATTTCAACCCACTCTGTCTCTGGACGCAAAATTACACAAGGACGCTCAAAAAAGAATGTTTCCTTTTGGACACCTCCACTGTCAGTCATAACAATCCTAGCGTTTTTTTCTAACACAATGATATCAAAAAACGATGCTGGAGGAATAATCTTGACTAATGGCGAATTAACCAATTTTTCATACACTGTTGGTTCAAGATTCTTCTCCAATAGCTTTCGAGTTCGAGGATGTAACGGCAACACCAACGAGATCCCATTCTTCTCTGCCAAAAAAACTAATGTAGATAAGATATTTGTTAGCCGAACAGGATTATCTGTATTATTCGGTCGATGAATGGTTGCAAGTATATACCCTTCGGGAGCCATACCAAGATCTGAAAGAACCGAAGACTTTTGTTCTGCAACTGATGCGAAATAGATACTATTATCATACATCACATCTCCACAGTTAACAACTTTTCTCACTTTATTATTCTTAAATGTTGCTTGTGATTTCTCAAACCCCTCATTCATCAAATTCCGATAACCTGTTGCTGTTGGTGCAAACAACACCGAGGATAGTTGGTCACAAACTATACGATTTATCTCTTCTGGCATAGTCATATTAAATGAACGCAACCCTGCCTCAATGTGAAATACCGGAATATGAATCTTAGAAGCAGCTACTGCTCCTGCCAATGTCGAATTCGTGTCACCATATAGTATGATGCCGTCAAAAGGCTCTGAAGTTAGCACCTCTTCAATGCCAATAATCATTTTAGCGGTCTGCACACCATGACTACCTGATCCTACACCTAAATTGTAATTCGGTTGAGGTATACCCAATTCATCAAAGAAAACCTGGGACATATTTGCATCATAGTGCTGACCTGTATGGAGAATACTCTCCTCTATCCTGTCTGAAAACTTCTCACGAATCGCTCGTGATATAGCAGCAGCTTTAATAATTTGTGGCCGTGCTCCAATTACAGTTAATAACTTAATCATACTTATTGAACTGTTTCAACGTATTCATATACTTTATAAAGCTCTTTCTCTTGAATGGACCAATTGTATTTCTCTCTTACTGCCTTTGCAGCATTATTACCCATTCTTTCTGCCTCTTTTGGATTATTGACAATGTAATTAATTGCATCTGAAATAGATTTAGTGTCATTGGGTTCAACACATAGTCCACAATCGTTAGTCCTGACAATTTCTTCCCACAATTTAAGATGTGACGTGATAATGGGTATCCCCGCCATCATATACTCGAAAATCTTTTGATTACCTAATGTTCCTTCTTTGAAATCAACATTAGCATCATCATATGTATAGACAGCCATTCCCGCACTGCTCTCCTGCAGAAATCCATTCACCTCCTCATGTTTTATCTTTCCTAAATACTCGACATGCCCCCAGCCTGACAATTGGCGTAGTCTGTTCTCATACTCCTTATAAGGACATCCACCCACTATTCTGTATGTTGCATTCGTATTCGTTAAACTTTCTATAATACTATGATGCATCCACTCTTTTGTAATACCTCCTGCAAAACAAACACTTGCTCCCCATCTCCGATGGTCTTCTGACTCTTTGTAAATGGGATAATTTGTCACCATAAAAGTTCGAGGCCCTATGTGTGATAATCGTTCAACAATTGAAGGGGTTACGGATATGATAGCATCGCAATAGCGAAGATAATGTTTCTCATATTTAATATATATGCGAGACACCATCTTCCTTATTTGTTGAGGCATCCATTCCTTTATTAGCAGCACACCGGGAAAATTCTCATGCGAATCAAAAATCACCTTTTTCCCTTTTCTCTTGAGAGCAGGTATAATTCGCAATAGTTCTGGATCATGGATATGGTAAACATCTGCATCAACCTCCAATGCTTTCTTTAAGAATGGCTTAATTGTTACCATTCTCTTTATTTGGCCCTCTGCAACTGGAATGCCATATACATGGATACCATCTACTACTTGATCCTCTGATCTACCCTGAATAAGGCTAACATCGTAGTATTTTGACAATGAAATGCATTGTTTTCTAAAAATTCTACCATCAAATGGCTTATGCATATTGGTCACATGACATACTTTCATAGACATATCATTGGAAAAAATTAATAATAGCACGAATAATCGTATCTTGTATTCCAACCGTCATCTCTGTATGGATCGGGAGCGATAAAACAGAGTATGCAATCTCTTTTGAATTATTGAGATCTTCTGCTGCACGAGTAATTGGTTTGAAGGCCTCTTGTTCTTGTAAAGGCAAGGGATAGTAAATCATAGCTGGGATGCCTGCATCTGCCAAATACTGCTTCAGTGCATCACGTTTCCCATCTTTAATCTTTAGAGTGTATTGGTGGTAAACATGGGTACTTTTATGCAACTCCATTGGAGTAACTATGTATTTTTCCTCCGGGTCAAAAGCCTTCAACTTTTCTGTGTAATAACAAGCTGCCTCATACCGCGCTTGACAATATTCATTCAAATGTTTCAGCTTCACATTCAACACAGCTGCTTGGATGGAGTCCAACCGAGAGTTGCAGCCAATAACAGTATGATGATATTTCACTCTCTGTCCATGATTTGATATCATCCTTAACTTTTCGGCCAATCCCGCATCCTTCGTAAAGATAGCTCCACCATCACCATAGCAGCCTAAGTTTTTGGAAGGAAAGAAAGATGTACACCCAATTGTCCCCATCGTACCAGTCTTCTCCTTGTGTCCATCTGAGAAAGTATATTCTGCACCAATGGCCTGGGCATTGTCTTCAATAACAAAAAGATTATGCTCCTTGGAAAAGGATAAAATTGGTTCCATATCACAGCTCTGTCCGAAGAGATGAACAGGTATAATGGCTTTTGTTTTAGGAGACAACCCTTTTTTTATATTATCAACTGTTACGTTAAAACTTTCGTAGTCTACATCAACCATCACAGGTGTCAGCCCTAACAACCCAATTACTTCTGCTGATGCGACATATGTGAAAGCCGGAACAATCACCTCATCACCAGGTTTTAGTTCGAGTGCCATCAATGCTATTTGCAATGCATCTGTACCATTGGCACATGGAATCACATGACAACCGCCCATGTATTTGGACAAATTATCTGAAAACCGTTTAACAATTGGTCCGTTGATAAAAGAGGTATCATTTATCACCTGTTCAATACCTTCATCTATTTCTTCCTTTATCTTTAGGTATTGACCCTTTAAATCAACCATCTGTATTTTAGAATTCATAATGGAATGCGTATTACCCTTATTGCCATATTAATATTTTACATCATTCCAACCAAATGGATGGTTGGCCAACGGCATTTTTGCTAATGGGTGATAATCCCCAACCAATCCTATTGGTTTTGAATTACGTATGTCATGTACAATCTTAATGCACGGTAATGCTTCACTTATACGGAATCCTTTACCAGCAAGTATTTCTTGATAGCTTTTAGTATGGAGTTCTGTGAATCCTTCACTAAACTCAAACTCATCTCCATCAATATTTAATGTCCTATAGGTTCTTTTCTCTCCCTGAACAGCATTTTCTGGAAGACAATCTGCATTTATACTTAAGAAATAACGTACTCGGGCATTTTTCAATCCTAAATAACCAGCCACTCGGTCAAAACTCATGACATGAACAATATTTTCTTGAACTGGGCCAAAAATCCATTGTAACATATCATAAAAATGCACTCCAATATTTGTCGCCACTCCTCCACTTTTGTGATTGTTCCCTTTCCATGATGAATAATACCATTTCCCTCTTGAAGTAATATATGTTAAATCTATATCATATACTTTATCTTGGGGACCAGCTTGTATCTTCTTCTTCAACTCTACAATACTATTATGTAATCGAAGCTGAAGTATATTATACGCTTCCTTTCCAGTTTCTTCTTCCACCCTTAATAAATCTTCCAAATTCCATGGATTTAGAACAACCGGTTTCTCACATATTACATTAGCACCCAATCGGAGACCATACCGAATAAAGGCATCATGCGTGTAATTGGGGGTACAGACTGTTAACCAATCAATATTATTTTGTGTACCCTTAACTCTTGAACAGAATCTATCAAACTGCTCCTGTTCCGTGAAAAAAGAACAATCCGGGAATGAACTATCTAATCTCCCGACACTATCAAATTTATCATATGCAGCTAAAAGGTTATTTCCTGTATCTGCTATTGCTTTCAAATGCCTTGGTGCTATATATCCAGCAGCCCCTATTAATGCAAAGTTCGCCATTTTTATTCTCTTTTTTTATATTTCCTTGCCTAATTATTTCTTAATTATAAACGACCATCAACAATTTTTCGTGGAAGAATTCCCTTCACATCAAAAATTACATGTTGTAGTTTTAGTATCTGGTCAAAAATAATTTCAGAATCTATAAATTGATTATGTGCAACTGCAACTATAGCAGCATCGTACTTTTCTTCAGGCAAATTATTTACAATATTAATTCCATATTCTCTTTTTACCACTGCCGGATCTGCCCAGGGATCATAAACAGTAACATCCACATTATATTCTTGCAATGCGTGGAAAATATCAATTACACGAGTATTCCGCACATCAGGACAATTCTCCTTAAATGTGAACCCCATAATGATAATCTTTGACCGCAAGACCTTGATAGCTTTCTTCAACATTAGTTTTACTGTCTGATCTGCCACGTATGCACCCATGCCATCATTCATACGTCGTCCTGCCAGTATTATTTCCGGGTTGTATCCCATACGCTGAGCACACTGGGCCAAATAATAAGGATCAACACTGATGCAATGACCTCCAACTAATCCTGGACTCATCTTAATAAAATTCCATTTGGTACCAGCTGCTTCAAGTACATCCTTTGTATCTATCCCCATCAGTGTAAATATCTTCGATAACTCATTTACAAAGGCAATATTAATATCACGCTGGCTATTTTCAATCACCTTTGCAGCCTCTGCCACCTTGATACTTGGTGCCTTATGGGTGCCATTCAAAAGCACAGAGTTATAAACTTTATCGATTAAATCAGCCACATCGGAATTAGAACCTGATGTAATTTTCTTAATATTCTCAACCCTATGAACTTTATCACCTGGATTTATTCGTTCTGGACTATAACCCGCATAAAAATCTTTATTATACACCATTCCTGACACTTTCTCAATCACAGGGATACATTCGTCTTCAGTTACTCCAGGATAGACAGTACTCTCATACACTACTATATCCCCCTTACTGATAACTTTGCCAACAGTTTCGCTAGCACCATATAATGGCGATAAATCTGGGTTATTATTTTTATCGACAGGTGTGGGAACTGCAACTACATAAAAATTACAATCCCTAATCTCGTCAATATCTGATGTACAGCGAAATCCATTGTCTCGAATTGCTCCTTGGAGAAGTTCATCACTTACTTCAAGTGTAGAGTCATGACCTCCCATTAATGCCTCAACTCGATGGGGATTCATATCATAACCAATTGTATTATATTTTGTTGAAAATAATCTTGCCAAGGGCAGTCCAACATAGCCCAACCCTATTACACATATTTTTACTTCGTTCATATTTTTTAATTTTTTATCTTATTCTATAATGGAGGCAATTATCATTTACATCAGAGGGCATCTAATAAGAATTTTTACTGCCAAAGTCTCTTTCTGCTCCAACAATCAACAATTATTGATTTTCAATAGCTGTAAACAACGATTTTAAATTATTCTCAGCATTAAAACTATCTTTCCATTGTTGATAGGCCTTCTTTCTTAATTCCTGTTTCTCATTATCTGGAAGATTCTTAAACAATAATATATGATCTTTAATAGATTCAGGGGTAATCTCCGGATCAATCAAAAATCCAGATTCACTGTTTATTATTTCATTAGTTCCACCAACATCTGTAGCCATTACTGGGATACCGTATGAAATGGCCTCCATAATGGAAATCGGCAATCCCTCAGTTGATGATATGTTAATAAAAAGATCAATGGGATGGCTTTCGTAGTACTTCTTCACATCTTCATTTGTCAAGTATCCTTCAAATGAGATATGAACAAGAGGATTTTTCTCCATTACAAGTGTGGACTTTTCTCTCAAACACGACTCAAGTTCCCCTCCACCCAAATGTGACCAATAAATATCTCCACTATCCCACAACAATAAGGCATCTATCAAAACATCCAATCGCTTCAGTGACACCATTCTAGAGCATGTACAAATATGAAACTCCTTTGGGTTATTATTATTCAATACATCTTGGTTCTTATAGCTACCTAAATAGTTCACATGAGTTTTCTTATAGTATTCGTCTGACAATCCACCTATTCCCTCCAAATACATTTCCCTCACGCTACTGGCAATAAAATATACGCCATCAAGATATTTGTGTTTCTTATTCACATAGTAATATGGGATAAATCTATTTCGTATTGGCAGAATCTCGTATGAATGTGCCAGCGATACTGCTTTGATTTCGGGGTATTTCTTCTTCAGTTCTGCTGCCGCAAGAGCCGCAGCAGCAAACCATGTAGCAAGTACAACTACTGATGATCCCTTTTGTGGTTTAATAATTTTATTTGCCTCGTTACTCAACACTTCATCTGCAGCCAAATATTTAAATAAACCTTTAATGTACTTGTAATTGAATCCCTCTTTTTTCACACAATCAACCCACTGTTTCAGATTTTCCAAAGAGAAAAACCTGAAAAGTGCAATAACAGAGTTTCTGAGTCGAGATAATTTGTCAGGATAAACAATTTCTATAGGTGTATCAACAAACAAGCCGATATTATCTGGCTTATGGGTATTGATATAATATACCTGATCATAATGATTGGTTGCAAACGTTAAAATACTTATCATGAAGGGTGGAACCATCCTTTCATGATCTAAAACAACAAGGTGTTTCTTCATAAATGTTAACTATATCTGAAGTTTAATATTTCTTGAATAATACTTCTTATAATATTGTTCACTATGCATTGCTACCAAGAAAAAGATGGCCATTAACCATGGTGCAGCATAATAAACATAAAAAAAATTGTCTATAACATAAAAGACTCCAAAGAGCCAAAATGCTAAAAAATTCCCATCCCTTGTCCTTTTATATCTTCTCCATTGCCTGGCCACAAATGTCCATAATAATGCTATAAAAAATAACAATGCTGGCAAACCCGAATTTGCAAATAACTCCGTATAAGTACAATGAGAAAATGCCGATTGGCCTAAATATTTCGCAAAATTACCCGGTCCAACACCTACAATTGGATGTTCTAGACCCACCATTATTGCATTTCTCATCAATCGCATTCGTGAATCATCTGCTATATCTTTTTCATTTCTTGACTGTAACAAACTTCCGCTATAAATATCCACTAATGAACTAAGAGATACAATCAAGACCAAAAAAGCAACAATAAAGAAAATCACCCTCCTATTAAATGAAGCACCCCGAAGATATCTAATGTATAACAATCCAATGATGATAGGTATCTGAATTACAAAAACCTGTCTTGAAGCAGTTAAAATAGCAATAACAAAAGACAAAAGCGGAGTTAATAAGAATAATATACGAAAAAATTTTCTCAGTCTCGGCTTATCTGTAAAGCACTCATCTATTATGTATATAATAAAGGTGACAAAGAATGTGAAATAGGCAAAAGTATTTGCCCCCAATCCGTTTCGAATATCTAATCTATCTTCTGTATAGTCATAGTCCTCCGTAATAATGTTTGTATTTGCATAATTCAACATTCCAACATAATAAACCAGGTATACCAAGTATAGCCAAGGAATATTTTTTTCTTCTTTTGTCAGTAATAGATATGTACTGATAAACACGAAACAGCCAACAATTGTTCTAAGTTGTCTTGCTGCAACCTCCTGGTTGAATGCAAAAATATAGGTGAATGCTATCCACAAATATAAGAATATCATATATTTGAAATATACGTTATTCAAGTTTTTTTGGGGAAAAGCCAAAAATGATAAGACAAAAGCACTAGGAACAACAACCCATAGAGCCCTACTTTGCAAACCACCACCAATAAAACTCAGAATAGCTAAAATAAACAGAGTAATAATGGCAACCGCACTTAAGTATTTATTATACTTAACCATTGATGATTAATATTTAGTATAAATAGCTTTCTTGTCTACCCATGGCTTTCTATATGGATAAGATTCACTCTCTGTCCATCTAGGATTTGGATTCATATATTCTTCTCCATAATAGAAGGCTAAAACTTCATCTGCATTTCTTACAATCGGTAAGGACAAATCTTCAAATGGTACATAAACTATCTCTTTTTTTATCGGCATTTCAAGTCTTTTACCTGTAATATAGCCGTATTTCTGCATACTCTCTTCCTTAGTAACACAACCCTCAACTGGTTTCCATTTGCTGCTTACAAATGGATATTTTTCTATGGGAGGAAAGATACAATATATATCAATTGACACATCATGGAGTACATAGGTCTCCTCTCTTGCCAACTTTCCATCTTCTATTTCCACTTTATGATCTAATTTGAAGCCATGAGCCTCCAACACTTTTTGTATAGATTCAGTATAGTCCTCAATCCAAACTGCCACATCTATATCCAAATCATGCTTGATAAACCCCTTCTCTCTCACTGCCCCTAACATCGAGCCAAAAAGCAACGTATAAGGAATACCGACTTCTTTCATGCATTGATCAAATGTTGACAACGTATCCAATGCATATTTCTTATAAGCCCGATTTCTTCTTTTATTTAAATATTCTTTATATGGGTAATAAAATGGCTTTAACAATTTCTTGGCCAATGGTATTTTTGCCACATCATTAGCCATTTTAATTAATCTTGGAGATAGTGTATTCCTCATTTCACAATTTTTTTAATCAAGTCTTTCAAATCTTGTTTATTTTGTTGTCTCATCGGCTCTCTATCATTTTTATCATACAATGTATTATGACAAACAAAATTCGTCGTTCCCGTTATTGTCTTACAATCTTTGTACGATACATTCCTTTTGTTCTTTCTTGAAAAAAGCTCCCTGTATCGGTACCGCCATACAGCCATCTTTTCACAAACAACAGGTGAAAACACCGTGGAACCATCCAACTTGACTGTTAACATATCAACAGATCTCCATGGTCTGGGATTAACATCCAACAAATACAATTCTTTAGTATTTTCATCTTGCTTTATATCAAACTCAATAAACCCATTATATTTTAATTCTATAAGTAATGGTTTAACCATCGATTTTATTTTCTCCACCAATTCGACATCGGTCATTTCACGGCTGTAACAACATAATCCTTGTGGAACCTGCTTGAACTGATGAAAACAAATATCCACACTTGCTTCTCCGTTAATGAAATAACCTCCATATCCATATTCCCAACGATTATCACCCTCAACAAGCTGTTGGCAAACCAGGCAATTTCTATCAATACCCAAAGAATCCATCTTCGCAAGATAAGATTCCAAATGGTCTTGATCAGCAAGATACGCACACTTACTTGCTCCTATAGCTAATCTTTTTTCCAATGGCTTAACTACAACGGGAAATGTTATTGTCCCATTAAAGATGTCTTTCAAGCAATACTCTTCGGGTCTTGTTATCTTTAAACTCCTGCACAATTGTTCGGTTTGAACCTTGTCAACTAGTTTTTGATACACCTCAACCGGATTATCGAACTTAAGATAATCAAAAATTTCCGGATGTTTTAATACCACAAATTCCAACATAGGGTTCGAACACATATATGCATTCACCTCCCCCTTTCCCATGTCTGTATATGCTTGAGTCATAGACCCCATTATCTCTTCTGAAGAATGCGCTCCATAAAAGCGATCTATGACATTAGAGTAACGGCCAATATCCTGAATATCACCCACCGCATAAATCATACAATTAGGCCATTGTTTTCTCAGTTGACGGGCTATAAAAAGCCCAGCATTACTAACTCCTAAAATCAAATATTTCATGCCCTGAATCCCCATTTTGTCTCAAACCTTATTACATTTTACCCTGCAAAGCAAAACTTCTCATTATTACAATAATCTCGACATCGAAATCATCAATATACTTTTCCTGATTGCCTTGGGGTAAGATTACAATACAAATATATTTTTCTAGTACTTCTAACCCTTTACGTTTCAACCACTTTATTACTTCACATAATCATTTCACACTATAATCGCCCACAAGAAAAAGGAAAAACACACTTACATCATTTCTGTTTTACAACCATATTAACTCCCACTAAATTTCTACAACCATTAAACAAAGATTACCTATTACAGATATTGAAAGAATGTATCTTGTCAGGTATGGATCAATAGCTTCTTCAATCTATACATATTTATCCGTATGAAACTCGTAAAGAATTTCAATGAGCAAAACATTGAAGAATAAGGACAACCGGATATCCATTTAAATAGTACTACATTCAAATGATTCCCACAAAGCTTTACTGCAACCTTTTTGAAGCCACATTTCACATTAATATCTATAGTGTGATTGTTCTTTTGATGAGTATCAATATAAAGCCTATCCAATCCCATGCTCAGAGCCAATCTCTCCCTTTCTATACATAGCCGACGATATACACCAGTTCCTCTATATTGTGGTAAAACTGCCCCAAAGCACAGATATGCATATTGTCCTTTATTATACCAACTTGTACCTGTCCTTGGAATCAATGCGGCAGTGCCAACGACATCACTTCCGTCCATGGCCACCAACATTACACCTTCCTTACCTATCTTTTCCTCTATACTTTCTCCTGACAACATGGGGTTTCGCATTATAATTCCATTACAAATATTTTGTTCATGGGCTTTATATACCACTTCATGAATGGTATCCCATGTTATCCAATCTGGTTTCTCTAAAACGTGAATCGTCCCCATAAATGTTATCTCATTTAACAATGAAACCAAGTATTCGGCCTAGGCCACAATTCTTTTATAATCCTTTCAGTGTATTCACCCATACCTGAATGAAAAGCCGACTGACTAAGACCTGGATTCACATTAAATTCAATTAAAACAGGACTACCATCCTCTTGTACTGCCATATCCCAACCCACAATATCAAAATAAGGCAATTTAAAGTGTAAACGTTTCACCATATCTTTCACCTTGTCGTATGAAGGTATCTGATATCCGTCAAGTATTATTCCACTATCAGTACTAATAATGTCATCTTCAGTGTATCCACCATAAGCATATTTACCCAGTTTCCCATTTGGGTCTACAGATGTACTAATTCCTCCGGCACATTGATTATCTATTACTTGTCCACTTTTGCCTATTCTAACCACTGTGTATATTATTAGAATTTCCATCCCGGAACGATATGAAAGCACTCTCAATGTGTTAAGTGAAGTAGTATTCAAAGCAGCCATATCTTTATGTTGTTTAACTCTTTCCTGTATCAAAAAATTTTTTCCGTAACTTGCGAACAACTGCTCGACGGTCTTACCTTTGTAATTAGTAATACCATTCTTCACCGATAAAAGGTGTACATCACTTCCTTTAGACTTGTTTGCTGGTTTTATAATTACATTATCGACATTCTGAAAACGAGAAACCGCCTCTTCTGGAGAAATCGGGACACCCTCATAATAATAATAGCCATTGATCCTTTTCAAAATAGAATGAACCACATTCTCGCCAGGAAAGAGAAAGTCACACATATTTTTATCCCCTAATGCATCTCCCAAAGAATGGACATTTGCCCTTGGAACCAATTCACAGTGATAAAAATTGGCAGGAACGTATTCCTTGGTAAAAAAACCTGTCCGCGAATAAAAATATTCATGACTGTGGAGTGAAACCCGTCTTCCCACCAATCTTTTATAATAATCTAGAACCTCCTTCTTTTGTTCTTTTGTTAAACGTCTACGAACCTTTAAATTTTTAAATTTACTGGTAGTTTTTTGCTTTCGACGCCGCATCTCTTTTGCTTTTAGAAACCGGCAAACTATTTTTTTTAACGGATTCATTATTTATCTTTTTTATCCTTATGGAATAATGCTATACAATTGTCTTCAATTTTTGATGTAAACAATCTGCACCAAGTGTGTTATTACTATATACTTTCCAATATCATCAGCAGATTAAAAGAATGGAGTAATCCAAATAATCGGGGTTACCAAAAAAAATGATCGTGTCCTTATTTGAATTTTGTATTTGGCCTAGACCACAACTCTGTAATAATTCTGTCAGTGTATTCACCAAAACCTGAACCTAAAGCAGATTGGCTCAATCCAGGAGTTGTATTAACTTCCAATAGAATTGGATCACCATTTTCTTTGATTGCAATATCCCAACCTAAAATCTTTGAATATGGGAAATGTGTATGAAACTGTTTTACCAGTTCAATGGCTTCAATGTATGATGGTATTTGGTAACCATCTAACACTACACCAGTATCTGTTTTCTCCACACCATCTGTAGTGGCTCCTGCAATAGCGTATTTGTTCAACTTTCCATCTTTATCGATAGAAACACTAATTCCTCCTGCACTTTGATTATCAACCAAACTACCCAATCTACCAATTCTTATCACAGCATAAACAACTAACACCTCATAATCAGACCTATATGTAAGTATCCTGATAGTATTAACCGATGTGGGATTAAGCGCAGCCATCCGCTCATGTTGATTAATACATTCCTCAACTGTATAATCATTTTTATATTTCTTGAAAATCTGATCTATAGTTTGGTTTGTTTGCTCATCAATGCCTTCCTTGAGTACCAATTTTTTTATGCCTTTACCTTTTGAAGAAATCGAGGGTTTTAATATTACCTCCCCTATATTAGAACAACATTTTATAGCCTCTGTCTGCGTAACAGGATTCCCTTCAAAATAGAAATACCCATTCATATTTTTCAAGTAGACATGTGGGACTTTATCCTTGGGCAGAAACACATCTAAAACATTTTTATCACAATATACAACTTGTACATTCGCTTTATTTGCCTTTGCAATCAGCTCACTATAGTACAAATCTGTTGGTACATATCTCTTAGAAAAAATTCCTGTTCGAGAATAAAAGTATTCATGACTGTACAACGATACTTTCTTACCAATTAACCCTTTATAATAAGACTGAATCTCTTTTTTTTGCGTATTAGTAAGTTTCCGAATTGATTTCAATTTTTTCGAATTCTTAATCATCTTATTTTTATAAGACATCATAAGAACTTTTTTTCGTAAAAAAGTATTTATTATGTTGCTCAGTCTTTCTGCATATTTTGAAAAAACCAATTTATAGGATAAAAGTTTACTCATAATCTCAATTATTAATCTACTCTTCTACAATGAATTAATACAACCAACAACGAGTATTATCTACTTTAAAATAAATAATGAAATGGAATAATTAAAAAACAGAATTGCTCAAGTTTTCAAAGTTTATAATTCATATTTAATAGAACGAATTGTTTGAATTTAAAAAATTATAATTTCAATCAAAGACCGACTTAATTATTGTTTCAACGACCATATTAAGAACTGATACCTTGCATCATTCCTGAGCAAATTTAATAAAGCGGAATTATCACTTTGAGGACGGCCATTCAGCTTCCGTATCCAGGCACTTATCAACAATCTTGTGCATATTTTCAACGACTTAGGATGGAAATAGCGACTGACAATAGATAATTCTTTTACCCCCATACCACAACATAATTCATCCAAATATTTTTTGTATTTCATCGAATCAGAGAGATACTCACATAGGTTATTATTGTGTTTATCTCTTGTCTCTTCATGGTCAACCTCCAGCCCTATATTGTTTACATTCTTTGTATTCACTACCTCCCAAGATAACTTGCCATCTTCAATGTTCAATTTAACGCATATTCCTTCATACCAATGCGGACGATTAGTAGCCCGGTAATCGTAGCCTTCTTTGCTATTGAACAGAAAATTACCAAGACTATAGAAAATTGGTTTTCCCTTGTATTCTTCCCATCCCTGCGGACAATGTGGATGACTTGCAATAACTCCGTCAGCTCCATAGTCAATAAAGTCACGGTAGCGAACAATTGTTTCTGGCATCGGAATATCGATGTATTCTATACCATTGTGAGGCAAAATAAAAAGATAATCCACTTCTTCTTTTGCCTCCGTGATAACATGATTAACTTTTAAATCATTAATATAAGCACATCCAAAACCATTACGTTTTAAAACATCATCAAATACTCCTGTATATGCAGCAAACGACAAGCCAAGGAAACCAATTTTTAGGCCATTTACCTCTACTACTTTGGGTTTATATGCATCCTCGTAAGTCCCAGCACCAAAAGCAGCGTCTCCCAATGCAGATTTGGTTTTTCTAAAACCGGCCTCTCCCCAATCAAAGGTATGGTTATTTGCAATAGTAAAAAGATTAAAACCCAAATCTCTTAAGAAATCTGGTACATCATCATTCTGAAAGAAGCGTTCCCTTTTTTGTGGAGGCATTGTTACTTCAGGTTTCAACGGTACTTCGAAATTTATCACCTTCAAATCACACGACTGTATCAATCTTTTCAACTCTTCCGAGACCGCAATAGCCGACGTGGGTGGTTTTGAACAAAAATCACCTGCAAATAAGATATTTACCTTATTATTAACAACCTGTTGCATATCGTACTATTTTTTCTGCATATTTTATATAGTCATTAATCAATTTCTTATTTCTGAGATAGATATGCCAAGTTAAAATTAATTCCCCTTTAAAACGCTTAACCATGGATATTATCTCTCTCAGCTCTGAATCAATCTGTTCAGTGCCCTTTTTCTCTACAGAATATCTAATCGCCGTATCCATTATCGAATTTGGATGTTCCATCAATTGCATTTGCCTTCGTTCATAATAATCAAAGATAGGATAATCGACTACCATCCCACTTCTAAACCCCTGATGGCGGTGAAAAACACAATTGCTTATATCAAAACAACCTTCTGTAAAAAAGGACTCTTCCCACCACCTTAACATTTGAAGATTGTATAAGAGATGATGGTTTCGTCCAACCAATGGTTCTCCCCCAAGAAGCTCCTTAATTCTATGGCATTCCGATTCCCATTGCTCATAATTATTAATTGTGCTTTGTGAAGGGTGGAAACCCAACCGTATCTGATGAGTATTCAAATGATTTAGTTTCTCAACGACATCCTTCACACGCATATCATCATAGCTGTATGTCGCCTCCGTCTCATGCGGAGCACACACTTTGAAGAAAAACCATTCCGGTATATTGTATTGCTCGCATAGCTTTACATATATGTCAACCTGGCTATATGCATTAGGAAATACCCTCCTGTATGCTACTTTTTGTTTCCATGTTAATCGTTGTTGGGAACCAGTCTTCATTGAAAAAAGGAGACCTCTGATTATTCCTGACCAGGTGGGAGTAATTAAACCATCAACATCATGAGTCAGAACAACCTTATACTCTCGTTGCTTCATCTGCACCCCCCATTGGGACAAGATACCTCTCAAAAAAAACTCATATTCATTGACAACTGGTCTCTTACAAATACCATGTACAACGCCAAACAATAAATTCTCATTACAATCCCCCTTTTCATCTCTTCCATATATGGATTCCTCCCAACGAGTCAACATAAAAAAAGTCGAAGCAAAGATATCCAACCCAATAGTTAAATCATCTTCTGTTTCGACATATTTATCAACCCCATAGATGATTGGAATCTCTTGCCCTTTCGCATGAAGAAAGGTTAGTTCTTTTGGAAGAGAAGATCCTTTCAAGTATGAAAGGGGCTCACGGTATTTAGAGAAAAAGTGATCTTCTATCACCATCTGTTTTTCGCCAACTTTGACTATATAGTCCTCTACATCATCTCTAAAGCAGATTGAATCTTCAGACACATCGCATCCCATCAGATGGTTAAACAACACTTCTATGGAATATCGGCGTTCTGGAATATTATTTGATGGACAATATATTTTTATCATAATGAAAAGGATAATGTTGACAAAAAGAAACCCAAATTGTTATTATTTATACCCTCCAATAAAACATATATACACATATTTCACCCTTACACATTATTTATTATATTGAAATAGCACTTAAAACATCATCAACGGTGACATTTTCCATTCCTAATAGGTGTTGTATGCTACGAGCTTGACTTTTAAAATCCTCACCCAACAAAGCCCCTCCTAACGTCATAATGGACTCTGCAATAGAAGTATCAACTCCCGCCACACGCCCCAACGAAACAAAAAGTCCCAATCCCATCGGGACATCTTCTAACAGGTATCGGTGGCGGAGAAATGAAGGACCCTTATTTGATGAATCGGCAAATGAGCGGAATGAGGTCATGGCATCAACCGTTAAATCCTCCTCATTCCTCCATTTTGCAGCCTCGAAATAATCTAATGGTTCACAACCGTATGCCTTCAGAACTTCATTTTTCTGTTTGTCAAATGCATTAATGACTCTTACTATTGAATCGGTAAACGCCTCCCTGTACATCCAAAATTCACCCTTACTATATTCAATACGCGAGGCCGAGAAGGTCATTCCAATTGTATGCACTATCATATTGGGATTATGCAATGCAGACTCCAGAATGTTTTTACGCAAATAATGGGTATTGTCAAATAGCCGAGAGAACTTATCCAAAACAAATTGGCTTTTGTCAACTGGCAATACTGAAATAGCATTTCTTGGATTATAGAAGGTTATCTTTACATAATCATTGTCAACGATTCGGCCATTGTATGCAGTTGTTTCCCACTCACAATAAATAGCCTGTGCATCAGAGTACTTTTTAAAAATCAAACTACCCATATAGCCAGGACACATCGCTATTATCTGCCCATCCCGAATATAAGGAGCCAATAACTTAGCAACCGACTCATGTTGCAGGGTTGTTGTCATAATTAGTACTATATCGGCAAACTTCATTGCCGCCTCAGCATCTCTCGTAATCAAAGATGGCTCAACGAAGAAATCCTTTCCACGATCAGTCAAGTCATGTACCCGATAACCACCTTCTGAGACAATTTTATCAAAATACTCACTATTTGTTTGTGATGTCTTAAGAATACAGACATCGTTGTCACCCTTTTCATATATTTTTGCGGCATGTATCAATCCTGCATTACCGCATCCTACAATTGTAATTTTCATATCTTATACTTTATTTATCTTGATTTACTTTCTTTTCCCAGAATCTAAACTTAGATGGAATGATGGATAAAGAGTAAGTATACGCCTCTGGCTTGAACGCTAATGACCACCCAACATAGATTATCAAATAAACAGCAAGGACTAATGCCCCTTTCTGATACATCCCCCAATTTAGAAAATAACCTGATAAGAAACTTACTATGGCTGCTATTAAAGAAACAATGGCCACAGGCATAAGATCCTTTAGTTGATCCTTCCAATTATAACCCACATGCTTTGAGACCAATCCCACATGGACAAAATAGGCAAACCAGCTATTAATAAATAAACCACCCAACAAACCTTTCATCCCAAATAATGCTAAACCAATTACCACAGCACTAACTCCGACAGCTCGTTTAATAATTGTCCATTTGAACATTATTTTACTTTTTCCAATTGCAGAGATAGACTGCATGTTGACAGACTGTAAGCAATTGGGCAGACCCGCTAAACACAAAGCCTGAAAGTAGGGGACACTATTAATCCATTTATCAGAATATAACAAAACAAATATCGGTTCGGCAAGTAGGATTAAAATAAACATCATTGGAAAGGAAAAAAAAGACAAGGTCATAATCATTCTTCTTATCATACTTATCATCACTGCTTTCTTATCTTGTACAGCGGCATACAACGGGTAGGTGACTTGTGTCATAACAGAAGAAATGCTATACGAAGCAAGCTTCTCAGTTCCATGTGCCTTGGAATAATAGCCCATAGTGGATGCATTATATACCTTGCCAATCAAAAGGCCTTGCAGATGCATTGAAAACGTATTTATCAAATGGGATAAGAACATATAAAAACCAAAGCTGAACAACTCTTTAAACGATTTCTTTGAAAAAACAAATATTGGTCTCCACTTAATAAAAAACCAAAAAACAATAGCAGGAATGGCGGCAACTACAATCTGTTGCACCACAAGCGCCCAGACACCGAACCCCTTATACGCAAGAAATACTGTCACCACAAATGCAGTGAGTGAAGTACTTATAGTAACAATGGACAGGACTTTGAAATTCAACTTCTTTTTTAGCTGATTGCGTTGAATAATATTAAAGGCATAGATGAACAATATGATTCCCTGCACCCGCAACACCGAACTCAATAACGGGATATTATAAAAATTAGCAACCAGCGGTGCCATAAAGAACAACACTAAATACATAAAAGCAGCCATTCCTATATTCCACCAAAAAATAGTTGAATAATCCTCTTGGGTAGGCTGTTTCTTTTGTATCAATGCTGCCCCAAAACCACTATCAATAAATGTCTCTGCCAACACCATGAATATTGACAACATTCCAATACAACCATAATCGTATGGAGTGAGCAAACGAGCTAATATAATCCCTGAAAAGAACTGGATCCCCATAGTAGAGTATTTCTGCAATGCAGTCCATACCATACTTGAGGCAGCCTTTTGCTTAATATTTTGATTTGTATTAGACATATCTTCTTGTCAAAATTTGCTATATTCTCTCAACATCGTTGAAGAAATACCCTCTGTACGGGGAATAGTGACAACACTTTTCCCATTCGCTTCACACCATGCCACTGCCCTCTGAAATCCTTCATGCTCTTGGTCTGGTCCTTTAGCAAATACATCAAAATCAATATTTTGAATATCCCTATCTACATCCTTGTAGACCAACACCTCATCTACGTAGCGTATCGCGCTTACCATATATAGACGTTCCTCGGTAGTATAAACCATCTTGGTGTCTGGTTTATACTTCAGAATACAATCTCCATCCTGCACTGCTACAATAAGTTTACAATCTTGTCCTTCAAACAATTCTTTGGCATGCTTGAATAATAAGATATGCCCAATATGTAGCATATCATAAACTCCAAATGTAAGGACTTTTATCATCCGATATTTATATTACAAAAGCATATTAGAAAAATCAATGGAATAAACCTCTTTTATCCATGATATATCTACGAAAGGTAACATAACCCATTCGTACAATTGATGTTCCAAAATGGACATATGATATTATATCCGCTCTTAAATTCTGGTCATAATTGGATCTACGTTTTTTCATCTCATTGGGCTCCACATAGACCAAATCGTTTTGTTGTAGGTAGTAGCACTCTGAATCGAAAAGTGTCTTTTTAGTCAAATCCA
>Ga0247609_10001086_pt1 | contig 33863 bp, 35 predicted proteins | sample 172DNAGHGlowgp2_FD_193487 | JGI IMG/M metagenome (GOLD analysis project Ga0247609, IMG submission 193487) | Sheep rumen microbial communities from Palmerston North, Manawatu-Wanganui, New Zealand - 1728 DNA GHGlow gp2 | ecosystem: Host-associated > Mammals > Digestive system > Stomach > Rumen ... | reverse complement strand
ACTCTTGTAGTAGTCACTTAATACTTGGAGCTTAAAACTCTCGTCATAACTCTTTCTTGTTCGCTTTGTCATAACTTGTTACTTTTGTTATGGCGAAAAACGTGTCAAGCTATTCCAGTATAAGACAGGTCGGTGGCGACATCATCGGACGCATCTACGAATACTTCCTCTCGAAGTTTGCCAAGGCAGTAGCTTCCGACGATGGCGTGTTCTTCACGCCGAAGTCATTAGTAAAAATGTTGGTGAACGTGCTGGAGCCCACGCAAGGCGTGATGCTTGACCCTGCCTGTGGTAGCGGTGGTATGTTTGTTCAGACAGGTGACTTCGTGAATCAAGCAGGACTCAATGCTAATACCCAAATGACCTTTTTCGGACAAGAGAAGGTGGAGTACAATGCACAGCTCTGTCTGATGAATATGGCCGTTCATGGTTTGAACGGGCGAATCATCTCTGGTGATGAAGCTAACTCCTTCTATCACGATGCCCACAATCTGGCTGGCAAATGTGACTATGTAATGGCCAATCCGCCATTCAATGTCGATAAGGTGAAAGCAGAGTCCGCCTCTGCTGCAGGTCGTTTGCCTTTTGGTTTGCCAGGTGTGAATCAGAAGACCAAAGAGATTGGCAATGCCAACTATCTCTGGATTAGCTATTTCTACGCCTACCTGAACGACCACGGACGTGCAGGATTCGTGATGGCTAGTTCTGCTACTGACAGTGCCAACAAAGACCGGGATATCCGCGAAAAACTAGTGCGTACGGGTGATGTGGATGTGATGGTCAGCGTGGGCAACAATTTCTTCTACACGCTCTCCCTACCCTGCTCGCTATGGTTCTTTGATCGCAACAAGCATGCCGACATTCGCGACAAGGTGCTGTTCATCGATGCCCGCAATTACTATACGGTGGTTGACCGTACCTTGAATGAATGGACGGAATGGCAGTTGCGCAATCTGCAAGCCATCGTTCATCTATATCGCGGTGAAAAGGAAAAATACCAGCAGTTGCTTGCTGACTATCAAGCTGTGTTGGGCAACACGACCGTAGCATCGGCACAAGAGGCGCTTGACAAACAAAAGGCTACTGCCAAAGAAGCTATCGCCAATGCCCAGCGTAAGGACAAGAAGCGCATCGAGGCCGAGCAGAATGCCCTCATCGCCGAATTGGAAGACACGCTCGAAACGGCTCGCCAGTTTGAATGGCTCACCGAAAAATTCGGTGATGGCGAATACAAGGACATTCTTGGTCTCTGCAAGATTGCCACCATTCAGGAGATAGAAGAAAAGAACTACTCTCTGACTCCTGGTGCTTATGTCGGCGTGGCCGAACAGGAAGACGATGGCGTAGATTTCCATGAGCGCATGACGGAGATTCATGCAGAGCTGGCCCAACTGAACAAGGAAGCCAACGCCTTGATGGACGAGATACAAAAAGCATGGGAGGAACTGAAATGAGTAATCTAATACATATTAACAAGGACTATGCTGCGTGGATTGGCGAACTAAAGATACGCATACGCCAGAGTCAGATAAAAGCAGCCGTCAAAGTCAATACCGAACTGTTGCAGCTCTACTGGCAGTTGGGGAGCGACATCGTTGAGAAACAGAAGAATGCCAAATGGGGTGACGGTTTCCTGAAGCAACTCAGTCAGGATCTGTCGGCAGAGTTTCCAGAAATGAAGGGGTTCTCTTTGCGTAACATAGAGAGAATTCGCAAATGGTATATCACATATAAAGATGTATTTCCATTTGCGACACAACTTGTGCCGCAAATAGAAGATTCATCAAAAACGGCACAACCTGTGCCGCAATCTTTTTTCTCTAGTCCTTGGGGGCATCACATCCTTATTATGCAGCGATGCAAGGATATGAACATGGCTTTGTTCTACATCCAACAGACCATTGAAAACAATTGGAGCCGCACGGTGCTTGACTGGCAGATAGACAGCAACCTCTACGAACGGCAGGGAAAGGCTATTAGCAATTTCAAGCGGACACTACCCACACCGCAGAGCGACCTTGCACAGCAAATAACGAAAGATCCCTACGTTATAGACATCATGGGCGTGCGTCAGGAGATGCAGGAGCGAGAATTGGAGGAACATCTTGATTCTCACATCTCTAAGTATCTATTGGAACTGGGCAAGGGCTTCACCTACTATGGTCACCAAGTACATCTCCGCGTAGGGAATGAAGATTTCTACATTGACCAGCTATTCTATCATGTGCGCCTACATTGCTATGTCGTGATAGAGCTAAAAGCGACAGCATTCAAGCCTGAGCACATTGGACAACTGAATTTCTACGTCACAGCAGTCAATAAACTAATGTGTACTGAGCACGACAACCCAACTATTGGTCTTCTCATCTGTAAAGACAAAAACGATGTTGTGGCAGAATACACTCTACAAGGAGTTGATTCTCCCATCGGAGTTTCTTCGATTAAAATCTTCGATGAACTGACAGAGGACTTCAAGAGTGCTCTCCCATCTATTGAGGATATTGAAAATGAACTCAGAGACAAGAAACAGAAGGAGGATCAGATATGAGTGAGTGGAAGAAAGTGAAGTTGGGAGAGATAACTATCATTAAGACAGGGAAATTAGATTCAAATGCCGCTGTCCCCAATGGGGCGTATCCATTTTTCACTTGTGATCCCACCACGCTAAGCATTGATAAATGGGCTTATGACACAGAAGCAATTCTACTTGCAGGAAATAACGCAAGTGGTAATTATACGGCAAAATATTATAAAGGGAAATTTAATGCATATCAGCGAACTTACATCATCGAAACACTTAACCCACAATTCGCATCAGTGAGATATATGGCATATGCTATGAATCAACAATTGCAGTTGCTCAAAGTTATGTCTTCTGGGTCAACGACAAAATTTCTAACCATGAAAATGCTGACCCAACTATCCATTGATCTCCCATCAATTGAAACGCAGAACCGCATCGCCACCATCCTCTCTCGCTACGACTCTTTGATAAAGAACTATCAGAAGCAGATAAAGTTGTTGGAGGAAGCAGCGCAGAGGCTCTATAAGGAATGGTTCGTTGACCTCCACTTCCCCGGCCACGAAACCACCAAGATTGTCGATGGAGTGCCCGAGGGGTGGGAGAAGAAAAAATTAATAGAATTTGGTTGCACTTTAGAATCAGGCTCACGGCCTAAAGGAGGTGTCGACTCTAATCTTAAAGATGGGATTCCTAGTGTGGGAGCTGAGAATGTCATTGGTCTTGGAAAATACAACTATTCTTCAGAAAAACTCATTACAAATCAGTTTTATTCGCAAATGAGAAAAGGGAAGATCAAAAACAGGGATATACTGATATATAAAGATGGAGCTTATATTGGCCGCACAAGCCTTTTTCAAGATGGTTTCCCTCATAAAGAAATGGCAGTCAACGAACATGTTTTCTTGCTTCATACTCTAAATGAGAATTATCAATACTATGTTTTCTTCACCTTATATCAAAAACAATATTTTGAAAAGATGCAGAAACTCAATAAGAATGCGGCACAGCCTGGCTTAAACCAGAAAGCATTATTGGATTTGGGCATGTTATGTCCTTCAGAAGAATTTGTGATGACGTTTAGAAAAGCAATAGAACCCTTAATGAAGGCTCTCTTTAATAAAGCAAATCAAATCCGCCTCCTCACCGAGGCTCGCGACCGCTTGCTCCCAAAGCTAATGAGTGGCGAGATAAAAGCATAAAGTGTATGGAAAGTATCAATCAAATACTTAATAGCTACTCAGGTCTGATATCATTAATTGCCGCCATTGCTGCAATAGCTTCTTATATTGTGGCCAAACGCAGCGAGAGAAATGCAAAGAAGTCAAAACAAGCAGAACTTGATGCTATCAATGAATTTGAGAATGGTCCTTTTGCTGGGTTCATAAAAAGTCAACCTGATTATGAAACACAGATAAGGAAGAGACAGCTGGAGAAAGAATTAAAGAAGTAAAAAATATGGCAAAGGACTATAGCGAAGACCAACTGATACAACGGAGTGCTGCCGAGTTGATGGAAAAAGAACTGGGCTGGACGAGTGTGTACGCTTTCGATAAGGAAGTGCTTGGCACGAACGGCACGCTGGGGCGCACGTCTTATCACGAGGTACTGTTGACGGGACGCTTCCGCAAAGCACTGAAGACACTCAACCCTTGGCTGACGGACAAGCAGTTGCAGGAGTGCGTGGAACGCATGACGGAGCACATGAGTTCGCAGACACTGATGCAAATCAATGAGCAAAAGCATCAGTATATCAAGGACGGTGTGCCCGTAACCCGCGTAAAGCCGAACGGCGAGACGGAAGAGGTGCGTGCCAAAGTGATTGACTTCACCTCGCCCGAAAAGAACGACTTCCTGTGTGTACGCGAGATGTGGGTGTATGGTGCGCTTTATCATCGCCGTGCTGACATCGTGGGCTTCGTGAATGGTCTGCCTTTGCTGTTTATGGAACTGAAGAACCACGACGTGGAAGTGGTGGATGCCTTCAACAAGAACTATCGCGATTACCTCGATACGATTCCGCAACTGTTCTATCATAATGCCTTCATCATGTTCAGCAACGGACTGGAGGCACGTGTGGGAACCATCGACTCGAAATGGGAGTTCTTCCACGAATGGAAACGACTGACGGAGGAAGATGCTGGCAACATCGAACTGCCGACGATGTTGAGGGGTATCTGTAAGAAGGAGAACTTTTTGGACTTGCTGGAAAACTTTATCCTCTACGACCATAGCGGAGGACGGACTGCAAAGATTCTGGCCCGCAACCACCAATACCTGGGTGTAAACCAAGCTGTAGAGATGTATCGCAACCGTCAGTATCTGAACGGGAAGTTAGGTGTGTTCTGGCATACACAAGGCTCGGGCAAGAGCTATTCCATGCTCTTCCTCTCGCAGAAGATTCGCCGTAAGTTTGAGGGCTCGCCCACCTTCCTTGTACTGACCGACCGCGATGAACTGAACAAGCAAATCAGCGACACGTTTGAGAATTGCGGACTGCTGGGCAATGTGAAGGCGAAGAAGTTTATTGCCAGCAGTGGCGAGGACCTGAAATCGAAGTTGAAAGGCAATCCGTCGTTCATCTTCTCGCTCATTCAGAAGTTCAACGACCCGAAGGCAGAGCCTATCTATCCTGACCACGACATCATCGTGATGAGCGACGAAGCCCATCGCACACAAAACGGCATATTTGCCGATAACCTAATGCACTTGCTGCCAACCGCCCATCGCATCGGATTTACGGGAACTCCGTTGCTGTCAAACGACAATATCACGGCGCGTACATTCGGTGGTTACGTTAGTATCTACGACTTCAAACGAGCTGTGGAAGACAAGGCTACCGTACCCCTCTACTATGAGAATCGTGGCGAGAAACTACAGGACTTGAAGAATCCAGAAATCAACGACGAGATAGCAGCCGCCCTGGAACAAGCAGGCGAACTGGATGCCTCGCAACTGGCCAAACTGGAAAGGGAATTCGCCAAGGAGGTACATCTGCTGACAGCAGCCAAGCGCCTACGCCTGATTGCCAAGGACTTTGTGCATCATTATAGCGACCTGTGGACATCGGGAAAGGCGATGTTCGTATGTTATAATAAGGTGACGTGCGTTCGTATGTTCAACTATGTGCAGGAATACTGGCAGCGCGAAATCAAAACATTGGAAGAAGCCATCGCCAAAAGCACCTCGCAACAGGAGGCCCAGGAGATGCAACGCAAACTGGAATGGATGCGTGAGACGGACATGGCGGTAGTCGTTTCGCAAGAACAGAACGAGATACAGACTTTCCAGAAGTGGGGCCTCGACATCAAGCCACACCGTGAGCGGATGGAGAAAGAAGAACTGGACAAGGCTTTCAAGGCGGATGAATCGCGACTACGGGTGGTCTTCGTCTGCGCCATGTGGCTTACTGGCTTTGATGTAAAGACGCTTTCGTGCCTCTACATCGACAAACCCATGAAAGCGCATACGCTGATGCAGACCATTGCACGTGCCAACCGAGTGGCAGAAGGAAAGGCTAATGGTCTAATTATCGACTATATCGGCATTGTAAAAGCCCTGCGCCAGGCATTGGCCGACTATACCGCCAATCCAGAAGGTGGCGCAGGAGGTAATGATCCGACTATTGATAAGAAAGAGCTCATCAAGCATGTCATAGAGACGATGGCTGCTGCTACGGCCTTCCTGAAAGAGCACGACTTTGAATTGGATGACCTCATTAAAGCTGAGAGTTTCGAGAAGCTGTCGTTGCTGAAAAAGGCGGCCAACGCGATGTGCGAGACAGCGGAAATCAGGAAATCGTATTGCACGTTTGCCTCCACGCTACTGAAGCTGTGGAAGTACCTCGATCGGGAGGACATCACTCCCGAAATGAAGCAACAGAAGGATGCTATTGAAGCTATATACAAGGAGTTACAGCAGAAGCGCAAACATGCTGACATCACTGATTTGAGTGTGGCTATCAATGAAATAGTGAATGAGCATGTTGAAATAGATCCAGAAGCAACGATGATGGTAGCAGAGTCGCGCCGCTTTGATATTAGTGGCATCGACTTTGAACTACTCCGTCGCGAGTTTGCCAAGAGCAAAGAAAAGAATCTTGTATTGAAGGACATACAGGAACTGCTGCAGGAGCGTATTGCCCAGATGCTGGCTCAGAATCCCTCACGTATCAACTTCTACGAGAAATATCAAGAGATTATTCATGACTATAACCAGGAGCAGAACCGTGCCACAATAGAGAAGACATTCGAAGAACTGATGAAACTCTCCCATGAACTGACCGAAGAGGAGAAACGCTACATTCGCGAAGGTTTTGAGAATGACGAACAACTCTCCATGTACGATGTTCTGATGAAAGATGACCTTTCAAAAGAAGACATCAAGAAATTAAAGGTTGTCGCCAAGGATTTGCTGGAGAAGATAAAGGCCCAATTAGCCACGATGGACCATCCGTTTGACAAACAGGAAACCCGGGCTTCCATTATCATCACCATTCGTGATATTCTCTGGAAAGAACTCCCCGAGAGCTATTCTGACGAAAGCATCAACTACTACCGCGATGCTGTGTATAACTACGTTAGCCAGCATTATGGTAGTGTGGCATAAGAGATTTACTTAAACTGAAATGAGGTGATTATGTATATACTTGACAAAGAAACTAATCAGTTAATTACTGCTGAACCGACATCGTTTAAGGAGCAGAAACTTAAAGAACGTCAGCATTTGCAAGAGTGGATAGCGAAAAATCCAGAAGTATTGGGAGAAGAACTACTCGTCATCCAGAAAGAATTCGACGGGTTTAGTGACACTCATGAGCGACTCGATTTACTTGCTTTGGATAAGGAAGGCAAATTGGTAATCATAGAAAACAAACTTGATGACTCTGGACGTGACGTTACCTGGCAAGCCATCAAATATGCTTCATACTGTTCAAGTATGTCACAAGATGAAATAGTGTCTATCTTTGCCAAATACCTCAACACCACAGAAGATGTTGCAAGGGAGAAAATGCTTTCCTTCTTCGATAAGGAAGATATGGATGACATTGAGTTAAATCCGGAGAACTCTCAGCGCATCATTTTTGTCGCAGCAAACTTTAGAAAAGAAGTTACTTCGTCAGTTCTTTGGCTTCGTAACTTTGGCATCGACATCTGCTGCATCAAAGTGTCACCCTATATGTACCATGGAAAGGTGATGGTGGAGTTCGATCAGATTATCCCTATTAAAGAGGCCGAGGAATACACCATTAAGATTGCAGAAAAAAAGAAAGTAGAGTCGCAAAAAGCTGAGAATAAGAAACGAAGCGAAAATGGAAGACTTGAGTTCTGGCAGCACTTCGTGGAGTACAATAAACAGAAAAATGGTCCTTACGCAGGCTCTACCGCTAATTCAGATAGTTGGATGGGCAAAGGGGGAGTTGGTATTGGTGGTGCTTCAGTGAACATTTGTATCAGCAAAGTAGCTTGCCGCACGGAAATTTATATCAATTCAGGTGTTCGTGAAACGAATAAGCGTATATACGATTTCTTTTTCAGCCACAAGAACATAATAGAAAATGAACTTGGTGAAATGAAATGGGAACGGCTGGATGAAAAAGTGACGTGTCGGATTAGTCAGGCTAAAGATGTCAGTTATTTGCAAGAAGATGAGTGGTCAAAGATATTCGATTTCTTTATAAAGACTACTGAGGACTTTATTGCTACATTTAGTAAGGTGGCGATCAAATACAAGAAATAAACTTAGGGATTAAACGTTTATAAGAAGACAGAATGTGGCATCGTAAAAAGTCTTAGACAAATTTAGACGAGTTTAGACGGAAAATTTAAGCGAGATTACGTGACTTTTAAGCGAGATTTTAAGCGAGAATCTCCTGAAACGCCTTTATTTAGGGCATTCTTGCTAAGAAAATTTAAGCGACTTTAAGCGAGATTTACGTGAGATTTAGACGAGCTTAGACGAGTATTTAGACGGGATTAGACGAAATATAAGACGAAAATAAGAAGTGTAATCAGGGGGGACAGGAACTTTGATTCACGCTAAGGAGTTGTATCAGTTGACCTGTCCCTGAGATTCACGTCCTTACTTCTGAACAGGCATCTATCCAGTCAACACTTACTGCAACGAGGATGATGGCGATGAAGATGAAGATTGCCTTTCTCATTGTCCCTTTGTGATGCCACCCACCACATCATCGTTCTCGATGCTGTGCTCTGTCTTCTTCACGCTGGCTTTGAGCGATCCGAAGCGCCAGGTGAGGGAGAGGCTGAACGAGCGACCACGATTCCATGAGGTCTGAAAGTCGCTGTAGTTGCCATTGACCGTCTCTGTGCTGGATGTGATGTGTTTGTTGAAAGGATTATTGGCTCCGATGCGCACTGTCAGACGGTCGCCCTTGAGGAATGAACGCTGCAGGGAGGCGTAGTAGCCGTAATAGGTGTGCTGCACGTAGTAGATGCTCGAAGGGCTATGACCTATCTTGCCGTATGCCATCAGGTAGAGACGCAACTTCCAGGGCAACTGCTGCGAGAGGTTGGCATAGTAGTTGTCTGACCAGCCATGATTGCGATAGCCAAGATTGGGGTTGGCATAATGCTCATAGCGAAGGTTGTTGTTGATGACAAGTGTCGTACCATCGAACGGTTTCCACTGCACATACTGCTCGAAGGAGAAGCGGCGGTAGCGTTGGATATTGTCGTAGGTCGTGTAGCGCACATCGCCTTGAGCTGTCTGGACGGAGGCAATTCCGCCGTTGCTGAACCGATAGCTTGGTGCCAACTGCAGCGTGAGATGCCTGCCGATATACATGTAGATGAGGGAGATGCTCTGCGAATGGGCACTCACCAAGAGCGGATTGCCATGTTGAACTAAAGTGGGTGATGTCACAACAGCCGGGTTCAGATAGGAGATGCCAGGGCGATTGATGCTGGTGGTATAGTTCAGCTTCAGCGACTGCGACGCCGTCAGCTGATACTTCAGACTGGCTTGCGGCACCCAGTCGTTCAGCCGATGACTGAAGGCCGCATAGCTGCCATCGGGATAACAGCCCCGCATGTAGCTGTACTCATAGCGCAATCCGGCACGGGCTGACCATTTGTCGGCATTATAGATGTAGTCGGCATAACCTGCAAGAACGCGAGTGGTGTGGTCAAAGCGATTGTCCGTCTGTGGCAGACTGCCATAGAAATCTTGTGTGTTGTGACTGTTGTTGCTACGGTCAATATACTTGGCGCCCACTTCTATCTGATGCCCTCTGCCCAATGGGCGCAGCCAGTCTGCTTGCAGGGTGTGTTCTGTAAAGCGTTCGCGCTCTGTCATCAGACTGTTGGTATAGGTGAAAGGAACGTTCACCAAGTCATCGTATGTATTCTCCTGGTCAGAGTGTTGACGCGTCAGGGCGAGCATGTACGAGAGAGTGAGCCGCTCGCCCTTCCGACGCGTCCGATGCTCATAGTCCAGCCGTCCGTTCCACGAACTGTGACTGTAGCCAGGCATCCAATAGTGGTTGCTGAAACTATAGAGAGGCTGTCCTGCCGCATTGCTGAATTTCGTCCAGCCGTCTCCCTGCACATTCAGTTTGTAGAAATAGCCACCAAACGATGCGGAGAGCAGGTTGAGCGAGTCGAGGTCGTAGCTGGCGTTGAGGTTGGCATAGTGGATGCCGCCAGGATTGCTGCCATCAGAGTGAGCCAACAGATGGTTACCCGTCTGGAGATAGGTTCGTTCGGTGTCCTGACTATTCTCCGTTTCTTTTGACGACATACCGCCATAGCCGTAGTCCACCGATAGCAGCATTTTCCCCAATTGTCCTGTCAGCGAAGTGTAGAGGTTAGGATGGTTGAGCGACGTGTAGGTGGCCGATACCACACCTGTCAGTCCGTCGAGTTTCGAGCCATCCATCATCACGATATTCAGGATGGCATCCACGCCTTCAGCATCCTCGCGGGCTCCAGGGTCTGTAATCACCTCGATACGCTTCACCATCGAAGCAGGCATTGCCTTCAACACCTCTTTGGCATTCTTCGACAGGTTGGGGTCATAGTGGCCGTTCTTGTAGATTTTGAAGTTGCTGTTGCCCTTTACGAGAATGTTGTCCTGTCCGTCCACAGTCACCATCGGCACCTTGCGCAACATGTCGATGACGGTCTGCGTCTTCGATTCGTCATCAGCCTGCACATCGTAACCAATGCGGTCTACCTCCTGTTTGATGAGTTGGCGCTGGGCCTTGATTTCAATGTCTTTCAGCTCTTGGTTCCAGGTGATACTGTCGCGCTTTACACTCGTTGAGTCGCTCTGGTTTTGGGCCAGTAGCTCCCCTGCTTTCACCACCATCAGCAGTGAAAGACACATGATTCTAAGATGTTTCATTGGATTAACTGTCTATTTCTTGAGCCGCTCGATGCTCATGTAGAATAACTGTTGTATGAACTCGTCGTTGGTTTTCTTTCTCAGTTTCACTATCTCCGTCGCCACCATGTTCTTCTCTACATCTTCGAGCGACTTGGCATTCTTGCAGAGTTTATAGATTTGTGTGGCATAACTATTTGCAGCAGTACCATTAGGATTCTTCAGGAACAGGTTCTTATAGGTATTAAACTCCGTCAGCCATACTTCCGAAGTCTTCTCTGATGAAAACCCAGACCATGTGAATCCATTCCCCGACAAGGAGCCACTGCCGTTTAACTTAATGTTGTTGCCATTCACAGTGATTGTTCTTGACTGATATCTGCTTTGGCGGAATTTCTGCGTAGTAGCGTAGGTCTTAGCAATTCGCCCACGTATCTTTTCACCATCGTCCACCCACTCTAAAGCATAGGCATAACGGTGCTGACGCAAGGAATCGTTAGGATCGATGAAGCAGGCGTAGATCCATTTTGACCCCTGCATCAGACCGATGGCTACCCCACCCTTGTTGCTGTTACCCACAGCCAGCGAGACGTAATTCTCATTGCTGCCATGTGTTCCCGAACTGACATTATAGGCCTCTGGCTCATCCTGCTGGAAAGCCTTACGGATGTCATCCACCAAATGTTTTGCCTTCGGATTGGTTATCATGAAGTCGTAAGTATCTTCCAGTCCCTCCATCATGCCCGTATCAGGGTCTTTATCCAAGGAATGTCTGGCGGAGACTTCTTTTATTTCCTTACTCGCTCTTAAGGCTTCGAATGCCTTTTGTATGTTCTCTTGTGCCATGCTGACGATAGGCGACAGCATGAACAGACATGCGATAATAATGCTTTTACTCTTCATACGCAAAATACTCTTTTGGTTCGTTAGTATAAATGATGGTACCGTCTTCTTGCTGGATGGATACATAGCCGGCGGCTGTCAGTTGGGCATGCAGAATCTCTGCTTGCGCCTGTTCCATCTCCTGCTCCGCTCGTTGCTGCTCCTTTGCCGCCTCCGCCATCAAGACGTATGCCTTGTCGTAGTCGGTCATCGTGGGCTGGGGCTTGCGCAGTCGGCGCTTGGTGCTTGCTGGAACCTGCGGCTGATGCTTTGGCTGCGGCGTGGTGTCTGGGCGTGCCTCTACGGCTTTCGGAATAGCCACACTATCCTTTTCTGTCACCTGGGCTATCGCGTCTGATTCAAGCCGATTTTCTTTTAGGCCCAGTGTTGCAGCAAACATCACCAGCGTAGCCACTACGGCTGCTGCTATGCTCCAAGGCCACAGTGGGCGGCGTTTGGGCTTTTCCGCAGGCCTCATGCTGTCTATCTCAGCAAACAGTTGCCGATAGTCCTCCCACTCCGCAGGCACATCGCCTTGGGTGAAGTATTGATGAAGAATGTCTTCTTCCTCCAATGTCGTCGTGCCCTCCATATATCTGTCGAGCAGCGATTGTATGTATGCCTTTGTGTAGTGTATCATCATTTGTTTCTTTGTCTGATTTCTTCCAATAATGTTCGTCGTGCCCTTGCCAAAAGCGTGCTCACCGATGTGGTCTCGATGCCTAACAGTCGGGCTATCTCTTCGTGACTTCGCCGCTCCACCTGTCGCATATATAGTAAGGTGCGCTGTGTCGTAGGCAGTTGTCGCAACCGTTTGTCGAGCCAGTCATCGTCCTCTTTCATCTCCAACAGGTCGTGAGGGCTGCCAGCCAGGCTGACCACCATGGCCTCATCGAGCAGTTCTGGTTTTCGTCGCCGTTGGTGGTTTCTTAGCAGGTGGCGAGCCATCAGCGTCACCAGTGCCTCCGGTTTTTCGTAGCGGTCCAGATCGTCGTGCATCTGCCAGAGGCGAAGCATCACATCTTGTGCGATGTCCTCTGCTTCGTCCTTGCCCGCTCCGCAGCTCATGCTCACTTGTAGAGCCTTCTTCCGCCACGAGCGGGCCTGTTGTTCAAATGCATTCTTATCCATGCCTGTTCTTGCTGTACACGTATTAGACACTCGTCTTGACCAATACCAAACTTCTTTTAGCATTGATTAACATAAAAATCTCTTCATACTTTACGGTTTCTACTGCAAAGGTATGAAGAGATTCTAATAAAGGCGAGAAAACTGCCTGACATTTGTCTGACATTTGCTGTCAGGAACAATGTCAGTTGCATATCTGTCTGATTTCCAGCCTGTACGACTTGCTGCGGTCTGACTCTATTTTAAGGTCTGAATGTTGCTCAATGACGGGTTTCAGTCGGCGAATCAGGGTGTAGAGCGTATCGCTGGCATCGGGCTTCTTGGGCCATAGAGCCTCGCAAATCTCTGCCTTTGACAAGGAATGAGAGGGTGACTGGAAGAACATCATCATCAGCTGGTGCTGCATGGGAGTCAGTTTCATCTCGTTACCATCAGCAGCAAAGAAACGACCCTCGGCCTCTGAATAAGTCAAGCCGCCAAAGCCACAGTCGCATGATAAAGGTATAGCAGTATCAGTGCGTCGATTCCATACAAACATTGCCCAGAATCCTGTCAACAGCCATAGTAAAGCAGCAGGTCTTTGGTCTGACAGGCTGAAAATGGTAGCCTCAGAGCAATGAGTGTATGCCTTGAACTGCTTGCTACGAGTGTCAACGGCTATCGTAGCCTTTCCGCGCAACTCTGCTATCTGGAGGTGGCGGTTAAATGTACGGATGGTGTCCTGACTGATGACATCGCTCTGCTGTTCCTCCAAAGCGAGAGCCAAGGCCCTATCCATATCCTTACAAACCATCTGATTTGTTGTGCGATAGCTATCAAGACTTGTCAGACTTGAAGTGATAATCAGTGCGAAAAGCACGATGACTGCATATTGTTGTTTCATATCCACTACGATTTTAAAGTACGCATGCCCAGCCAAACTTGCGTACAAGTTCCTGAAGCAGATTTCGGTCTCTTACTGGAATAGTGACACTGACCGTCTCGCGCTGATTGTAATAGATGGCCTGACTATACGGGCCGATGGCAGCAGGGGCTGCCTTGGTGTTGATCACTTGTTTCATAAATTTAATTCCGTTATGTTAAACTTCCAATTTCCATCCATTTTCACCGTGATAAATCATCTGGCGGGTCATGCCTCCATCGATGCAGATGTTCTCGCCTGTGATGAAGCCCGCTTTGTCAGAACACAGGTAGAACACCATATTGGCAATATCCATCGGATTGCCCACACGCCCCACAGGCTGCTGTAATGACGGCTACTTTATCCTTGAAATCCATCATAATGTTACAATTATAGTTGTTTTATCACCTTGCACGGATTACCCACCGCAACGGTATTGCTGGGGATGTCGTGAACCACGACTGAACCAGCCCCGATGCTGACATTATCGCTGATGGTGACACCAGGAAGAATGGTAACACTGCCACCTATCCACACATTGTTGCCGATGGTGACGGGACGCGCCCATTCCTGCCGAGTGTTGCGCTCCACAGGATCTGTGCTGTGACAAGCGGTATAGATGCTGACGTTAGGGCCTATGAAACAATCATCGCCGATAGTTACCCGTGCTTCGTCGAGCACCGTGAAGTTGAAGTTGGCGAAGAATCGCTTACCCACGCTGATTTGCCGTCCATAGTCACAGCGGAACGGCTGGTTGATGATAATCTCGTCATCACCGATGCCGCCCAGCAACTCTTTCAGGATCGCCCTCATCTTCTCCATTTCAGAGGGCCGCAGGGCGTTGTAGTCATAGATGCGCTCCCGTGTCTCAGCCAGTTCTCGCAGCAGTTCCTGATCGGTGGCATCATACACCTTGCCCGCGAGCATTTTGTCTTTCTCTGTCATAGTCGTATTATAGTCGTATTCTATTTTATGTTGTTGATAATCGTTCCAACACCGCAGCATCCAGTCGATACACCGTCCACTCCTTCATCGGCACGGCTCCAAGCGAGAGATAGAAGTCAATGCTTGGCTGGTTCCATTAGCAGTCATTCCACCCCATCTTTCTCTGCAATTACTTCAATCTCAACCAATGCTCCCTTTGGCAATGTCTTGACGGCAACTGCCGAACGTGCCGGGAATGGCTCTGCAAAGAATTGAGCATATACCTCATTCATCGCTGCGAAGTCATTCATATCAGCCATAAACACGGTGGTCTTGATGACATTGCTCACGCTGAGACCAGCCTCACGCAGAATGGCCTGGACATTACTCAACGATTGGCGCGTCTGTTCTTTGATACCTCCCTCCACGAACGATCCGGTGGCAGGGTCAATGGGTATCTGACCAGATGTATATATGAGATTACCTACTTGGATGGCCTGACTGTACGGGCCGATGGCAGCAGGTGCTGCACTGGTGTTGATAACTTGCTTCATAACTTTAACCTTTTTTACAATATCAAATGTTTCATTTCGTGTCCTCCCCAACGGCTGTCGTTCATGTATCTGAAACCAACAGAGGAATATAGTGCCTCTCCGTCAGGGTTACCTTTATCTACCAAGAGTCCGACACAGGGCAGATGCATCGCTTCTGCCTTTTCCTTCGTAGCCAGAATCAGCCGCTTGGCAATGCCCTGCCTACGATATTCGGGCAGTACGGCCAACGAGTCGAGATAGAGTTCTCCAGCCTGCGTCTCATCGTCCATGCTGGAATTGTCCTTGCCGACATACTCCTTGGCAGCCTCGATGAAAACACGTCGCAACTCATGAAGCATGCCGCCGTCATAACTCACCGAGATGCCAACCACCTTTTCTCCATCCATCGCCACCAGCGTGTTCCGATAACTGTACTGCGAGTCCTCCCGATTCACAAGATAGGTCATCATTTTGTGGAAAGCCCTCAGACTGCATCCGTCAGCACAATAGTACAGGCAGCACTCATCCGTCATGGCCATCATAATCAGCCGCGCTATCTCTGCCGCCTGATTCTTCGTTGCTTCTCGTACTTCTATCATATCAAACCGTCATTTCACAATCTCCTCATATTTCTTGATAGCATCCTGCATGATGTCATAATGGTCGAAAGCCAACTCTGGTAGTGTTGATAGTGGCCACCATTCAGCCTTGGCTGCATCATCCTGACCCTTGACATCCATCGGCTTATCAATGATAGCGAGATAAGCCACGGTGATAGTCCTTCCTCTTGGGTCACGGTCAACTTTGGAGTACGCACCTATCTGATATACTTTGCTAACCTTCAATCCCGTTTCTTCTTCCAGCTCACGTATGGCACATTGCTCTGTAGTCTCATCCATATTCATGAAACCACCGGGGAATGCCCATGCGCCCTTAAACGGCTGGTTTCCTCTCTGTATCAGCAGCACCTTCGGCTCTGCCTCTTTAGCGATGACTATGCAATCGGCTGTAACAGACGGACGGGGATATTTGTATGTGTATGCCATAATAATTAGCTAATGCGTTTATAGAACTCTTCAACGACCTCTTTCATTTCTTCAGTTAGGAAAGAAATAATGGATTGTTCAATCTCTTTAGGGATTCCCCAGATAGCTTCGGATATACTTCCTACGATGGCTCCAAGCGTATCTGCATCTGCACCGAGAGCAACAGCCTTTCTGACAGCATCCTCAAACGATGTGCTTTGCCCAATAATCCACAAAGCCACAGGAACCGTTCCCTGGCAAGTTTCATCGAAGCGGTTGATGACATTCTCTTTCTTGATATTGAGGTCATAGCCGGAGAACTCTTCGCACTCCTTCAGGATTTCGTCTATATGCTGAGAAACCTCTTTATTCTGCCGTTTTAGCTGTAATACCCTGAAGATAGCCAGTGCTACCGTCTGTGCGCCCTTGATGCCTTCTGGGTGGTTATGCGAAGGCAAAGCAGTAGCTTCTGCAGCCTCTAACACTTCGTCAAGAAACCCATACCAATAAGCCACAGGGCTAACACGCATTGCCGCGCCATTACCGAATGAATTGTACGGCTTGGGATTCTCACTCCGTACCCACTGTGCGAACCTGCCGCCATAGCCTCCCATCGGATGAGGATAACGGTTGCACCAGTCATGGATAGACTCTCCGAAATCCCGCTCATGCAACAAAGCATCGGCCACAGCCACCGTACAGATGGTATCATCCGTAAAGCCGTTTCCCTTTGACAGCCATTCAAAATCGTAGTCGTTCGTCGGGTTAAACTCCCAACGGCTACCCACTATATCACCTATTATAGCTCCAAGCATGGCACAACCTTTTAATCATAGTTCTTTTTGATTTCTTTGAGCTCTTCGTCAGACACATGTTTTATGACCATTGTCTCTTTATTGATCCACATGTAGCCATCTTCAGCGTCAGAATCGAAGCGAAGACCCTTTTTGGCCTTTTTAGTGATGGGAACAAACCATGACATGTCTGTTTCAAGCCCAATAGTGTACTTCTCCAATGTACTTGTTCCTAAAGCATTGATGTACTTTACATTTTCATCAAGCGGATTGCACGACGATATACGGAAATGGGATTCCTCGTCTTTCAATAAAGGTATGCGTATCTCACAGTTAGGCAAAATGAACCAAACAGCCCCTCTATCCATATCCGTTATGAGCATTTCCTTGTGCGAGTTGTTTCTAACAACAAGGTCGAGCAACAGCGTTTTCAAGTCTTCTGCCTGTGCCGTAGCATTAGCAGAGGCAGCAATAGAGGCATTTGTGTTTTCCCTTGCATCGATGTATCTCTGCATAGCCCAACCTTTGTTGTGGACATAGTTCATCTGACTTTGAGCCATGCCTGCACTTGCAGACGAAAGCCCTGCTGCCACCATAGCCCAACCAGCAGCATTCTTTGCCCTCTTGATTTCACGCACCAATTCTTCTGATACAACCTGTTGAGCCAACGTACAAAAAACGATACCGTCTTTTGAAACCATCGTCAACGAATGAGTCTGATTCGTTAATGAGTCAATTCCCCCATTCTCAATCATCATAATACGGTTATCATACGTTGGTATGTAAGTTGTCTTAGCTTCTGCATGACCAACAAAAATGGCAATGAATATTGCTAAATATAATTGTTTCATAGTCGTAAAATTATAATAACACATTAATAAGTTCATCCATTGAACAGCATACTGCCGAGAACAACTTATACATCAATTCTGGCTCCTGCCGTTCAGGGATATAGGCAATCGTTGTTCGCCCCTTTCCCGCAAACCATCCGGCTTCGGTATGCGCACTTCTGCCACTGGGCAGCACCAACACACACACGTCACATGCCTCCATCGCCTCGATGTCGTTATGGAATTGCCGTTCTGCCTTAGGATGATGGAGCATATCGCGATATTGCTCTGGTGTCCAATCCATGTAGTCCTCACTCACGTTGCTCCACTTAAAGCCAGGATCACCCGATGGCGGATTACGAAAGTTATACACATCGTGTCCTGCCTCCCGCAACTTAGCCACCACCTCAGTGTAGAACTCGTTGCGCCAACTGCTAGCTACGTATATCTTGCGCTTCTTCATTTTTATTTATTTGTTACATCGACTAATGGCTCACAATACTTCTTATTCACCACCCTGTCTCGCATCAGTTTCATATCTGTAAAATTGCGACTTATGTTCATCACCAGTTCCAAATAATTATCCTTCCCTTTTTCGTTGATATAATAGTATGGCATTATCGATGTGCAGAAATGATGCTCAAATAAAGTGTTTAGGAGTGTCCTATCTGAATTCCCACAGGAATGCCCCATGATACAGATTTGAAAAGGTGCAGACTCTATAAACTCCAGCATCTTTCTATAAATGCTGATGACAATCAGTGCTACACCAAGTATCTGTTTCAGAATATGGTCTTCAATACGTGTCAGTACAAAGATAGCCATAGTCGAGACAACAATAAAAGTCAGCAATATCGGCCACAACCGCTGCCAAGTAACATATCTTCTAAGCCGCCAAACGATAGCAGCCGAAGTCGTAAGGGCCAGAATACCAGATAGAGTTGTAGCCTCGCCATACGTTGGCATGAAGTATGGCAGCATCGTAATGATGAAGATACCAAAGCCGAAGCCAGTTGTGCGCTGCACGAAACTGGCTCCGATGCTCAATATGAATATGGCAATTAGGATGATGCTCATTTTCCGTTTATTCCTTCACGACAGGCATGTTGGCTCCTTGCCACGCGTTGATGCCACCTTTCAGATTAATACACTTGTAGCCGACATCAGCAAGTCTTCCTGCAGCATTGGCAGAACGGCGACCACTACGACAATAAACAGCAATGGTCTTGTCTGTAGGCAGTGTCGCCTTTGCCTTCTCCATGAAATCACTCTGCCCCTGGTCTATCAGGATAGCCCCCTGAATATGTCCTTCTGCAAATTCAGCAGCCGTCCTTACATCAAGCACTACCACATTACTGTCTGCAATCAGTTCTGCGAACTCTTGCACATCAGCATTCTCAAAATTCTGCTGGCCACAGGCCGTTGTTAAGCCCAGTGTAGCCAATAAACACGTTAATAACTTTTTCATAATATCTTACCAATTCTGTGGAAGCACAATATTCTCTACGCCATGCGCAGCCTCAAACAGCGGAGCGATTTCATCATCAGTAAATCCGGCTATGCCACAGCCAATGCGAGTGACGAGGAATGTCAGTTCCGGGTGCTGCTTAGCGAACTCGATAAACTCATCCACATACGGACGGATGGTTTCTACGCCACCTTGCATCGTTGGGATGGCATAGCTCTGACCTTGCAAGCCTACGCCTTGTCCCATGATGGCTCCAAACTTGCGGTAGGCGATATAGGCCGCACCACCGCCGTGCATTCCTCTCAAATTGCTGCCGAATACAAAGATCTCGTTCGGCTCCAACGATGTAATAAACTCTGGTGTTGTTCTTTTCTGTTCCATAACCTCTTCTTTTATGAAATTCATATCCTCACACGACCTTGGTGCATACATATCTGCCAAAGAGCCTGGCATTGTGGGTGCAGGCATTGAAGCTTCTCCCATCGTAGCCTCGCGACTGAGTATTGCCCGCTCGTCCATCACCTCCACCATATCCAAGTCCATATCGAAGTTCTTCTTGAAATACGGAATGATGATTTCTTCCTTCAGTTTCTTGAATTTCTGCGAGATGGCCGATGGGGTCATACCCATTTGAGCAGCAATTTCTTTCCCCTTGAAGCCACGTAACAGCAGCATGTCGATAAGCAGCCTCTCCTGCCTGTCAAGCGGAGCATGGTCACAGACATCTTCCACCATCCGATTGAACTGCAGCCGCAAGTCGCTCGTCACATCAAACGACCGCAAATAATCCTCAAACGTGATGCTGCCATACTCTTTCTTGTACCATTTCAGCGCATCGAGCACCACATATCGGAATCCGTTGATGAGCCAGGTCTTCAGACTGACATTCGGTGAGTGATCCTCCAAAGGCTTCCAGTCATGCTCCATCAAGTAGATGGCATACTGATGAGCCAGCGACATAAAATCCAGATTCTCCTTCTCACTCAACTGATAACGCTGGTCAAAGATATAATAGCCTGCTTGACAATATCCGTAGAAATAATCCCGGATAATGTTGGCATCTCCCTTACGAAATCCACTAATAATCGCCTGTTCTGACAGTTGATGATGATACATAAACAGATATTTTGGGCGAAATTACAAAAAAAATTTCATTTCAACTTAATTTTTTCCGAAAATCATCTTTAAAGAGATAAAAGACGTCTTAATTTAGAGTATTCACCATTTAAAAATGTACAATTATGAAAACGATTATGCAAGACCCACTTCCAACTAAGCGCATTCACAACCTGATTATTGTCGATGAGAGCGGTTCGATGTCCATCATCCGCAAGCAGGCTTTCACAGGAATGAACGAGACCCTACAGACTGTCCGTCAGATGCAGAAGAAATATCCCGACCAAGTGCAGTTAGTCACACTGCTTACCTTCGACAGTGGGCACACCACATGGCACTATGACAACGCATCGGCACTAAAGACCAAAGACCTCAGTTGGAAAGCTTATAACCCTGGTGGCGGAACGCCTCTCTATGATGCCATCGGAAAAGGTATATCAAAAGTCAATGCCCAAATTGAGGACGGTGATCATGTGTTGGTAACCATCATCACCGATGGCGAAGAAAACAGTAGCGAGGAATGGACCCTGAAAATGGTTCGCACGATGATTGAGAAGCTGAAGAAGCAGAACTGGACTTTCACGCTCATCGGCACCGATAACCTTGATGTCGAGACGATGGCCCAATCCTTCGCCATCGACGAGCATCTAGAGTTTCAGCAGGACGAGGAAGGCACCAAGGCCATGTTTGCCCGCGAACGCCGAAGCCGCGAACGCTACAACTGCTGCCTTGCCGAATCAGCCCCGATACCGAAAGGCAAGTTCTTTGACGAAGATTAAATGCAGGCTAAACTCAACTCAGAAGTATGTAGGCAAATATGCTTGCATACTTCTGATTCCTTATACCATCTACACAAATTGTTAATCTGTTACGTTTTCATTCAGCTATTCTGCCACCTTCCGAACGGTACTTTCCTCGATACCTAATCGTTCGTCAACTGGGAATAGAAACTCTAACAGTTCTATTCAAGATTTAACTATTTATTAAGCTTTGACTTTTAATGACTCATGTTTCCGCATCCGTCCCAATGGGGATGGACGTGGAAATAATGTCATTGGCATAAAAAAGAAGCCCGACTTGCAAATTGCAGGTCGGGCTTTGATTTTGTTTTGAGTCAGCATGTTACGAGACTTCAATGGCCTTGGTGACTTTCTCCTTCGGCTCGGTCTTCGGCAAGTTCGTCAAGGAGCACTTGGGCATGTCCCCAACGCAATACCGGCAGCAGAACTTAAAAATTGGAAATAGAAACCTGAAACTTGAAACAAAAAAGATGCAGGCATCACTGGCCTGCATCTTTTTGATATGTTGGATGAATATCAGTGCTTTACTTCACATCCCTAAATTTCCTGTAGCAAGTCACTTTGATCTTCCCACTGCAGGAAATCCTCTTCTTCTATGAAGTCAAACTCAGGACTCTTTGCAGGAGTGATAGGGTCGCCGTCATCTATGATGAGGCTTTCCATAAGCACGGCATGATATGCTATTGCCATCACCTCCATTTGAGGCTCAATATATTCTTTAAGCTTATTCTTCATCATTATTTCATTGACTGTTAATGTAACATGACTTTCTTATCCTTTTGGATATAGACACCTTTCTTCGCAGACTTTCCGTCAATGCGGCGGCCGTTCAGGTCATACCACTGCTCTGTTCCGTCCTTGTCGATAGTCTGTATATTCTGAATAGCGGTTGTTCCTTCTCCTATTGCTGACTCCAACAACTCCCTTGCATTAGCGGAACCAGTCAGATAGGCACGGAAGGGATCGATATAGACCGTTGGGTTCGTAGTCTTCGCCTGCTGCCACTTCTTCCCGTTCTGCAGGATATATTTACCTACAGTTTGTGCAGGCAATATTGTGGAAAAGGTTCCATGCATAGTATATCCTCCGGCTGAGCCACCATCGGCGATAGTCTTCGCGACATCAGTTGATGTCTCGGCATCACCATCAAAGTCGAGATTTTCAACGGCTGAGGTGGTCACAACCAGATAGGGTACGCCGGGCTGAGTCTCTGTCACCTCGTCGAACTGCAGGGTGGTACCATCGACGCCACTCAGTGCATAGTATTTAACCCCGTCTTTCTTGGGGGCGCTATACGGCAGACAGATGGTGTAACAGTCGTCAGCATCCATCGTGCGCTTGTACTCCACATTGACAGCCTTGAAGGCACGAGGAGAATAGAATTCCTCACCTTCTTTCAACAGCAGTTTCTGGCAGGTGTCGCCAACTACGACGTTGACACTTGGGAATGCCTTCTCCTCAGGCACGAACACCAGTGCGTTATCCTTCAAACCATAGAAAGGATTTCCCTTCATGTTGCGATCAACGTACAGTGCATCTATATCTTCACATTTGGTCAGGTCGACGCTACGGATTTTTTCAGCCTTTTTCTCAAACAGATTGTCCACAATGCCTATCACATTCATCTCGCGCTCGGTGCCGCCCACATTGGCTGTGACGGTGTTGGGAACTACCACGTCACCTCCCTCTCCTTTATACTTCGTTGCATAGAGCAAACGATTGTCATTATCGTCAAACACCATCTCGTACTCGAAGTTGTCGTCTTCCACACGTTCCAGTGTCAACCTGATTTCTGAAGTTTTCGTGCCCTTTGACTGGAAGTAAGCCTGGAAAGCCTGCACGTCCTGCTGATTTTCATTGGTCATCACTGTCCATTTAAAATCGTCATCTTCATCGACGCTATAAACCTTATTACCATAGGCAGCATCTTTGTCTAAGAAATAGGGTGAGCCATTGAACTCGTAGCCATCAAACTCGATTTTATTGACTTGGGGCTTGAGCGTGGTCTCAAAGGTTGTGCCGAGTTCTACGGAGTCAACGTTCACAACAACAAAGTATGGGGTGTAAGCCTCCATCTTGCGGTTCTCCACCATTTGCAACTCGATAGTGGCAACGCCATCGGCATCGCTGAGCAACCGAGCAGGCTTGAAGACTTGGCAGTTATGAGGCATCGTGGTCTCGTAGGGCAGCACGATGGGGTATGCGATATAGTTGTATTTATCTTCCTCAAACGTTTCGTATCTATCAATAATGGGCTGTCCGTCGTCGTCTAATTTCACGGTGCCATCGTCGTTGGTTTCAAAGATGGGGATGTCATATTCCTCTGTGTAGCCCGTTTTATCGGCTGTAAGCACACGGTCGTATTGCACACCAAGGATGGAAAGAATCGACATCGAGCGTATGGGCATCATGCCCTCGGCGAGGCTGCCGCCCAGTTTGCCGTCCACCCACAGGCGGCTGGTCTCGAAGTCGAGCTTCGCACAGCTGTTGTCCTTGCCGCTGAAGTCATTCCAGTTGGCGGTGGCGAAATCGTCTGCATTACGCAGTGACAGACCGTTGATGCGACCGTAAGGCATAGTCGCCGGGCGCAGGGTCATCACATTCACCTTTGGATCGGGCAGACTGTCCTCGAAACAGGCTGGCAGCGGATACTCGCCAGGGCAGTAGACCCACTTGTCGAGTTTCAGGGTGCCCACGGTGAGTATGGCCTGTTTCTTGAAACTATTATGGTCGGGCCCAAAGGTGATGTTGTGATTAAGACCCATGTCGTCTTTGTAGCCGTACTGTAATCCTTTGTAGATGCAGTTTTCGTGTGTTACTTGGCTGTCACTGTTTCCCAGGTCGCATGTCGCGAAACAATAAGATGCTTTAGTCTTATCCTTCGAACCAGGATCAGCTCCTGCAATGAAAGGGCCATAATAGCAGTTGTTCGTACGGTCAATAGTAGTCTCTAACAGGGCGCAATTACTGACTTCACACGAAGTATTAGTAAGCGAATATCCAATGAAACCGCCCACATGCTTGTTTTCTTCGGTGACTTTTACAGTTCCACCTTTGACTACACATTCTGAAATAGTCAATGAATTGCCACTATTATATCCTACCAGTCCACCGCAAGATATCATGCCCTCGACTACATTATTTTCTGCAAAGACAGAATCTATGCTGCATTTGCTGAGGGGGTCTATATAAGCGCACAGAGCGCCGGCGTTGGCTGTTCCGGTGAATTTACAGTTCTTCAGAACCAGATTTTTTATCTTTGCCCCCTGAACATGTCCGAACAGTCCTGCGTCAGTAGCGTTCACCGTCAGGTTGCTGATGGTGTGCCCGTTGCCGTTGAAGGTACTCTTAAAGGGATAAATTTGCGAGTCGCCAATGGTTTCAGTCCATACTTCACCGTTCATGTCTATGTCGTCATCCAGTTCTACTGTGTCAAACTGCTTGTGATCCTTGGTAGCATCGCGCAACGCTTTCAGGTCTTCTGCACTGGTGATGTGGAATGTGCTGTTTTTTTGGATGGAATTGAAGTTACCCCATCCCACTTTTGTATTCCATCCTATCGCTGTGTTGTCGAATTTGGAATCCTGATAATCGCTGATTCTCCCGTCAGGCACATAAAGGGTCATATCGTATTGGCTTTCATCGGTGGAGCCGATGCCGCCTTCGTAGAAATGGAATACATCATTGTATTCCCATGTGGGAGGCGTTGTGGCGTTGCAGGTCACACGCTTGAGTTTGGGCAGATCGGAGAAGGCACCTGAGCCAATAGTCTGCAACGTAGAGGGCAGCGTGACACCTTCCAGCGACGAACAGCCTGCGAAGGCGAAGTTGCCAATGCTGGTGACACCCTCAAGGACTCGGACTGAGGTGATACCTGTACAGAATCGGAAGGCGAACGCATTCACTTTCTGCACTTTATAAGTCTTGTTATTGTATTTCACCTCATTGGGAATGATCACACTGCCCTCACTATATTGTGAGATACAGGCATTGCGTCCTGACCCCAGCGCACAGGTATTGTCGCCTGTGGTGACAAACTCGGCAGGTACTTTCTTTCCGTCTAACCTGATGCTATCTTGGAACTGATCGGCAAAGGCTAACGACGGCAGGAGAATGGCAATGATGAATAATATCTTTTTCATATTTCTTTCAACTTTAATCTTTCTACTCTCAACTTTCAATTTTCAACTTTCAACTACCATTTAGAAATGTCTCCTGCCTTCTGGCCTTTATAGGGAAGGTCGATAAGTTTTTTGAGTGCGACGGCAACGCGCAGGTCGTCCTCTATTGCAAGAGCTGCTTTATCGAACACACCATCTGTTTCTCCAGCAAAGAAGTCTTGTCCGGCATCCACGTGCTCGCGTCCCCGATCGGATGTATGGAGCACAGCCCATCCGCCCAGTTTGGTCATGGCTCGCTCAGCATTGTCGTATGGTACTGTCGTATCGGCTTTGGAGTGGAACAACAGAATTTGGTGCTTCGGAGTCCAACCTTCGGTCATGTCGTTGCTGGCGAGTGCCAGATGCAAGTCTTCCATCACGCCACGCTTGGTGGGAAGAGGGATACCCGCAGCCGTCTTGTACTGATTCTTGTATGTGTTGTAGATGTTCGTGAAGTATTCCAGACATTCCTTATTCATAATATTGCGCATCATGGCTCTGCCGTCTGCTGTCAGGAGGTCGCGATAGTAAGTATTATCACCATCTTTACCTTGATTATACAAATTCTTGAATTCGGCTTCTATGTCGCCAGAATTCTTTACTTTATCGGTAAGCCATTTCATGATGCCCGTCTGTAAGAACTTAGTATTAAAATAGTCTTCAGCTTTATGCGTACGCATATAAGGGTTGGTGTCCAGCATTCCCTTGACGATGAGCGGCAATACCACAGGCAACGACATAGGCTTATTGTCTATATCGTTCTTTACGTAGTACATCAAGGTTGCCATGGGGTCGTAGGGACCGTCACCACAGATGGAACCCGTAAAGTGCAACTCTTCGTCCAAGTGGTTCTGTTCGATGAAGCGGTGGGTAGCCATCGCCACGGCACCGCCCTGCGAATAGCCGCATACGACAGTTCGCCAGTCTTTACGGAATTTCACATGTAATTTTTTCAAATCGGCATCATGCTCATAGGCATAGCGCGCAGCCACAGCACCGTCCAGCACCTGACGGGCTGTCAATTCCTCGTAGAGATAGGGGTGCGCATGAGTCTTAGTATCACCATAGCCCTCGTAATCAGGCATCACCACGAAATTATAGTTGTGTTTCACACCACCATCAGCCGCATCACGTATCGCACTTCCTATAGCTCCGCCTATGGCTGCACCTGGATTAAATATCCACCATCTTATACGCACATACCATTCTACAGCTGTTATTGTTTTATTAAGATTCAACGATGCTCCTCCAGTCAAAGAAAACAGTACACTGACGTCACTACCAGTTACCGCTGTTATGTTGGAGGGACACTGATTATCTGCAGTAATGGTGACATGCGTACCTATCAACATATTGTTCACCTCACTCGTCCTATTGGGATTGGGACAGGCAGCCCTGCCCGACAGCGTGACGGTTTCCCCCTTACTATTGATAGACTCGTAGGTGTACTTAAAAGTGTAGATGGTTACTTCGTCAAACTTATCATGTATCCTACCCGAAATCGTCGAAGTCGATATCGCACGACGTGAAGGCTGGGCGTTCATGAAGTCTGCATTCTCCGACCGCCATACCACCTCGGGAACCACGCTGTAAACCGTGTCCTGCCTGCCCGTCAGCGAGTCAGTCACGATTTTTTCATCGATATAGGTGGTAATCTTGCCTATATCCGTCACCTTCACATTCTTGGGCGATGTGAGCCCTGGCAGGTTCAGGTCCTGCGCGCTGACGCCAGAGGCTAACGGCATCAGCATCAAAAGATATAATAGCCTCTTTCTCATACTTCTTTATTGTCTATATAATTGTTTAGTTTTATTTGTTAAACAGCGAACGCAGTTCTGGGTTATTCTTGACCTCATTCATCAAGTAGCTGACCATATTCTTCACGTCCTCGCTGTCTTCCTGGTTGTCAGAGGTCTCCAAAAGCAGACAGGTCTGGATGGCAAACATGATGCCGCCGTAATCGTTGTGGTCGCCATAATCTTCAAAGTCTGTTATCACCTTGCAACCGCGTGCCTTCAGGAAATTCGCCATTTTCTCGCTGACGTGCCAGTCCATATAGGAATCCTTGGTGCTGTGCATCACGTAGAATTGTGTCGTCTTGCTGGGCTGCCAGGTGCTGCTGGGGTCACACAGCGAGTTCTCCTTGAACTTGTCATGCATCTTCTTGCCGATACCTTGCGTCCAATCGCAGGCGGCAGGGGTCAGAATTTCGTCAACCTTCTTCTCTCTGCCGATATTCTTGTTGATATCTGACGTATAGAGCTTTTTGTCGAGAATCCAGTCCTGGATATGGTTGCACAGCGGCTCCTTGAAAATCTCCTTATAGTCGATGCCCATCTTGTAGGTCTCGTTGTAAGCCACCATAATAAGTGGGAAAGAGCAGACGTAGCCGGTGTAGTTGGTTTCCACATAGTTCTTCCATACATCATTGATGTCATAAGGCGAAGAGCCCACACCGGTGAAGGACACCTGGATGTCAGGACGGTGCTCGTCGATGAAGCGCTGAATGCCCATGGCCAGCATGCCGGCACTGCTATAGCCGATATTCGAGATGGGCAGCCCGTCAATCTTATAGCCCTTAGACTTCAAGATTTCGATGGCGGCATCCCAGCAGTCGAGGGTTTCCACGGCTGTGATTTCCGGACAGCAGTAGGCCTGTGGCTTATCTTGGGTGAGCGTCCATCCGTAGAGGTCCGACGAGATAGCTATGACGCCCTGATAGCCCGTCATGAGGAGCGACATTTCTTCTTTGCCTTCCAGCGAGAAACGCTCGGTGTACTTCGTGTGTGTCCATTGCGTGAGTATCAGCAGGTGACGCGGATCCACCTCCTTGGTGAACACCTTACGAGGCATATTGATGGTACCGGTCAGACGGACGGGAGTCTTCATGTCGGGTCCCACACTGGTATACTCGAAGATAATCTGGTCGAAGTCGCATTTTAACTGGCCATTCATGGTTTTGTCCATCACGACGTTTTGGCGGTCTTCGTTCGTAATCTTCCAGTCGAGCTTATAGGCTCGTTCGGGCAGACCCGGGTTTACATTGACGTTATTGTCTGAGTCAGAGTCGGAGTCGGAACATGCTGTCAGTGCAAATGTAGTTACTAAAAGAGACAGCAGAAAAGTAGTGCAACTTGTAAATAATTTAGTCTTCATATTCAATAAAATAAAGAAAAGATTTGTATATAAAATTGGGTGCAAAGTTAGTCATTTGCAGCGATTTTTCGTGCCTTTTCCATGCAAAAATATGTTAAACAAGAGGTATGGCTGGCTTACTTTTTAATAGCAAAAAAGATGCAGGCCTCGCTCATCATTCTCTTCATAGCCCTTGGCGTGGCCATACCCAACGTGTTTTTCCGTCGGATGATACCGGCATGAAGGCCCAGAACTCGGCGATACATGCTATTCCTTCTTCAAGTAATCAAACAAATTGATTCTGCCTGTCTCGTTTTCAATATCAAGTAGCGGTACTTTCTCCACCATCCTTGTAACACCAGTATGCTTGTCAACATAAAAATGAACCGTTGCCCCCGTATAACTGCGGAATACCACTTCGTACGTAGAATCCGATTCCACCCCCATCTTCACATACATGATGGAGGGATTCTCCTGGGCAATACTCCAATCATACGTCTGATGGCAATAGTTGCTGACTCCCTCGTAAGCATTTTCTTCCGTAACTCTTCTGGCAGGATGGTCTGAACCGCACGAGCAGCAGAACAGCATCATTAACAAGGAATAGACGACGATAAGCGGTTTCATATCTTTAGTTCACTGAATTCCGGTTTGACTGAATTATTAGGCATTGTCTTTTCTGTGAAAAGCGAATTTTGCCGATTACGAGCGGCAAAATTAGTCATTTCCGCTAAAATTCCGTGAATTTTGTGTAACTTTGTGCCCGATTTTAGGATGATTTATGAATAAACAGGAGTATATCTATTAGGAAATAAATAAAACGACTAGCAAAAACGATGAGCGATTTTATACAGCATATCATCATTGACGACACATTAAAGAGGATTGGCGAAACAGCATTTGCCGACTATCTCTGCCATGCCTATTGCTACGGAGGGCATTGCACATTTGAGCGCAACGGGCAGACATTCCGCTTCGAGGCGGGCGACTGTATGATCATTGCCCGTAGGGGCGACTTGGTGATGAATCTGCAGGAGAGTGATGACTTCCAGGTGGATGTCATCTACGTGACTCAGAAGTTCATCGAACTGAGTACGCCACAATCGAACTATGGCATGCGTGGGCAATTGTCGTTGTTCCAGAATCCCATCATGAAGCTGACCTTAGAGCAGCAGACGGTGTGCCGCATGAATTTCGAGGCCGTGAAACGACGGCTGAAGCAGACCGACCATCATTTCCGTCACGATGCACTCAGGAATGCCATTGAGTGTATGATTATCGACTTCTTCGACTTCCATGCCCAACTCTATCCGGCAGACAAGATCAGCAGCCAGCAACATCAGCTGATGGAAGAGTTCATGGTGATGTTGGAACGTGGTGACTTCCGGCAGAACCGTGACATCGGCTACTATGCCGACAAGCTCTGTGTCACATCGAAATATCTGAGCGAGGTCTGCAAGAAAGTGAGCGGTCTGCCTGCAGCATTCTGGATTACCCGCTATACGTCGCTTGACATCAGCCGATTGTTGCGTGACCGCAGCCTCACATTTACTGACATCAGCGATATGTTCGGCTTCTCGTCACTCTCACATTTCAGCCGATATGTACAGACAAATTTAGGAGCAAAGCCCTCTGATTTCAGGGAATAGAAACACCTGGAATATATCAGAAAGGTACGAAAGTCAGAAATTGGTAAAATCCCCCGTAAATTGTGTAACCGCAATTTCGGGGGATTGTCGTACCTTTGCACCGTGAAATTTAAAGCCAAAAAGATAATGGAATTCAGAATGCAAGACCGCATGGAGTTGAAGGCATTAGTAGACTTCTACGCAACCGAGAGTGACAAGAACAACCAGGACTGTTACGTGGAGATTTTCCGCCCGGACATCAAGCTCGACGTGTATTTCGGTGACAAGCTGGGTATGCAGGCCCGCGACGTGCAGGATATGATCCGTCAGTACAAGGCATTCGGTGCCGCCAAGGTGTCGTTTCACATGAACGGACAGCAGAACGTGGACTTCGTGGACGAGACTCATGCTACAGGAACATGCTACGCTCTGGCTACACTCGTGACAGAACAGGATGGCAAAGACGTGCTGACTACCCACGCCGTACGCTACTATGACAAGTATGTGAAGATTGACGGACGTTGGTGGATAGCCGAGCGTGAGCAGCACTTCGAGTGGTCAACGAATCAGGCTCTGGGATAACGGCTATGGGAAAGACATTGATTGCGTACTACTCTCGTCGCGGAGAGAACTATGTGAACGGAAGTATCGTGAACCTGAAACTGGGAAACACAGAGGTAGTGGTCCAGAAGATCAAGGATTTGCTGCCCGATGCCGATGTGTTTCACATTGACACCACCTATGAGTTCAGTAAGGACTACATGAAATGCATCGAAGAAGCCAAGCAGGAACTGCACGACCAGGTACGCCCAGAGGTGAAGGACCCATTAGAATCAATCGATGAATACGACACCATCATCCTTGGCTATCCCAACTGGTGGGGCACGATGCCGATGGTCTGCTACACCTTCCTGGAATCGTATGACTTTACAGGCAAACGCATCATCCCCTTCTGCACCAATGAAGGCTCAGGCATGGGTAGCAGCGTCCGCTTCATCAAGAAACTCTGCCCAGGAGCAACTGTCGAGGATGGCATTTCCATCCACGGAGCGGAGGCTGCCAATGCTGACCGCGAGGCGCGTGAAATAGCAAATTTAGTAGAATAAAGAAAGGACAAGAAATATGAGAGACTTTGTGCAAGAAGCAGTCGATGGACATGCTGCTGCGCATTCAGGAAGAAGTGCTGAAGACGGTTGTGAAATATGCACCCGTGGCAGTGGCCAAGCCCGACGACTACGAGGCCCGTGCCAACCTGATGTGGGCATCGTCGTGGGCGCTGAACAACTTCCTCTACGAGGGATTCTTCCAGGCTACCGTCTGCCACTCGATGGAGCATGAACTGTCGGCATTCTACGACATCACTCACGGTCACGGCCTGGCCATCCTCACCCCCCGCTGGCTGGCATACGTGCTCGACGATGAGACGGCCCCCATCATCCAGCGCTTCGGTGTGAACGTCATGGGACTTGATGCATCGCTGCCCACAATGGAAGGAGCCAAAGCCGCCATCAAGGCCCTCGAGACCTTCTTCTTCGAGACCCTTGGACTGAAGCCTCGCCTCTCAGACCTGGGCATCGACGACAAGAACTTCGAGACAATGGCACGTAAGGCCTGTGGCACAGAAGGTGTCCTTCACGGATTTACCGATCTGACTCCTGCCGACGTGGAGAAGATTTTCAGAATGTGTTTGTAGCAACTATATATACAGCAGCCTCCGCCTCCATATTGACATATAGTATAAGCGAAAGGAGCAACACTCGACTAACGGATGTTGCCCCTTTTGCTAATGCGGTTCATCAATGTTCGTTATGAGACCTCGATGGCCTTGGTGACTTTCTCCTTCGGTTCGGTCTTCGGCATGGTGATGGTCAGGATGCCGTCCTCCACCTTAGCAGAAATCTGGTCTTTCACCACATCGTCTGGCAGCACGTAGTTCTGCTCGTAGTTAGAATAGCTGAACTCACGGCGCAGATAGTGATGGTGCTTGTCCTCATGCTTGTGTTCCTGTTTGTTCTCGATGGCGATGGTGAGGTTGCCCTCGTCATTGATGCCTACGCGGCAATATTCCTTCTTGATGCCAGGGGCTGCAAGTTCCATCGTGTAGGCCTTCTCACTCTCCTTGACATTGACTGCGGGTGCTGTACTATTGGCACGAGGCATGAAATCAGTGTTAAAGAAATCATCAAACATTGTTGGGAACCAACCATTGCTTTTCATTAATCCGTTCAACATAATCAATACCTCCTAATTATACTTTTAGTTTAACTTATTTGTTCTTTGATCGCCTCCGCTTGTTTGCTTCGGCTTTCACTAACAGATAAGCAAGTTACGTGCCTATACAACGAATCCGTGCCAAAATGACAATCGAGAAAGTCAATCTGGCACGGAATTTAAACTCGCTTAAACTATACTGACAATTTATTAAACTCAGTTAAACTTTCATTTCCTCCACGTCATCTTGATATGTGGGATGCCGTCGAGCATGAAGGTGTCGGATGATTGTTTATTGCATGAGCTGTCAGTTCACCAGCAGTTCACAAGATGAATTCTAAATAACAAAAAAGGAGTTGCGATTTCTCGTAACTCCTTGAATCTCATAACTTTGGTTGGCGCTTCAGGATGGGCTTGAACCAACGACCCCCTGATTAACAGTTAAAAAATGTAACATTTTGTGATATTTGCTTTATGGTTATTTGGTTGATTCACAGAAAGTTAGTAATTTTGCAGCATCTTATGATACTCTATGATTTTGCTTAATTACGAGAATAAATAACCAAAATTTGTTCAGACGGATTGTCAATAAATAAATGGGTTTCAGAAGATTTGAGTGAATTGAGATAACCAAAATTTGTTCAGATTTGATAAAAATGACTGAAATGACTGAAAGAAAGAAGAGGGAAAAGGTACCCAACATGGAGTCGCTGACAATGGGAAATTGCACCATTTCGCTTACTCTTGATACAAGATATAGAGACGACAATGGCAAATACCATGCATCCATCCGTTTTACCGTGAATGGCAGTAGATACTTCTTCCATTTGGGTAACAAATATACAGTAGATGAATTTGATGCCATCAGTAAAGCTGATGGTCGTGGACGTGGTGGTAACCAGAGCCAGAACTTTATTGACAGGAACAGACTGGTCGAGCATTACAACCAGTATGTTGATCTTGTACGAGATATGTATAACAAGGGAACACTGAAATCTGTTGATAATATCCGTGCCGTCATTACCGGGCGCATTTCCTCCTATGGCAATTCGGATGAAGGTACTACACCTTATGCCAATTCGTTCATTGGACTATGGAATGAGGTTATATCGCAGAAGAAAGCCAGTACGGCAGAGACCTATCGTAATGCACGAGACTGTTTCATCAAGAGCAAAGTCTATGATGCTAAGGATGGCTATAATGTAGATGTGGCTATGATTAAGGCGTGGATTGCCTATATGAAGGAGATGGGGTACACGCAGACGACCATCGGTTTCTACCTTCGTGCTATTCGCGTGGTCTTCAAGGCCTGTATCAGCAATGGCTATATGCGAGAGAAGGACTATCCGTTCAGTGCTACAGACCCGATGAAAGTGAAGATTCCATCTGGTTCTTCACGAAAGGCTGAGTTCCTGACGGTTGAGCAGATGACAGAACTGTATGAGTTTTATACGGATGGCA
>Ga0247609_10001085_pt1 | contig 33884 bp, 27 predicted proteins | sample 172DNAGHGlowgp2_FD_193487 | JGI IMG/M metagenome (GOLD analysis project Ga0247609, IMG submission 193487) | Sheep rumen microbial communities from Palmerston North, Manawatu-Wanganui, New Zealand - 1728 DNA GHGlow gp2 | ecosystem: Host-associated > Mammals > Digestive system > Stomach > Rumen ... | reverse complement strand
AACCGGCGCAAGAAAGAAAACCGATTGAGCCAATTCCAGCTCAGCCATCCGTCCAACTTCCACAGGCACTTGTTCAGAACCCACAACAGCAACAAATTATAACCCGCCAACCACAACAACCGAGGCTTGCCGCACAGGCTATAAGCACAATGAATCAAACGGCAAACCAAAGCAACATGGGTCTTGGAGATAGAATTTCAACAAACAGAAGAACCAGACAAAATGCAAACAACGCAATTAGCCAAAGAGTAAAAGACGGTTCAATGACACGGCAACAGGCGAGGGACGATAAAAGACTTATGAAAAATGCAGAAAAGGCATTAAGAAATGGACAACAAGCATCTAATAATCAATAAATTTTAAAAATCATGAAACTTGAATTAAACGAAGCAACATTGAACGCCTACATCACCGAAGCAATAAATGAAGAGCTTGACGAATTCATGCGCAATAATCCAAAAAGTAGAAAATGGGGTTATAAATGGGATGACAGTCTTTCATGGAGTGAAAACCGTAGGCGTAGAAAAGAACAAATACAAAAGATTAAAGATGCTGGTTACAGAAACTATGAAGATTACGAAGCTGGTGAAGCAATTCGTAATCCGGTCCAACCAGGCCCTCAAGGCGACAATACTCCTGAAGGTAGTTCTCCAATACCTACCCCAGAAACTAAACCGGCTGTAACATATCCAAGCGAATATCCATATAAAAACGATAGAACAGTAACCGGAAAATATAAAACGGGTCAGTTCCAAACTTGGTTTAATCTTCCTCCGGAGAAGGGCGGCATGGGTGGCAATCTGGTCGTTGATGGCATATGGGGCAAGAATACTGAAGCAGCATATCAACAATGGCTTCAAAAAGTACAGCCTTCAACAACACCTCCAACCGGCGCATAAAAAATTAACCCTGGGTTAACCCAGGGTTTTTTGTTTATTCGTAGTATCTCTTTCCAGCTTCCAGCTGTCTGGGCTCCGCAAATGAAGAAATTCTCTTGAGGTAACCAATAACTCTTGTCAGATAGTCAAGGTTCGTGCTTCCGCAACGAGGGCACTTGTCAAGAGTGTGCTTTGAGATGTATCCGCAGTCGTTGCAAACCGTATTCTTTACATTGAAAGTAAAGTAGTTGCAACCATTAGCAGCAGCCACATTCATAAGCTGGCGATACTGTGCCTTTGAAAGATGTTCATGAAGATTTGCGTGAAGGGCCGAGCCGCCATCAAGATACTTAACATACTCGTTTCCGTGCAATTCCATCTTCTGGAGAACCGACAGACTCGTATCTTCCGGATTGTAAAAATATGAGCTGTAAAGGTTCCTGTTCGGACTTACCCAGTATCCATCCTTCTTGTCCCACTTGTAGTTCTTTGCAGCAAGATTTTCAGCAGGCACAAACTCAGTATTGAACATGCAGTCACGGGTCTTATCCTTGCGGTTCTCAATGTTAATGGTTTCAAGGATATTATTGACAAACTCACGATATTCCTCATTAGGACCAACCTTGATTCCTAAGAATTCAGCTGCATCAGTAATTCCGTTAACGCCAACAGTAAGATATTGCTTCCTCATGTCAATGAAACCGGCATTATAAACGTCCAGCATACCTGCCTTAAGGAAATCCTTGATGGTCTCGTTGAAAGCTGTCTGGTATTTGTGGATTCGGCTCGTCATTTCACGGATGTCGTCCCTGATGTACTTGTAAAGCTCTTCCTTATCGTAGGTAAGACCTTGCTCAGGTACATTCTTACCATCCTCAACAGAAATATCCCTGTCATCAAAGTAACTTCTCGCCGCATCTTGAACGAGTCTCGGCAGGTTCATTGACATAACTGACTTGGAACCGGTTGAAACTGACGCAGTACCCATTGAATACTGATGTGTAGTGTGGTTGTGGTCCTCGTCGGCGTTGTCAAGGTCTTTTAAGGAGTTACGGAGTCTGCAGCAAGACGAAAGACTGTCCGGGCTATCAGAAAGGTAGCAGAAGAAACTATGGCCCTCAGACCACATTTCAGCGGTGAAGTCTGCATAATCCTGGTCAACGAAGTCATTTCCTCCGTTTGTGAGAAGTGCCATTGTCTCAACCGGGAATGTGAGGATATACTTCTCGCGTTCCTTGTTAAACCACTTCATAAAGTGCTTCTGAAGCCATGAAAGGGTCTCCCACTTCGGCTTGGAACCATCAGGGAACTTGAAATCACCAAATACACCCTCAAAATAAGGCTTATCAAAGTACGAAATGTTCCAGAATACGGTCTGATAACCACGATTACCGGCTGGCATGTTCATTGAGTGTACGACCTGCTGGAATGCGTTGTCAATAACCTTAACGAGTGTCCTTTTCTTTGATGTAAGGTCAACTACGTCATCAAGGTGGTCAAGATAATCATCGCCATAATCCTTTCGGATGAAATAATCCATGTACATAAGAAATTCCGGGGTCGCTACTGCTCCCATGAACTGTGATGAAACAGAATAGACCAAGTTGATGAACTCTCCGCAGAATGATTTCAGGTCGGTCGGGGCTACTGATACACCACCGAGCTTTTTGAGGCCATCTTCAAGGAATGGATACATTGTAATTGCTACACAATACGGGTATCCAGGGGTTCCAGACTCGTCATGTTTGTATAGGACATGGCTTTTAAGGTCTTCAAGATACTGTTCAGCCAACTTTTTGCTGTACATCTTACGAATCTTGTCCGTAAGGATATAGCGGTTCTGCTTAATGTTGTTCTCTTTGTAAAGTTCCTGACCGAGTGTAACGATATTCTTGTTCGTCACATTGGCATTGGAGTCAAATTTTGAACCGGTGGCGGCGTTTGAAGCATTGATGTACTCCGTAATGAAGTCTTGCTTCTTACGTAAGTCCTTATTGTCATCATTATTTTCAATATAGGCCTTGGCAACTTTCTTGTTTATGGACATAAGGGCTTCTTCTACCTGTCTTCGTATTTCAGACGTTGCTATCCCCTCATAAATGAAGAGGCCGTTAACGATACTATCAAGAATTACATCTTCGCATTTTTCTCCTGCGGTCTTATAGGCCTCGCAAATCCCGTTCTTTACTTTATCACGACTGAACTCTTCCCGAGCTCCATTACTTTTTCTTACTTCCATATATTGTTCTTTGTTTATAATTTATCTATCTTTTCCGGCGGTAGGTAAAGATAAATATTCATCACTTAGCTATTAAAAAACAAAAATTTCTTGCCAACACGGAAGTGACTGTGTGTCAGCAAGAAAAATTTGCAAATAATTTTCAGTCCATTTTTCCACTACCCAAAGTTAATCACGTTCCGTTCTCCGTCGTCCGCAACTGTCTGACCTTTAAGGACTTCGCCTGTCGTTTTATCAACGTAGACCTCTTCCTTTGGCTTATGGACGGCATCATACGCCCTCTGGTATAGCTCATTGACACCATTTCGGTAATTCTGTTCTTTGAGTCTTTCGGCTTCCTCGGACCACTTCTTTTCCGAATTGTCAAATTCCGATACCTCATCACATGATATGGTACTTGTTCCGTTATCAAACCTGATGTTATGGAACACTATACCTGACTTACCTGAACGGTTTTTAAGTACCGCAAGGGTTGCACGGCTGTTGTCAATATCTTCAAGTGACCTGGCAATGGAGATAACCACATGGGCCGCTTGGACTTTAATGATAGAACCACCGGCCTGATTCATTGTTACGACATCCGGACTTGTGATACTGTCCTTATTACCCTGTGTAGGAACCCATATCGCTATGTCAAGTTCCTTTGCGAGATTTTCAATCTTTCGGATAGTATCTCCCTGTCGCTTCCACTCAGAATCGGTGCTGTAACCGGATTTCTCAGGCAACAAGCATTCAAAATAGTCAATAATTACAAGGTCTGGCTTCCAACCGGTATTTATTAGTCTCTTGATGAAGATACCGATATCGGTTGCTGACTTTGTGTGTGTCAGAAAAGGCTTAAGCCTCAAATTCTTCTGAAGCATCTCCTTTCCCTCGTAGTGGTCAAGCGTTTCCCTGATTTCGGCTATCTGTGCGCGGTCTTTTGTGAGGTTTCTGGCCTCAACACCAGAAATCTTTGAAAAGTGCTTACGTGCAATATCAACATCATCGTCCTCAAAATAAATCTGCAACACCTTGTAACCCTCATTGTTATTAAGGTCACACCTATAAGTTGCGGCATATGAAGCAATGCAGGTTGAAAACGTACTCTTACCGAAACCGGCAGAACCAATGATAAGTCCGATTTTCTTCTTTTCAAGACCACCGTTCAACGCATCGTCAAGTTTACTGATTCCCGTAGGGATTGGAACTTTGAACTCCTGCGAGAGAGCCTTATCTTCCAAATCATACGGAGAAAAGCCAAATTCATCCTCATTACCGGCCAACGACGCATCGTCCAGTAATTTCTGGCATTCATCATAACGGTCAATATCTCCGTTACCGGCAATTTCAAGGATTTTGTTCGCTACCTTGATGAGATTCTGTTGCTTGAAGAACTTCAACGCATTCTCTTTAACAAGAGTATAGCCTTCAAGAGAAGTTTTGAAATGGAGCTTGTCAATAAGGTCCGTCCACTCTTGGAGTTCATTTGTCGTCTTGGCCTTGGACTTGAGTGCTATCCCCATCGTTTCATACGAGGGGACAACACTCTCTTTGAAATAATAGTCCTTTAGGGTTCCGACAAAGGTACGCAGCAAGCTGTCGGTAAATGCGTTTTGTTCAACAATTGTTGATATCTCACTGAAAAAATGGGGCTCTTCAATAAAGCACTTGGCCAACTTATACTGGAAATCAATATCCAGATAACCAAGATTACTTTTATCAATCGCTTTTCCCATATCTCAATTAGATGACTTTCTTGCTTGCTGATTTGTTGTTATAAATGAGGGTCTTCCCGGACACTTCGTCACGGTATTCCTCGCTGATGGTGTAGGCAGAATCATCGCTATCACTGCAAGTGTAGCAAATCTCCTTAACCAGCTTCCAGACGAGGTCGCTACGCCCCTCTACGAGCTTATAGAGGATATACTGCTCAAAACCAACACGATAGATTTCGTCAGCATCAAGCTTACCCCTCTTGTTGGATAGGTCAATTGAATTACGGACAAAGCGAGGGTATACGCCAACCCATGTGGTGGAACAAACCTCACGGCCATAATCCAGGAACGCAAACTTATAGGTCACATAATCATCATTGGTAAGCGACTCAGAGAACTCGCCATCCTCAAACTTGAATGTGAGGGGAACAAGCTTGTCAACCCCGTTCCAAGCAAAATCGTGGTCCTTTTCATCCCGGATAACGACACCCTCACCACGAATAAGGGAATCACGGTTCTTCTCGTTTTCAATGTACTTTTCAAACTCATCCATGGTCTTGAAAATCCTCGGAGCGAAAATTTCAAGATAGATGAGGGACTTGGACTTGAGGTCGTTGTCAACCATCTCGGCACAACCACGAATCGTGTCCATAAGTTCATTGGACTTGAGTGAAATTGGATTGAAATTACCAATCCTGAAATAACGCTGGCAAATAATGTCGTCGCCAACGGTTAGTCTGAACTCAAAGCGCTCCTTAAATGCGAGGGCCTGCTCAAACTGCTTTTTAACTTCTGCCATTCTTGCAAAAAATTAAAGGTTAAACATAAAAAACTATAATATTGTGTGTGTTAAAAACTATAATATTGTGTGTGTTTCGTAATACTAATATACAAAAATGTTCCTGGGATAACAACTTATTTAGACATTTCTTTCTTAAATCTTTTAACCTCCTTGTCAATCAGCGGTTTATAAGGTTCAAAGAAGAATGCAAACCTGTCGGAATCAGAAAGCTCGTCAATTCCATCTTCCAACATATAGGAATACAGGTTTTCAAACGACCTTCCTTCCGGGTCCTGTACATTGTGCATCATCTCCTTGAGCTCTTCCTCGGCATCGGGAGTAAGAAGCGGATGTTCCAGGCTGATAATCTTTTCGTTAATCTCGTAGAAGTCGCCGGGATACGCCGTTCTTGACACACCATTAACGATGTTTTCCTGCCATTTAAGAGGTTTTTTCTTCTGGCTGATACGTTCCTCCACTTTTTCCTTCGCACGCTCCCTGACCTCGTTTATGGCCACAGGACGGGTAAGAATCTCCGGCATCAGTTCCGCTAGTCTTGTCTCTGAAACACCGTCAATGTTTCCGATATTGTCAGACTTATCGCCACAGAAAACTTTCTTCAATACGACATTCTGATACGGATAGCCTTTCAGTCTTATGAAATTCTCGCTTGAATAGAATTTCTTCTTGATGTTGTTATAAACACAAACACTTTCGCTGATAAGTTGGGTAAGGTCTTCGTCGGCGCTCATGATTACCACCTTTTCGTTTTGCAGTTTGTGGTGTACATAATATGATATAAGGTCATCGCCCTCGGTCTTCTCGTCAATCATCCACCTGATGTAAAGCTCGTTAAAATACTTGCACAGAAGGTCTCTCTCGCGGTCAAAGTTTTCCTTAACAATTTTCTCAGCCGGTGTAAGCTCCTTGACTGGCTTCTCTTTCTTCTTGTAGATATGGTTCTGCATCTGAGCAAGATATGCATTATATTCCTTCATATAATCGCTCATGTTGGAGTGTTCGGCATAGTCCTTATCCCTGTTTGCCTTGTACGGCGGATATATCTCATAACGAAGAATACCGGAATCATGTGCATCAAAGAATACATATACATAGTCAAAGTCCTTTTTCTGCATAATCATTCGCAGCTGCAGCAAGAACTGGAACACACCACCATAGTGTATTCCGTTTGTATTCAATCTATTATCCTTGAATGACTGGCGAAGAAGTGAGCCGCCATCTACGAGTAATGTGTATATTGATTCAACACCTGCATTCGGGTGTGCTTCTTTTATCTGTTGTCTTACCGGTTGTCCCATATAGATATTATACAAAAAATAAACGGGAAGAACAAGTCCTCCCGTTTATCTTACTCATCAAAGTTGTCCTCTTCCTCAAAGGAAACGTTTGAAGTATCTGCAGCTTTGATTTCCTCGTTCCCAAGAGCCTCGGCCATTCTCGCCATAATCTCAGGAATGTAGGTCTTCTTGTATGCGTCCAGTTCCTTTTCGCCACAAAGTCCGTTATGCACACAGCAGATTGTTCCGGCATATGTGACATTGAACGGTGTCGGTAACTGGTTCTTGGCGATTGAAATCTTGCTTACCACACCATACTGATAATCGTTACCCTTGAACGTTGCCTTGAGCCTCTTCGTACCGGCCTTTGCGACGCCACCGACATGGAGCAGAAGCCTCATCGCGTAGAAGAATGATTTACCACCCTTGTTTTCAATGGAAGCGGCTCCACCAACGGAGTTCATGGAATCAAGCCAAATCTTATTGACAACGAAGAACGTGTTGGTGTATTCAGAATTCTGTGACCTTGACCCTGGAATTCGTGCATTGATTATGTTATTGAACGCCACCGACAAGGCACCAGCGTCAAACATGTTGTTACCGGCCTTGCTCGTGTAAGACTTCCAGGAACCGATACTACCAACGGAGTCCCAAACGAACAGAAGCGGCATCGGAAGTTCACCGGCTTCCTGCTTGTCAATAAGGTCGTTTATAATGTAAGCAATATCCTCAATGACGGCGACAGTCCTCTTCGTTGACTTTTTCGTGCCGGTTGAATAGTCCATGTCTCCACAGTAGTCGCAGATAGCCGCGTTGTTGAAAAGGATGAAATTACCCTCGTAGTCGGTAACCCTTTCCTCTCCAGTTTCCTCGTCAACGCCCATGACCGGGGTAGCTTCCATACCACAGTCAATGGCATATTTGAAATCAAAGTTACCCTCGGTTTCAAATATGATTGGAAGAATACCCTGTTTCTGGGCAGCAGCAATGAGACAGTTCTTGATTGTGGACTTACCGGTATCGGACCATCCACGAACACCACTCATATAACCCGCCGGAATGCCAGGAATATGCAGAGCATCCTGGAAAGCCTTAGGCATGATAATCCACTCCATAGGCTTGTCAGCAACAGGGGCACTTGAAATTTTCTTCTTGAACGCCCCGATATCAAATTTCTTGATTTCCTTTTTCTTTAATGGTTGTGCCATATTAAGTTTTCATATTATCCTTTATTTTCTTTAAGCATTTTGATTGCCTCTTCAACTTTCTCCGTGAGGCTTTCAATTTTCTTTCTTGTTTCTTCGTACTGTTCCTCGGTCAAAAGTACAGGATTTATACATTCAACTCTCGTTTCTGAATCTCTGGTCGGAATAATCAAAGTGTTAACAGACTCATCGTATCTGACACGTTCTGAAACCTCTCCCAAAACTTCTGAAACGGTTGAACACCATCCAAACTCGCCTATATTAATATAGACTATGATGAAAAGTTTATCTTTGTCCAACATATTATTAATTTTTTCCTGTACTTCCAAATCCACCGTCGCCCCTCTCGGTTTCATTCAGTTCTTCAACCTCAACAAATTCAATAGGCGTTGTAATTCCAATTTTCATCTGTGCCACCCTATCGCCAGGTTCATACTTCGGCATATTCGGCATCACGTGGTAAAAATAGGCCCAATATTCGCCTGTGTAAGGACGGTCCCCGGTCCCAACGGAATTGCAGAGTACCATTCCTGTCTTGTAAATTGAACTCCTTGGACGGAAATCAACCGACAAATTCGTTTTATGATAAGAATGAACCGGCGAAAACATTGAAAAATGGCTATCAGGCAAGTTTATTCCCTCGTTTTCATCAATCTGTAGAGCAAAACCAAGCGGATATCTATATACATTCGGTGCTACTTCCTCACAGTCACACGCATAGACATCATAACAGAAATCCTCATCGTGTACCTTTGTCGGGAGTTTAGCGTTCTCCCTTAGTTTCTTGAATTTAACTTTCATCTTCTTCGTCCTCCTTAAAAACGACACTTGTCCATGATTTGTATTTCTCTTCGTTCTCACGGTAAAGCAACTCAACTTCTTCAACCTCGTCAGAAAGTTTCATATACCCGAAGGTTTTACCATATTCCGGAGAAAAGCAGTCGCACATAATTGGATAAACCTTTTCAAACCCCAAAGTGTACATAGGAATTTCTGAAATCTCCACTACTTTGAACACCTTCTTATCATTCGGTATCATAAACACGTCACCGACTTTTAAATCTTTTACATTAATTTTCATCTTCGTTTCTCTTTCTATACATCTTATTTCCAGTCCTCTCGTAGTAGCACTTCCGGCAAAGGGCAATGTACCTGTCATCACCGCCAACTTCAACCTGGGCACCTTCCGTTACAATGTTTCCATCACTGTCAATTCGTGCATTGAACATTGTCTTGGTGTCGCATGAACAGCTTGACTTGATTTCAATAAGGTCGTCGGCAACTTCAAAGAGCCTGCGAGAGCCAGGGAACAGGTGCGTCTGGAAATCGGTCCTCAACCCAAAACACATTACATTGATTCCAAGGTTGTCTGCAATCGCTGCAAGCTGGTCAACCTGGTCCGGGGTAAGGAACTGTGCCTCATCAACGAGAATCCACTTAACTTTCGGATTGAAGAACATTTCATCCTTTTGACAGACATTTCGTACAAGGTTGAAAAGGTTAAGGTCCGGAGAAATACTTGTGCAAGTCTTATCGCCGAGTGCTCTTGAATGGATTATGCCTTCCCCATCCCTTGTATCAATCTCACTTTTGAAAATAACATATGGAATTCTCCTCTCCTCAAAATTAAATGCCGTGGCTAGTAACTGTAGTGATTTGCCACTTGACATGGACCCGTAATAGAAAAACAGTTTCTTCCTTTGTGACATATGCATTACGATAGAAAAGTTATCCCAGACTGTTAATCCGGGATAACCTTATTTTTAGAATGGCAAATCCTCATCTTCTTTCATAATCAGGGAATCAGTGAAATCCTGAGTTGGAACTTCTGGCGCTGGTTGCTCTGTTACGACCGGACCAGTTGTTACGGAAACAATCGCCTTTTCAATTTCGGCATTAGCCTCGTTGACCTGTTCGACCCGGCCCTGCTTCTTGGCATCAATCTCCTCCTTGTCAACCCACTTGCCCTGCTCTCTGTCATACCAAGGAATTTTCATCTGGCTGATAAGAGAAAGGTACTCATAAGGCTTGGTGGAGAAAACGTCCTGCCACTTCTTCTCATCATAAATCCACTTCTTCATCTGTTCCTCGTCACGGGAAAGCGGAGTGCTGATAGATGCGTCAAGAATCTGCGGAGCAGCGTTACCCTCTGTAATCGTAACATTAAGGTCACGACCATTGTAGATGTCAAGAATGTTCAATACCTGACCGGCACGCTCTCCCTCTTCCTTACGGAGTGCATAAAGCTTGAGGATTGCGTTGTACGGGTCGGTCTTGTCGCTTCTGACATTGAACTTCCAGAATTTGACACCCTCGTCTTCCTTTCCACGTTCAATACAACGAACGATGACAGCCTCCCTGCTCTTGTTGGCAATGGAGATGTCCTGGAAATTCTTCTTCTTGATGGGGTCTGTTTCCTTTACGGATTCCTGATACGCAGCTTGATTCAGCTCACAGAAAGGACACTTGGTGCCATACTTCTCATGGTCAATGTCCTTATTCTTTGAAAGACAGATGTAGGACTTGTAACCACTTTTTGATACCTCCTTAGGCACACGCACATTATGCATGTGTACCTTAACGAAAGGATTTCCGGTTTCAAGGTCCATAGGGAGAAGGCGAATCGTGAGAGTCTTGGATTTTTCGCCATTCTGTTCATCCAAACGAACATTCAGATAGTTCTTCTCGTTGAATGCATTGTGTTTTGTGTAATTGCTTGAATTATCGTTATTCACAACGATGGATTCGGGCGTAATGTTCGGTAAGTTAATTAAGTTACCCATGATGTTAAAAAATTTTAATTAAAGTTATTATTTGTTTGTATAAACTATAAGCTGTACCTCTAAAGTACAGAAAATTATCATAAAAAGCAAAAAAGGTACAAGATTTCTCCTGTACCTATAAATAGTTCAATTGTTACGTTTTATTAAAGCCCAAGCAAAGTTTTTAGGGTAGAATTTTCGTTGTCCCTCAAAGTTTTAGCAATGCTTGAGTAGTCAGTAGCATTTCTTACGTCGTCTCTTGTAATCGTGTATCTCGGCTCTCCGACACCGTTCTGGTCATCTTCCGGACTGTAGTTTTCCGGGGCATCATTTTCCATATATTCTTCCGGCGTCTCCTGGAAAGGCTTTGATTGAAGTGAACGCATAGTAAGTTTTTCAACTGATGTAGGATTTCTCTTCTCAAATTCAGATTCAAGATTTTTCATAAATTCAGCATTTGACTTCAACTCGCCCTGAAACTCACTGAACTTCTCAAGGAAACGTTCAAACTTATCAGTGAGTTGAGATATTGCGTCTTCATTTCTCTTTTGGCCATCAACAAGTTCGTCAACATCAATGACTTCCTCATCTTCTCCACCCTCTTGATTATCCGGTGTTGCCTCATCAAAACTCTCCTCTGCGGTTGCATTAGGGTCTTCATCTTTTCCGACCGGTTGAGGGTCAAAACCGGGAACACCACCAGCAGCTGCGCTAGGGTCTGCGGCTGGAGCGGCGCCAGCGGCTGCATTCGGGTCTGCACCAGGCATTCCACCAGCCATAGGGTCAGCACCAGGAGCAGCGCCTCCTGCCATAGGGTCAGCACCAGGCATTGCACCACCAGCAGCTGGGTCTGCCATTCCGGTAGCATCGTCAAGTCCGTCTCCGTTTCCGTCAACTTCCTCAATACTGTTGTCGCCACCGGTTACATATTCCATAATATAATTGAAACGCTTTGCTTCTTTGAGCAAGCCCTTTTCCTCTAAAAACTTCTTGTCCATATTAGTCATTAAGAACTTGCCTATTATCTTCGGTAAGAACAATCTTTGAACTCTCGGTTCTCTCAATAAGGCCCTTATCCTTCTTGACAACCTTTACGTGGTTAGCCGCCTTCATGTTATTCATGATTTCTTCGGCCCTGTTGATTTTCTCATCCATTTCTTCATTCAATTTCTTTGAATTATTCTTTTGGGCAACGTTTTCTTTTGCCGGTATGGCTTTTGGCTCCTGTGATTTTTCATAATTCACAGGCATACCCTTTCTCTTGTATTTTGTAACTTGTTTAATGAAAGCCATGTGTATATTTTTACTATAAATAGTATTATTTTTCTAAAACGTGAAAATAGCGGCATTTAGGAGTATAGATACGGCAAAATATAAGCACGTCCCTTTGCCTTAAACCTTATTTCTTTTGATATCTCATCGTTGTTTTTTAATAAATTAACTGTATTGCTGTTATAAACCGATGAAAATATTCTTTTCTTCGTGAATTCATTAAGATAATCACAATCCCTTAGCGACAAACCGACGACTTTATTTGTACCATTGTAATATAAGTACATCATATCTCCGGTAACATAAATTGTTTTTTGGTTATCCGAGCCAAGTGATGTCAGGAACGACTCAAACCTTTCTGGTGGAGTTAAAAGAACATCATAAAACACATATTCAAGAGACTCCACAAACTTTTTGAACGACAGGTCCTGGAACTTCTTTATATTCACCTCATATTTGTCTCTCCTTTCGTATTTTCCATAGGTCCAATAAACATTGTCGGCCACTTTCCATTCAATGATAGACGCGTCCGGATATTCAGCCTTTGTCCTTTCCCACCCGATTATTAAAGTAGGAATGTTCGGAATAAGTTTTTCCTTATCCCGGACAACATTATAAAGTTCACCCTCGTTAAAAGGCTCGTCTGTCAGTATGTTAGCGATGTATTTCATTATTCCAGTACTTAGAATCCAAAATAATGATACAATTTTTTCTGAATAAAAACAAATTACTCAATGATTATATTGTCTTCAAGGTTCGTGTCTTCATTTATTAAGAAAGATAACGGCTTTTTCGCCTCATTCATTCGCCTTACAAGATTGAACAACTCCTTATATATCGCCCTTGTTTCGTCCCTATCCGTCTTAATCTTTCCGTCCTTTGCATTATAATCGTAAAGCATAATTGGAATCGTTCCGCCAAAACTTATGTTTCCAAAACCGCCGGAATCATAGCCCAAATATTCTTCCTCCCCAGTGATTATCTCGCAAGACTTGTTTCCAAGCTGTGAGTCTTTAATGACGATATGCTTTCCGTCAGTAAAACTATAAAACTTATCATTCGGGTCACGATACTCCCTATTTGCGGTCAGATTTTCGTTTACAACACTTGCGAAACGCCCAGAAGGTAATGAGAACATCCCGGTATTTCCGGTTAGTTCAAGGTCTTCAATTCTTCCAGACATACCATACTTCCTTTCTTTCGTCATTGCATAATCAAGATAGTTGGTTATCGTTCCGTCATTATTATAAACATCAACAGAAAGGAATCCATTTATCCATTCGGGTTCAATTTCATCGCCGGACATTGAAACCCTATTGACTGTAATGATAATACTCTTTACGTCGTCAACATTTATCTTATCAAGCGGCCTGAGTGATTCATTGTCTGGGCCATCCGGAGTATTATTCGGTTCCTGATTCTTAGATGGCGGTACCTTCTGCTGCATATCTGGCTCAGGCACATCCATCTTATCGTTCTTGAATGGTACAGACGGTCTCGCTTGTCTGACACCAGTAAACATGGTTTCCATTCCTCGTGCGTTTATGTCATGATGCACATTCGTTATCAGGTAAGCCCCCTTCCACATCGCAATATTGTTCAACTGGAAATACATCAAAGGAGTTATTTGTGCATCACCCATCATTGCAACATCGCAACTGTACGAATAGTTTGAATATACCGCATACAAATCCTGTCCAAGAACCGTTGTTTCCCTTGGACCCTGGTTGTTCTGGTAAGATATCATAATCTCGTTCCTGATTGAAAAATCAGTAACCTGATGGTCTTCCATTGACAATCTGACATCCTTAAAATAGGACTGATTCTGTTTTGCAAACGTCACACCAAAACAAGGAACAACAAATCCGTTCTCGTCACCATCGGAGAACATAGGCTGTTCAACAATCTCACCCCAAGTATTTGCTATATCAAACCCGTCCGATATATAGCCGACCTTTCCCTTATCATCAGCGATATCAAGTACGGACGATTTCTGGTTTGAATATAGAACGATGAAACTTGTTTCAATTGAGTCACTTCTAGCCGCATCATTATATGTGAATGCCTTGAATACGTCTGCTATTGAATTCTGTGCATCTCCTTGCCCGGTGTATGTATTTGCTAAGCCCAACATAGTGGGAAGCGTAAGTAAAGCACAACCACCATACTCTGCCGTATTGCTGAGAATCTTCATTATTGAACGGGCCGCAAGGTTGCTTTCGTTTGTCTGTTCAGTAAAGCCGCCTTCATCACATGTCATCTTTGTAAACTTTGAAAGGTTCGGTCTGACCTGCATCCCAATATTGTGATAGAACTCATCAATATAGAAAAATCTCGTAAAGTCACTCTTCACTCCGTTTGTAATCATCTTGTCCTTTTTACAGCTAAAATACCAGCTTTCACGCCTTCTGCTGCATAACCACCTGTCATATATATTTTTAAGAGCCATATAACAGGCAAGTTTAAGATGGTCACTTTCAAAATACCTGACTTCTTTTGATTTGTCCTCGGGTTTCCCGGAAGTTCCAACGCTTTCAGCATCCTTAAGTTGTTCAGGTAATATGTTGTTCATGCCTTTCAGCCCCTTGACAAATGCCGATACAGCATCATTCATTGCACTTCTTGGAACTGATGTATTTGAAGTAGGATTATCAAGGCAACTAAAATCAATAATTGTGTCCTTTCCAGTATAGAATACTCTAAAACTATTCAGGAACATTAAAACATCCATTGTTTCATCTGTTGGTTTTGGACGATTCCTAATCTTGACATCGCTTCTTATTTTCCCATTTAGATTACCAAGTTTATCATCAGCCCCAACTTCATATACTGTTCTTAATATTCTTGCGTTTGAGAAAGAACTTGCAAACGCATTATCTTCTGATATTGCCGCGCCACACGATGCAGGTGTTAGTAGCCGAGACACATCGCCGCTCTTTTCGTGCAATGCAAGATTATCTTCAATAGCCCTAAATGATAACTTCGGGGCTGGTACCTCAACGCTTGAATATGTAGTTGCCGTAACAGCATCTGGACGTTTGCTTCCGTCAACGCCAGTAACCCATTTCAAGAAATAATTTATTAATGCGCTTCTTCTTGCCTCGGAAACATTTTCTGGTGCCTTATTATAGAATTCAGCCGCCCTCCTTATACCAAATGATGGGTCGTTTTTCTCTATATCATCAAGAACATATTGCTCAACACCATTTATCGTATATCTGTATGTAATAGGGTCTCCAATTATTTCAACTATTGGCGCACCTGGCTCTGGCAAATTGTATGAGATGAAATCGTTTCTCCAATATATTGCACCCTCTCTTAGAAGCATCAATGATGGATAATCTCCATTTTCTACCTTTTTGGGGATAAAAAATTCCTTATCCTTATCAAACGGAACACCCATAAGGAACAGATATGCCCTCGCTTCCGGACTGCTTTGTGCATAATAAAGCGGGTCCATGAATATGCTTGTGATTCCCCCGTCAGTTTTTCTATAAGACGGTAACGTAGGATATGTGTCAGAAGAACCGGCGCCTGGATATAAATCTTTTATTGATTCTGGTGCGGTTTTATAGTTCGGGAACAATCTCGCTGCGTTTTTGAAATCACCGGAACCGTGCTTTGAAATCGCCTGTCTAATTTTTCCTCCACCTGGATAAATTGAACAAGAGAAAGTTGTTTTAAGGGTACCTTCATTGTCTATTTTGACAAACTTGTCGTAATTTTTGGAAAGTGCTGATATTGCATCTGTAGCGTAGCCTTCCAAAAGTGATGGCGAGAACAAACCTACCGGCAAACAATATGAGCTTGCTTTATGTATCCATTTATATTCAAGATTACCTCCGGCACCATTTGCGGAAAATATCGGACGCCCGCCGCCTAAGCACTCTGAAATAATTGAGCTTCCGTCTGTTGCCGTTCTGAGTAATGCCTTGACAAAATCATCTTTTGGATTCATTCCAAGTGTCGTGAACGCCCTTTCAACGTTTCCGACTTCAAGTTCAGCTATAAGATTTGCCTTTTTGGTGAAATTCGCAACGCTTGTACTTGTACCATCATTCGCGGTACCATCCTCATTTGCAACATAACTGCCAGAAAGCATTGAATAATAGCATCTTAAAATGAATGTCTTAACAATCCATTTTACAATGTCTTCCTGACTAAGTTTATCCTCTTTAAGAATATCAACATAAGGATTCCATGAACCGTGCATGATATCGTAATAGTTTATAGGTGCGATGTTTCCTTCCCTTGAAATGACGTTATCTTTCGGGGTAACATCTTCGTCTTTCCTTCTTTTTAAGGATGTGGCATCTATAATTGCCTCAACAAGTTTAACCTCGTCAAGTTTGTCTCCGCCAGGAAGCGAGCCTGGCCATAATGTTGTTATCTTTCTATCCTCAGAATCCTTTTCCGTCTCTTCTTTGAAAAACATCGTGAATGGTGGCAATTTACCTCCATTTGGCGAATCACTTTTCAGTGAATTCTTGTTAACATCAACCTGTATGTCTCCGCCACACAACGTCTCATACTTTCTTGTCCCATCTGAACTTGACTGTATACTCTTTCGGATTCTGTCAAGGGTATTATAGAAGCAAGACATAAATGTGTCAATATGAGCAAATATCATATTGTACATATTCCTCATTGACGGAATGAAACCAATGATATCATCAATCTTTTGCTCCCTTAATTTTGCAATTACCTTCAACAGTTCGTTTAATTCCTTTTTGAGGTCATTAAGAGTATCAACGAAGGAATTCCTATAGTAGATATTGTCAAGCTTGAATGCTCTTATTGTCCATTCCTTTTGTGATTCCCTCTTGTTTATCGGTGCCTTTGCATCATCCTCCTTGAATCTTGTAAGGATTTCATCAATAAGTTCCGAATAGTCTGCTCTACTTGCGCTTCCTTCAACACCAAAATCGGAGCTACTTTCGTCAAGGTTAAGCGTAGGGTTATCCTTGTCCGTAACATCCTTTTTGAAAACAAGCGAAACAACCCTTCCGTCAAGCATTTTCTTTATCTGCTCATCAGTATAATCAGCACTTATTGTTGCTGCTGATGCCTCTGTCGTGGTTGTCGTTTTGCTTTTCTTTATTTCGTCAGCCTCGTTAAATATGCTTTCAAAAAGTTCTTTCGTGTTCAGGGTCTTTCCGTTGAAATATTTGGCATCGTCCGGGTCAAGGCCGTCAGTGTCCGCAGCACCAACAGCCATATCATTATACTCATGGAGATATGTTTCAAACTTCAAGAAATCCTCAAAAATCTTTCTATTTGATTCTGGGGTAGTATTTAACTTAATATAAAAATAGCCGGATGAGTTGTCTTCTGTATTTGTTTTTGACCAGGACCACCAGCTATAATTTGTTGATGTGGATGGGAAATTTGGAAGCACTTTATGTTCAAGTTTATCAACCAGGTCAAGAAGCTGTTTCTTTTTCTTTCCTGACGGTTCTTCCTCTATTTCCTTATCAGCTAATCCCGAAGCATTTTCAGCTTCCCTCTTTAATTCCGGGAAAGTATACATCGGCCTTCCTACCGGATTGTCCTTGTCAGTTGTAAGATAGCAGAAATCGCCAGTTCCCTTTTTCTCGCTCCAAGTATTGCTGCCATAAAGATTAATGTATGGCGCAATATAAACAAACGGGAATGGAAGGTCCGAATACATGCCATACATGTATCCAATGAAGTTTGCATTAACTTCAAAATTTCCGGTTGATGAATTGAAATCAATACTGCACTTCAAAACACTTAGGTCATATGTAACCTCTTTTCCATAAAAACCCTTAACGCTTAGTTTAAAAAGCGGGTACGGAAAACTGAAAAATGCCTTAAAGAAATCTGAATTTGACGTTGCCTGATTCTTACCGAGATTGGGGCCACCATTATTGTAATACTCATACTCAGCTGGCTGCATAAGTGATGCGCCTCGTACGTCAATAAACTTAATGGTTACGGTCGGGTAGTACCAGCTATCATATTTAATTGATATGGATTCGATTCCGAGACATTCTTTCGTGTTTGTCTCAGGGTTGTTCATGCTGATATCAGTAAAATTTGTTGTTAAATAACCCTGTTGTCCAGGCACAGTAGTACCATCCATAAAGGATATTGTACCTTTATCGGATGCAAATTCAAGGACATTCTTTGCGATATCCTCTCCTTCTCCGGTCATACCACAGTCAAACCTGTTTCCATTTATGACACGAAGATTCACAGAAAAGGAATAATCCTCATATGGCTGAGGAATCCCATTCTGTACCTTATTACCCGGGCTGTCAACGAACAAGTTATTCGGTTCTATGTATTCAACCCTACCTAATTTTTTAACGTCATTTTCAGCTGGCATCTATATTACTTTTTGTAAAGCTTTTTATACTCTTCAATTGAGGCTCTGTAATCCTGTATTGACTGGCTAAGCGGATACGGTATTCTTAACTTCGCTTGGTCCGGTATTTCAAATTCAATGGAGCCATACTGCGGATTGGCCTGCATAATGAGCCAACCGTAGTTACTATCATTATAATATTGATATGAAAGAATATCAAGCCTTGTGCGGCCCTTATAGTAGACCTCGTAATAGTCTGTATCCTTTGCTGGTATTGCACCAAACGGGACGATTGAAATTGAACCGTCCTGCCTGAATTGTGAATATCTATCGTATGAAGCCATAAAATTAAAGTTTATTTTTTATCCGAACCCTCTGGTGGCTGTGGTACCCTTGTCCAGAACGGTAAGTGTGTTATAACATTCGCGTCCTCATTCTTGTTCAGTATAACAGGAGACCACGTCATTGAAGTGTCATTTTCCTTGGTTATGTACGCTTCTCTGTAATCAGACCTTCTGTCATAAACAGATGTATTGGCATAATAGTTGAATGATGCGGCATTCTGAAGTCGTGCAATAGGGCCAGAGATATCGCTACCACCAAGGAATGTAAATGTAATATTAACATTTGCAAACATCGGCTGCAGCCCTACGCCTTCCGGATTGAGGTCCCACTGTACACCACCACCATTATCATATTCAATGTTTATACTCTGGATGCATATCTTCGTATTAAAGAAGTCACCTATGCGAAGCACGCAGAATGGAGCACGACCGAATGAAAGGTTACCAGCACCATAAGCACTACCCATTCCGAGGTCTGACGCTGAAATGGTCGGTCCCTGTCTTACACATTGTTGCAAGAATGTTAAACGAGCATTGAAACCTTCCGGCGTAATTGAGTGGAAAGCTGGGTCAAAATAATCAACCTTATCGGAAATATACCTCTTGACCATATCATCGTTCTCGTTTATCTGCTTGAAATATGTGTACTCATTGTCGTAAGTATCATTCACATAATCGTCAGACTTACTTGTATCGTAATACTCTTTATATGAATGCTCCTCTGTCGTTGACGAGATTGTTTTTTTCTCCATGTGCGGTATCAATTCATCTTCTTGTACGTCTTCAATCTTCGTCTTCGCTGGTATAATTTTAAGAGTTACTATGGCAGCTCTTGCAGCTTTCGGCGGAAGGTCGGATTCTGTCTTGTCATTTGATTTATCAATCTGGCCAGTACCTGAGTGGCTTATTTTGTCCCTTGAGTCAAAATTAAAAACGCCAAGATTTCTCATCCAGCCCTCAATTACTGCAGCTCGATTTTCAGCGAGTATTTCATTTGACTTGACGCCTTCGTCCTTTTCCAATATCTTCTGTTCTTCGCCAGTAATATCAGTTACATAACCCGGCTTTATTTGCCCCTTAGTTCCGTATCCATGAACTGATGCCGAGCCTTTAATGCTTATTTCATAACTATATCCGCTGTCAGACGCATCATTTAGTTTCCTAATAACAGTCGCTAAATTCTTATAGAAGTTATATGCCGGAACAAAGTACTTGTTTTCATAACCATTAATCATCAATATTGTCTTTACGGCGGAAAGCTCAGGTGAATCTTGTATCGTTTGGTTTCCTTCGTTAAGATATTGCCTAATTGCGCTCATTCCAGTATCCCCGGTATCGCCTCCCGTTTCTTTACTTTCTTTGACATTTTCAAGTTCAGAACTGCTCCAGAAATCACCAAAAAGCGAAGTATTCATACCGAAATCATGTGTATCCATATAACGGTCCGGATTTGTTAACTCCTCATTATAGACTCTTTTATCAACAGGATAATACCATTCTCTTGGAACCCCTGCTTTATTTTTGGGACACCTGTCATAATATGTTCCGCCATATTTCATGCCACTCGTACCTTTATTACCTCTCTCATAACCAACCCCGCTAGGCTCTCTTGTTCCCTTCTCAAACATTTCATCAAGACCAGCTGCAAACCTGCCTTTGCCCTTTGCTTTAACACCCTTGTTGAAATCTTCCGCTGAGTAGTTGTTCGGATAAAAGAAAACACTATAAAAAGTAATGGCTGGCTCATCATTCTGAACTCCTTTTTTTACCATTTTAGGCCTTTTATCAAAACCTTCCTGTACGGTTGTTGTATCTTCAACAATTTTTGTCATATCGGTAGTAATGGTAGTATATGGTACGTCATATTCTTCTCTTGGATTGAATTCAAGAGAGTCACAACCAGCAAAATAGCGAAGAATCATTTCATCCTTGCTTAACGGGTCTACCTTGTTTGCCGTCTTACCCATTTTACCACCCCTTGTCCATTCATTAATGATTGAAGGGTGGTCAACAAGAATCGTAAAACTGAGGGTTCCGGTTCTTTCCGAGTTGACATATGAATATATCTTTTCTCCACGGCCAATGAATTCGTTTGCATTCCAATCAGCGTGAACTTGCTCGGAAAACTTCAAATTGTAAGGAGGGAACCACATGATACGGCCACCATTAGGGCCCCTCTGTTCTGGGGTCAATGTCATGCCGTAACCTTTTGCGTTACCCATTGTCGTTACTTTATGAAGAGTGTCGCCATTTTTAAGCTTATCGGTCAAATCTTCCGTTTTTTCATCGCCGTTTTTCCTTATCAGTGTGCTGTCTGGAATAATATCTTTCCAAGCAAGGTTTTCAATGGAGAACATACATCTTTTAATAGAATCTGCTTCCATTACAGACCTGTCATTTACATAGTAAGGCGTAAAGATTGGTCTTCCGTTCTCCGAGTCAAGTGACGTAAAGTTCTTAAGCCTCTCATAACCCTTGTTCGGACGCATGATTTGGTCCCCCTGATGAAGTGTATAATGTTCAATACCTGAATTAATTGAATCATCAGCCCACTTACCCCTGATTAAGTGCTTGTACTTTGAGTATTGATAGTGCGTTGTCCAAACACGGCAGTATGGGTTCGGATAACCATTTTCGTTTGTAAGGTCCAGCTTTCTCAGATTCCTACCTCTTGAAAGGCCGTAAATATGGTCGGTTGCGGTATTCAGAAAATCCGGCCTTCCTTCGTCATGCCCATTAAGGGTGGCAAACCTATTGGCGAGCGACCTGATTTTTCCTTCATAGAACATCCTGTTTGTTTTACCAAGCAATCCCTTTATTTCTTTTTCAGGAGAAATAGTGTCAACATTCAGGAAATAGGCATAGTCAGACTGAGGAACAGCATCACGGTCATATACCATAACCCTGTTTCTCGGTTCAAATTCGTAATTTTCAACATAGAGACCATGTTCAGCAACACCATTAAGTAGGTTAAGATAATAGTGAGACCCCATATAATCCCACATATCAAGAAGTGGACCGAAATATGGTTCTCTTCCAGGCACAAATGCTTCAAATTTTTCTTTGAAGCCCTGTACATGGCCATTCATCGTTCTCCTTACAAAATTGTTTTCAAGTGGTTTCAAAACATACGGCTCAGATGGACTGTATCTCTTTGAACCGAGTTTAAACGCGTCAATATCTTGATTGTCAAACGGAAACTTAAGGTCACCGAATACTGAATATGTACTCCTCAGATAAATTTCATCGTTTATTGCATCCTCGCTTCTCTCAATTGCGGCATTTTCAAGGTGTGTATAACCAAGAAGGTCTCGCCCGATGGTCTCGTCAAGAAAACGAAGATGATTTTGCTCACTTTCGTAAACATCATAATATTCACCAATAGCGGGAGCATCTGGAAGGCCAAAATTGTAAGATGTACTTCCCGGACCTTCATATCTTCTCATGTACGGGTTGCCAAGAAGATTTGCGACTCTTGCTGGCGTACTCTTCGGACCTACACCGCCAGAATTACTACTTACGGTTCTTCCAATCTGCCTACGAGATACCCTTGAAACCTCTCTTGTCCCAATTCTTTCATCAAGTCTAGTCCTACTTTCATCGTCACCGTTTGAAAGTTTCATTAACGTTGAATTAAGACCGAAAAGGTTCCCACCCATGTGCATTAATTCCTGTCTTATGGCATGTCCAGTAGCGAACATGTCATAACTACTAATTCCTGGTTTTCCGTTTCTCATCTTTATTTGTTTTAATTAGCGGTTGGGTTATGTCCGGATTCAATTTCCGATTTTGCAATTGCTATTTCGTGTGCCAACATTCTCTTAAAGTCAGTGTCGTTCATTAATTTCTTGATGATTTCTTCTGTTCCAATTTTCCCATTATCACCAGTAACTGTCATTGTTAAGTTTCCGGATATATTGAAATCATACGGTCCAACTTGTCTTGACTCAGCCACTCCTGTTTTGTTTCCTTGCGTTCCGGTTTGTGCCCCGCCCCCTGTTGGTGCTACAGATGCGCCAGGTAAGCTATTTTGTGTTCCGGAAAAAGTAACAGAATTATTCAAGAATCCGTTAGAACTAATTGTCGGTAACATATAATTCGGCCTTCCACCGTTCAATGCCCTATGTGATGCTTCCGTTACCGAATCAGCCATTGTGGCAAGTACGGTAGCTTGGTCATCTTGAGGGCTTCTTGCCTTTGGCGTGCTCGTGCTTCCATCTCTTCCTGAAAATGCTGAATTATTTTTATTTCCTGGCATTGAATCAAAACCATGGTCGGTTAAATATTGATTTAAACCTGTTACAAAGTTCGCTACAGATGTTGTTGCATCTTGTACTTTTGCCCCAAAATTATCAACCCATTCAGAATCCCCGAACATTTCATGTATGTAATCATTCCATGCTTGTCCAAATTCTTCTGGATTTTTTGCCGCAAACGTACTTATTGGGCCTGTAAGAAAAGCCTTATTTGCTGTTGTGGCCGTAAAAGTTCCCAAACTTTCAGATACAAGCTGTATATTTGTTGCAGCATCCATAAGTTTTGGATTTATTTCCTTAGTTAAGAAATCAAGAGCCATATCATAACTTGACATCCCGCTTACTACACCAGGCATTATGTTGGTTCTTGCGGCTTCGTTTTGCAATTGCGCCCTCTTTCCAGACATAATTGCTTCAATGCCCATAACAGACTTTGCAATAACTTTGATATCCTCACTCTCACTCCTGTTCTCTGCAATAAGTTGTTCCTGTAAAGCTTTTTGTTCGTCTGCCTTCATTGCGGCTATGTCACTAAGACTCTTGAACTCTCCGTTAACGGTAACACCAGCCGCACCAGTTTTATCATCAATTGTTCCAATATTAGGCACAAGTTTTCTAAACCCTTCCGTGAGGTTACCCATACCCTGCATCTGATTCATTATCTCAGTACGACGAGCCTGTGCATATGCTTGGTCTATGAGATTGCTCGGGTCAACACCCATTGCCTCGGCAGCACGCTTTAATCTCATCCTGTCGTAGGCATTCATCTCTATCTGATGGGTTGTCTGATTGTATGAAGCCATTCCCTCGGTCATACTTGTAAGTCTATCCTGTAAACCCTCCATATTAGTTAAGCTTTCATTAAGCATTGACAGAGGATTAGCAAGCGACGCAAACGAACCGCCGAGAACCTGGAGCTGTGAAGCAGTTTCAACCGCGCCAGTAACAGAGCCTACCTTGTCAGCAAATGCTGCAACTTGTTTCATGTCCTGTCTGATTTCAGTTGCTTTCCTTGCCATCTCTTTAAGCCCATCAACACCCTTTCTAAAATTGTACATCTGGGCCATTTCAAGATTGCTTGTGAAATTTTCTACATATTTGTCAAGGTTTATACCATATTCGCCAGCTTCCTGGAATAGTTTTCCGGTGTATTTTGCGGCTGCTTTCATTGACTTTCCGAGCTTGTCAAATCCGGCTGTTATTGATGCAACCCTATCCGCGCCAAATACTTTGCTTGCTGCTACTAAGTTTTCAAGTTCTGAATCAAAATTAGGATTTACAACTTCTCCATTTGCATTTTTTTGAACTGTTCCAACTTGGTCAACTGCAACATTTCTTTGAAGTTTTCCCATTAAGGCGGCTTGCAGTTGAATCATTTCTGGTGACGTCATGTTGTAAGATGCGGATAATTGCATCTTGTGGTTCTGTTCAATCGTCCTTGTAGCAATAGCCATAATGCTACTACCTGCCAAACCAGCAGATTTAGCAAGCTCTATAGCAGCACTTTGTACTTTAGAGAACGAGGTAACAATACCACCAATACTTTGTGTGATAGCGTTTATCGTCGAAAACAGTCCGTTTAATTCAGAACCGGCAGGACGTAAAAAATCGTCTATTTGTTTACCAAGTCCAGATAATATTCCTTTCGCATCTTCTGGCATAAAGTTAATATTTTTTTCTTAGTATAAATATCTTCTGTGTAATTTCTTAACCAATAAAAGGGGGCCTAATACCCCCTCTTTCTGTTTTTTATATTCTCTTGCTCAAGTCTTGCATATTCATTTATTGTTTCACCGTCATTAATTGTCTCCTTTCCGGTTCTCTTTTCATAGTCTCTCTTAATTCCTTCCTGTTCCTCATTATGTTTTTGTATGAAATACCTTCTGTCTTGTATTGGAAGTTTCATAACAGTTTCCATTGGGAGCTTCATATAATGAGTGCAACCCCATATTTCATCCTTGAGCATTTTCTCGTAATTACTCGGAATCAACGAGAAAAATAAATTGGTCAAATTGTAGAAACACTGTCATGGAGCCACCTCCGAGACTCTCTGGCTTTTCTATTTCAAGGTTATAATCAACACCAGGAGTATTTTTTGCAATATACTTTCTGATTGCTGATGCATCCTTGATTGGCATCGTACCTATATAATTGTGGATAAATTTCCTATCGGTGTTTCCATTAACCGACATTATCTGCATTTCAAGCTCATTAGTTGCCCTATGTGAGAAATGAGAAGCATCATCCTTGAACTTTTCAGACCATGCAGCGAGTGTATTTATTGCATTTGAAATTTCCTTTCTTTCTGCCAAAGTAAGGATTTCATCCTCTCCGAGATAATACTTAAGTTTGTCGTTGTATTTGAGGATTTCGGCTTTTCTCAAACTGCCAATTTCAGCTTCGTCAAGTTTATTTAGATTAATATAGTCTTTATGCGTCAAAAATCTAAACTTAATCTCATCTTTACTTATCGGCATTTGAAAATCAAACCAACCATTTTCATCGCCAGTAAGAGTAAAATCCTTGTACTTTATCTTGGACAAGTCAATCTGTGTCTCAAACGACTCTTTCGTGAGTGGGTCTGTTGTTGATACGCTATACATGTTTCCATAGGCCGATGCACGAAGAAAAAGAATAATTGCATCTCTATCCCCATCAAGGAGGTCATCCGGGTCAATCTCCGGGTCCCTTAATTTTTCTTTGAGAATGATATCAAGTACCATATTATCCCTATAAAGGTTCGGAGATACAATGATATTCTCATCCATTGCAGTAAGATATGATACTGCAATTCTTCCTTGTTTGTTTGGATAACATTCTCCCTTTGATGGTAGAGGTATAATATCATATGATGCCATCGGATTTGCATCATCCATCTTAGGTATAAGACCGCTGACAGGTTCGGTCTTTAAGGACTTTCTTGTTACAGATTCTACGTTACCTCTCTTCTTTTCAACCTTTGGTTTTTCTGGATTAACTTCCTCTATCTGTTCCATAACGGTCTTCTCTGTTTGTTTCTTTTTAACAACAGGCTTTGCTGATTTCTTTTCACCCCTCAACTCATCCAAAGTACCGCCAAGAAAAATCCATTTATCAATAATATCCTGTTGGCCATTACGAAGCATTTCAACTTTCTCTTCAATTTGGTCTTCGGTATACTTCTTGACATTATTTTCCAGACGCGCATTTTTCATGGCATCTATCGTATCGTTAATTGTCTTTTCCCACATGTCAAAAGACGCCTTAAGCTGTCTTTTCTGCTTTTCCAGGTCTTTGATTTCTATCTTTGGCATCAGTGTCTCTTATTCTTATCTTTTATTTTTCTTTGTTTTTCGGTATATTTCCCAATGGATTCCTTCAAGGTCTTCATTACCTTCTCCGGATTGTCGTGTATATCATGCTCCCAGATTCTTAGTATTGGAATTCCGTGAGATAACGCCCACTCGTCCTTAACTCTATCAACCCACTCGTTGTGCTTCTGCATCGGGTTCTTCTGTTCGTATGTAAGACCGTATGAATGATAGTAATCTCCGTCAACTTCAATGATTACATTTGCATCCGGACAGAAAAAGTCATAAAACCTTCCAATTTCCTTAGCTTCGTACTGCCTGATATATTTAACACCAAGTGCATCAAGGAAGTTCTCTGCAAAAAAATCTTCAAGCTTGGACGTGCCATACTTCGGATGCGGTCTTTTCTTCTTGACCGCCTCTGAAAGTTTCCTGACAGTATTTTTTGTTGTCCTTTTCCTTGATACTGGTTGTGGCATTTATGTTAGTTTTAACTTCTTATACTTGAATACTGCAGTGCATTCGTGGCTGACTGTTTCTGTTGTTACAGTCTCACTCTTTGGCGAGTATCTTGAATCCCAAAGGCTTTTTAATTTGCAATTCGTGAACTCATAATGATAAATCTTTTCTTCATCGCCATGTCTTTCGTGCACATCCATAAATATAGACTTCGGTTTTTCTAAGAAACTGAATAATCCAGGCCTCTTTTGTTTCATAAGTTTAATAAAGATGGAGTAATCACGAATATCGTGGAACGTAACTTCCAGCATTTTTCTCTTATTATCAAACGCACCAACAACCGTGTTCGTATTGACCATATCCGTATACGGGCTAAGGTCAAATGACGAATAAATTTCTGAAATTGGCTCATCTGGAAATGCATCGTAAGCTGGAAAATCGTACGCAATATCCTTCGGGTCAGAAAGTTCAACCGAAACTTCGTTCATTTCTGAATTATCCTCGTACGTAACAACATTCTTTGAATCATCAATTTCATCTTCTTTCTGACATTGGACAGTATCAACCTCGTTATCACATTCTGGGCTATAAAAAGACGCATCAAACTCTTCGGTTGGCTCAAAATAATCATCCAATCCTGGGGGCGGAGGACATTCATAATCGCAATCTTCTGGTTTACCGGTAGGAAGTTTAACGGTCTCATCTACCGAAATAGCCTCAGCCGTATTATTCTCAAGTTCTCCGGAATAAGTAATATTATCAACTTCTTCTTCTTTCGGAATAAAATACTCTGTTGGGTTCGTCAGGGCATTACCGTTAATTACAACTTGCCCGGTTTCCTCATTTATATCAATTTCATGGCCGAGACGATATATTTTCTTCTCGATTTCAGGCTCAATAGTTTCTACTACCTGTAAATCTTCTACATTTTCTTCGCATTTCAAATCATCTGCCGGTGTTTCAACAACATCATCTCCTTCTGTGACAATATCTTTTATATTTTCTTCACGCACCAATTCATCTGCTGGCGTTTCAACAACCTCATCTTCTTCCGTGACAATGTCTTCAGTATTTTCCTTCTCACTTACAACTGCCTCTGTATCTTCAACCATTTCTTCAACAACCTCTACGTCGCTTTCCTCAAAATCCTGGACAAGTGGCTCTTTGCCTTCTGCTGCTGTTTTTGGTAATTCTACTTCCTTTGCGTTATTGGCTGAGATACCGAGCATGTTCAGAATAATATCGTCAGATGTATTCCTGTCGCTCTCTTTCTTATATACGGCTTTCAGTAATGACAGACGAATCTTCGCATCCCTAATCTTTTGAACGAGCGGTGATGCTTTTTTACCACGCAACTGAATTTCTCTGAGGGTTGTATTATACGAATCAATCTGGTTTTCAAGCGTTACGATATCATCGTCCAAAGCCTTTAAGCTTACGACCCCATTATATGTATAGCTCTCAGCAATTTCTTCAAAAATATTCATAATATGCTACATTTATCTACCTTAAAGATAAGGTAAAAAACCATTAAGTCAACAAAATTAGTTTATTCAACTATTTATATTGTAAAAGTACTGAGCGTATGAAAAAGACAGTAAAGAAGAATATTAGCGAGATGAAGAACCTCGTAAATAATATGCCGAAGACCATCAACGAAATTCTTAGTTTTGAGGGTGATGATTCGGCACTTGAAGGGTACGAAGACGAAGAGATGCCAGAAGAAGGACCACTTGACGAACCAGAAGTTGAAGAGGAGCCCGACCAGATTACTGCAAGCGAACACGCCGCACAGCTTATTGACGATATTAGAAAGAAAGCTCTTCGTGCAATGGCTGACCTCGCTGATACCCCAGAGGACGAGAACTACATCATGCTTAAAAAGGTCTGGCAGATGACCGATAGAAAACCTGAACAGCAGCAGCAGAATCAGAATGGACAAGCACCGGTTCAAGGACAAACTGGTGTTGTGCAGCGTTAAAAAATATTTGCCGCACTATTTATTAGAAAAATAAGAAATTAAGATTAGTAATACAATGAGTGACCTTCTGACTAAAATGCCCTTAACCTATGAACCGTTAAGGAAAAATAGATGGATACTTCGCTTCCCAGCAGACCTTGGAATACAGGAATGGACTCTTGAATCAGCAAAGAGGCCTCAAATCAACCAGCCAGCAACTGAAATCCAGTTCATTAACACCTCTACTTATGTAGTTGGTCGTTATACCTGGGGTGAAATCAATGTTGTTTTCCGTGACCCTATCGGACCTTCAACTTCCCAGGCTATCATGGAGTGGGTTCGTCTGACTTCTGAATCTGTAACTGGCCGTCAGGGTTATGCTATCGGTTACAAGAGAGACCTTGAACTTGAAATGCTTGACCCAACCGGAGCTGTTGTACAGAAGTGGATTCTTAAGAACTGCTTCCTCACTGACGTTGATTTCGGCGACCTTTCCTATGGCGATGATGGACTTGCTACAATTTCAGCAACCATCCGCCCTGACTACTGCATCCTCGCTTACTAATCATTACTTTATACCAAAAAATAAGAGCACCCGAAAGAGTGCTCTTATTTTTTTTATTCAACTATTGTCCAAACTTCAAGTAGTTTGTTAAAATCTTCGTACTTCAAAACAGTATACCCATTACTACCGAAAGAAGTACCCCATGAATTCCTAATAACGAATCCTTCAACATTATAACCGACAATTGATATTGCATGATAGCCGTAAAAACTATCACCAGGCCATCTATCCCAAAATTCTGGCCTGTCACTATAAACAGGAAGTGCCCCAACACAAGGACCATTCATTACGATAGCAGTTCTAAGGTCAATTGCATTTCGTATCAACGCATATTCCTTGATTTTAAGATTACCAGCCCTTGAAGACACGCCATGATGTCTGAGGTAATGGAACGCTTCCTTGAATGTCATTCCGTCGCCGCCATTTGTTCTGATATTATAAATCTCGTGATAATCAATTCTATTGTCTTTCTTACTACCGGTGCTGAGATTTTCCCTCCAGTTAAGGAAAGCAGAAATAGAACAGGGAACACAAATTGATTCTCTTCCCTGATTAAGAACACCAGGTAAATACTTTCTATATGAATATGATTTTGGAACGGTTGTTTGCTCTGTTCCGCTCCCAAAAACATGCTCAGTTCCATCCATTTTGGACGGAGCAAAACCGAATTTTACTTCTTCATTAAACATAACAATCCTTATTCAGTTACTACACTTCGTTTAGAAACAACATACATCTCGCCCCTTTCAGTTATGAGATAAATCATTTCACGATTATTATTCAATTCCTTAATGTACATACGCCTAACGACATACTCATTTGTTTCGTAATCATTAAATGACTTACTGAGCCATTCATTGAGGTCTCTCGGAAGAGCATCAGCAACACACATTGAGTCAATCTGACGAGCATTATACTCATGCATTACTTGATACATGTTTTGTGTTGCTCCCATTACAGCTTCCGTATCACTGTTATTCTTGTTTGATACTTTCTTTATCAAACCGCAGCCATTTAACGAAAAGATTACGGAAAGCAAAACAATTAAGCTTAAAAATTTGTTCTTCATACTCTATCTATTTTTTACTATAAATAGTCTTGTTACAGCATAAACAAAATGGGAACCATATCTGGCTCCCATTTATTAAAAGAATGTTTCTAATTAAAGTGACTCGTCAAACTCAACGCTTTCCGGATAGACCACGAAGCTGATGCTGATGTATTCCAATGCCGGAGTAGGCTTGATGAGAATCTTTGCAGGAAGGATGTGCTGGTCGCGTGTCTCTTCCGTAGATTCAGTAACGATGCGGTAGTCATAGATACCTCTGTTGGCCTTAACGTCCTGGAGGATTGGCTCAACCACTGAACGGAACTGCTTTTCAAGCGTTACGTCATACTGCTCAAAGATGAGGTTCCTTGCGGCCTGAGAAACAAGCTTCTTAACACGAATCATAAGTCTTGAAACATTGATTCGGTTGCGAGGTGTCTCCTGATGGTAGAGTGTCTTGTTACCCCAAACCTTAACTCCGTCAACCGCGAATGTCTTAATCGGGTTAATCATGTTCTCGTAGAGTGTATCCTCATCAAGGAGAGTGGTCTTGTAGTATGCCTTTGCGCACTCAACTTCACCACGGGTCAAACCTGCAGGAGAGAACCAAGGGAATGAAACATTGTCGGTAGCAGCCATATCTCTAACAACATCCTTAGTAGCAGGGAGGTCAATATACCTCTTGGCGCTTCCATCATAGTACTTAACCCAAGGCCAATATGTGCAAGCATATGGACTGTCAAGTTCGGTCTCTTCAAGGAACATAGCAACATCATCAGCAGTGTAAGGCATCATGTCAACATCGTACTGAGGAGCGGCCATGATATAGAGAGCATCACCACCACGCCCATCTTCGCTATCTTCAATGATATCAAGAGCATCCTCGCTAAGAAGACTCTGGTCATACCAGTTGATACCAGGTGTTGCAAAAAGGTTAATATCAACATCTTCCGGATTTGCGAACTGCATGTAACCAGCGAGATATGCATAGTAGTCAGTTGTAATTGCAATGTTCGGGAGATTGAGGCTTATCTGAGGGTCAAGCTGGAGGTCGTAATCTCCGCCAATCGGACGGAATATTTCCTTCTGATAGTAACCAGAACCCTCCTTCTTAATGGTATACTTGTTGCCCCTATACTCGTTGGTATTCGTCCTGTGCTCACGGTTTATATCCCATCCATCAAATCCGCCATAAGGATAAACAGTGAACTTACGGAGATTTACATCCTTGTACAAACACTCGTCAAGATAAGCAGTAGGAAGGATACGAGGAATCCTATTGAACTTGTTCATCTGAATCGGGTCAACAGTAGTGAAAGTAAAGCCTGACTGTCCGTCAACCTGTACAATAGGAGCTTCTTCGCCCTCTTTGACGTCCTGTGAAGCTGTAATGATTGCATCAAGGTGGAAACCGTTCGTAAGTTTTTCAGGGTCAGCATCACCAACACCGTCAGCATAAGCGTCAACGCCCTTGTAGTTAAGAATATCATAGTCAAGAACCTCGTCATTAAGACCGAAGTACTGTCTCTTAGGCTTAACCGTATTGTCGTAAACGGTATTGTAGTTCATTGTAATACCGCAGATTGTGTTGTACTTAGGAACCGGGTAACCAAGGAAACCGCAAGGAACACAATCGTCAACACCTTCCTCGCTACTGAACTCAATAGCAATGTACTTTGACTTATTCGGATAAGAACCGTCAATAGTACCAACCTTAAGTCCGATGAAACTTGACTCGCCTTCGGTCATTGAACAGTTGGTGAACTTTTCAAGAACAACCTGTGAATTGTCACTGTCATAGAAGTCACGAACAACAAGGTCAAAGAGACCTTCAATCGGGCGAATTCTCTGAATGGAGATTTTTACCTGATAGTTAGCGGCATTACCATCACTGATAGTGTATACCTTGAACAACTTCTTGACATCAATTGTCTTTGTGGATGCAGCCTTAACCTCAGAAACAATCCAAGGGGTCACAGCACAACGATAAGTTGAAATGAAGTTCCAATATCTGAATTCAGTATCAATAGTATCACCCGATGGAGTATAATCACAAGGGGTTCTTCCGGAATCTTCATCATCAGTTGAACCACTGTCTATGTCTTTCTCCTGATTGCAACCTTCCGGAACCGGACCAAGGCCTTCAATCTTGTAAGGCATCTCGTATACCTCAACATAGCCAGTCTTTTTATCGGCGGTCCATTCCTCTTTGTTGTTTGCCATCATTGTGGTGATGCCATCATAAAGCTCCTTATAAAGAGCCATATCGTATACAGCCTCAATATATACTGGTGCAGTACCCATGAGCGGGTCCTCCGGGAAGACTTTATAGATGTAATCCGGGTCCGAAGGGTCCATTGAAATGTTGTAGATAATTTCATTGCCAGTATCTCCGGTAACAGTGCCATCGCAATATGTAATTTTGAGAGCAAACTTACCGAGGTTAATTTCAATATTACCCCTACAATCATAAGCACCATAGCATGAATTGCATTCAGGTACTGCTTCGCCCTTTATTTCGCAATTTGCACCATAAACGCTCCCAGTGTAAGGCATAATCTCAATATTTGTTACCAGGTCCTCAGGGAATTCAGAAGATTCAACACAGATACCCTGTTGGGTTGTATCACCAGCGTATGACTTCTTTGAACGGAGGATAGCAACAGGAAGCTTACCCTGGCCTTCTGCGGCTGTGCATTCATCATCTAACTTTTCTCCTTCTTTCGGGAGACCAGCAGAAATAACCCATGCCGCACCAGCCCAGTAACCAGAAAGACCAAGAACACGAACGACTTGAAGCTGTTTTGACTCCTCAAGATATGCCTTTGCAATATACGGGAGCTCATATTTTGGATAGTTGGTTCCTTTGAACTTGATTGGGGATGTACCGCCGAAGTAGTCAATGAAATCATCCCAGCTCGCAATTGAAATCGGCTGGAATGCGGGACCCTTAAGGGTCTCACCAGCTACGCCGAGGGTTGTGATACCCAGACTTTTAGTGGAATACTGAATGTCTCTTATCTCGGTGTATACACCAGGAGAAACATGACCACCTCTTGCATCGCTTATCATCTTAAACTAATCTTTTTAACTTATTATTTTTCTATAAATAGTGGCAAATAGCCGAAAATATATCACCCACCATTTTTATTCTCTTACAATGATTTCCTCTCTATATTGTTCTTCATCAGGGTCTTTTTCAGAAACAATACTTTCCTTTATGAACCCGTTAAGGACAATTTCAGCCGGTCTGGCCTCCCTCTTCTTGATAACCTTGCAAATTTTAATCTCGTCACCATTGTGAAACTCTATATCCTCGAGTAGTTCGCCTTCAACGGTTTCGGCAACTGTATCGCCATTAACCTTTATCTTATAGTACCTTGCGTTCTTTGAAAAAGACATATTTGCCTTCATAAGAAAATCAACATCAAGTGTAAATGTCAGGTTTGAATCGCATGGGTCAATTCTTATGTTGATTGAGCCATCACGGTAATAGTAC
>Ga0247609_10001083_pt1 | contig 33926 bp, 59 predicted proteins | sample 172DNAGHGlowgp2_FD_193487 | JGI IMG/M metagenome (GOLD analysis project Ga0247609, IMG submission 193487) | Sheep rumen microbial communities from Palmerston North, Manawatu-Wanganui, New Zealand - 1728 DNA GHGlow gp2 | ecosystem: Host-associated > Mammals > Digestive system > Stomach > Rumen ... | reverse complement strand
TAGTCTTGTATTTCTTGGTCTTTTTTTGCAAATTCAGGATTATTTTTTAAAACATTTTGCCTATAATTATGTACTTCTTCAGCAGCATTATCATCATTGTCTATATATGCTTTTTTATTTTGCAATCTACCCAACATTTTATATCCGTTATAGGTATCACCTATTTCATTTAGTATCTTATTCACGGATTCTTTCACTATTTTGTGAATGTCTGATTCTGTTAATCTAATTAATTTCTTATTCATATTCCTTATACGTATTTTCTTGTGTTATTATCCAACTGATGTTGATATTTTTTCATTTTATAATAGTGTTTCGCATCTTTTTCTCTTTCTTTGTCCAAACAACGAATAGCAAAGTTATATTCAAAAGAATCCCAATCTGGATTTGGGTTCGTCAATTTTTCTTTCTCCCACGCTTTTTTCAACTTCTCTTGCCAAATAGGTTTATTTAGAACACCCATAACTTGATTATAACCTTCTTGACCTTCTTTCAATACTTTATTTACAGATTCCTTTACAATACTATGCAAGTATCCTTCTGTAAGTTTAACTAATTTTTTCATATTTAATGCTAATTTTTTTTTTATTTTTTTCTCCAAATTCCGTTAACTTGTTCCCATCCAGGATAATATTGTTGCAATGTGCCATTATCCATCATCCTTTTATATGCTAAAGGCGAATATCTTCTAAAATAAGAAGGAGAATCACTTGCTGAAAGGGCAGCATTTAACCTGTTCATATCATTAATCCTACTGGAATTTTCTCTATCGCCAAATATTTTCTCTAGCATTCCTGGTATATTTTGTAAAACATTGTAATAATTAGGATTAGCCTTTTTTAATTCAGCCCTTCTTCTTAAACCATTGTCTTTAACATATTGAATTATTTGCTGTATCTTATTATTACGTTCCAATTCTCTATTAGCTATTTTATCAAGCCTAAAATGTTCCTTGTCAATTTCTTTCTGTTTCTTTGCGGCTTCCATATCAGCAATTTTTTTTGCTTTCATTGCTTCTTTTTCCAGTCTCTGCTTTTGCAATGCTTCCTCCCTGTTAACAAGCATTTTATTAGCCTTTTCAGCATCAGCCTTTCTGGCTTTTTTAAAAGCTCTATCTAATAATCCATTTTTTTTAAGGTAATAATAACAACTTCTACCTTCAGGAGTTTTAGCTAATTCGTATCCATTTACATAATTAGATGAATATTCAATAGCGGATTCAGGAGTCCAAGATACCATTGATTTATTACCATAATGGCCTCCCCTTTTATTTGTCATATATTTACCTTCTTTCGCAAATTGTTCTTTAACATAGTCCAAATAAGTTCTGCCATCAGACATTTTATGGTATCGTAACATCTGAAAAAGATTTTTATCATCATATATCTCTTTTAAACTATTGCAAGATAATGCACGTTTCAAAACTTCATCAGCATTAAAAGAACGCCTAGGAGCATCTTGACCAGCAATTACTTTAGATGTTAAAGTACCACCAGCCTCAGTTAATATTTTATCTATTTCTTCATTAATTATATTGCGTAAATATTCTTCAGATAATTTTATCATAGTCGATATTTATTCATGATTTTTATATATAAATATTTATATATCTTCATTTACTTCTTCTTCCTTCCTCATTATCTTAGCCTTACTAAAATATTTGTCACCAAATATCTTAGGAACACCTGAAGCAGCATTACCAGAATATACACATATAATGAATATACCTAATGCCTCTAAATCAGTCTTTATAAAACCATTATTGTATACATCATATATCAATACACCACATATAGTCAAACTAGTAATGAAAGATACAATGGTTGACATAACTAAAGCAAAACTCTTACTAGAATTTCCTGTGTCATTCTTAATTAATGAACCTAAATACTTTACTAAACCCATATCTAATAATCTGTTAATATATTATAAATATTAAACAAATTAACACAAATTAACAAAATATATTAAATGTAATAAAAAAAATATTTGTATATTAGCAAAATAATTAATATATGTAAAATGAAACTTACAAAAAAAATATTTAAATTAACAACAAGATTCTGTAAAGATAACGGAATCTATAACGAATATATAAAAAACTTAAAAAACTTCCTGTCAAGACACAATGAAATAAAAAACGAAAACGATTTCATAAAATTCCTCAATAACCACTATCATTATGATATAATGTTCCTCGTACCAACCAAAAAACAAAAACATTGTAAATTGTATGTGAACAACAATATTAAAAAAGAAATAATAAAAGAATTTGAAAATTTCCTGAAAAGGGAAAACGTATATAACGAATTCATTGAAAATATAAATTATAATTATTTTGAATCACGCATAGACTTTGTAATAAAACAACAACATAATAATGATAAAAACTATTATTATAACTGCGTAATGCCATATAACTTCATCATAAGAGCATTCTTGTGGAGTCAATCTAAAAACGTAAACGAAACAGTATGGGCTTGCATAAACGAAGAATGGCAGAATAAATATAGAACATTAATATTTACACTATAAAACTATATAATAACAATATGAAATTTAATAATAAAATAATAAAACTTCTAATAAGATTTACAAAAGAAAATAATCATTATCAAGAGTTTAAAAAAATGTGTGAAAAATGCCAAATAAAAAATGAAAACGAACTTATAAAACTTTCATATAAAAACTCACCTCTCTTCTCACTACATACATTGAGAATAACAAACGAAATAAGTAAAAATATATCACCATCACAAAAATTTATTTTCGAACAATATAAAATATCTATAATAAACATGTTCGAAAATTTCCTCAAAAAAAATCGTATATATAAAAAATATTTTGATAATATAGATAAATGTTTTATAACAGAACACTATATAAATTATGTAAACGAACGAAAATTGTTCGAAATACCAAAAACAAAAAATAAAAAAGAACTAATATATAATGTGCTAACGCCAATAACATTCTTACAATATTCATTCGACTGGGAAAAATCAAAACAAGGACACATGTTTTGGGAAAAATTTAACGAAAAATGGATAAAACATTATATGGAATTTATAAATAATATACATTAAATAACTACCATAAATTAAAACAATGATATAGCAGTTGGCGCAAAATAATACAAAAATAGTTGACGTTAACTATTAATGTATTTCGGAAACTATATACCTGTTGACAATAAACGCCAATACTGTATAGATACACAATAATGAGCAACCAATCAAGGTTGCTCATTATTTAGATATTTGAACCAACTTCTATGTTATTGCCAAAATTTTTCCTGTGTCATAATAAAATCATTCTTATATATAAAAAATAAAATTTTTTTTCCGGAATTTTTTTTTGATTTACAGTAAATAAAAATATACACCCCCCTTAAGAAAAAACTGAAATTCCGGAAACCGGATTATTTGAGATACTGTTCCCGCCTTAAACACCCTTAAATTTCAAAAAAGAGGGAGGGGTTCCCTACACCCCCTCCCCCACTACCCCTATATGGCTTATTTTAAGGCTATATAATAGTGTTTTATTCTATTAGCGATAAAGTTATCAGGTATATAATAGAAAACGTCTTATAATGGCTTATTTTAATTCTTAAAAAAAGATTTCAATTTTTAAAATTATTAACAAAATATATTTTGATATGTTGATTAAATATTATACCTTTACAGTGGGAAACAGTATCCCCGTCGACTCGGTGCTTCAGCCCGTTGAAATGTGCTGTTTTTGATTATTTAAAATTTTAAGTTTTATTAACATGAAATATTTTGTTATATAACATAATATTATTACCTTTGCAATATCAAAATTAAACAATTAAATTTTATCGTTATGAAGAAAATCAGTTATGGTTATCAGTTGACAAAATCAGTTGTTGATGAAACAAGAAAGGGGCAGTTAGGTATCTGTGTAGTTGCACTTACTTCATGTGACAACAAATTATTGGCAGGTGGTCGTCACTACATTGGTAGAATCCACAAGGCTACAATTATTACCAACGCACGTTTGGGCGTAAAGTATGAAAACATGGTTTCAGCAAAGGGAGACGGTAGTGTTTTTACACCAAGCAAGCCAAGTGGAATGACATGGATTGACTTCCCTTATTTCAAGCAAGCAGATAGGAGTGGAAAGATTTACCTTTCAATAAACTATCGTGAGTGTGACGAGCGTACAAAGTTTAAGAGTGTTTATCTTCTCGATGGCGATATTGCTACTGACGAAGATGTTAGAAGGTTCAAGACATACTTCAAGGGTGGCAGCGGTTATTCAAAGAAACAAGCAGCAGCAGGTGTGGTCAATGAGTGCGAGCAGACAAAGGTTGTTCAGTACGATGTAAACGACATAGCCTACATTGGCACTGACAAGAAATCAGCAGAGGAAACATTTGAGGATATTATCAGTTAAGGTGTACTTAAATAAGTACCTAAAGAATAAGGTGGAATGAAAGTTCCACCTTTTTTTATTTATATATTTGTTTGCGAACAACGCTGACGACGGGGATGTGAGGAGTCACCTGTTTTCCCACTACAAAGGTATATCTTTTTTAGTGCATATCCAAATGTTTTTTTGTGTTTAACATTTTATTAACACTAGATTAAACAAAAGTTAAAGTTGAAAAAATACTTGTATGTTTCAATTTTTATTATTACCTTTGCAGTGGGATTACTGTGAAGGCGTATTCTGAGCCAGGAAACCATCAAATGTTAATTGAGTGTTAAAGTATTAAATATATTTGTGTATATGTAAATAATATATTATCTTTGCACAAAATTAAAGCAAATAAAGTTATGAATATAAAGAAATTTACACCTGAAAAGATTGAGAAGTTGAGCAAGAACGAGGTTTTTGTATTTGGCTCTAACATACAAGGTGAACACGTTGGTGGTGCTGCTGCTTTTGCAAATAAAGCGTTTGGCGCTCAAATGGGTTGTGGATTTGGCTTTTGTGATTTTGCTTGTAGGACATACGCAATTCCAACTTGCATCAGAGTGTGGGGCGGTGGATTACAGCATTTCAGAGTAACTAAGCCCTTTGATAGTGTTAATCAGATTAAGCCTTTTGTGGATGCGTTTATCAGTGATGCAAAACATTATAAAGATTATACTTTCTATGTAACTAAAATTGGTTGTGGGATTGCAGGCTTCAAGGTTAGTGAAGTTGCGGAGTTATTTCGTCCTTGTTTGGAAATGGATAATGTTATTTTGCCAAAAGAATTTGTTGAGTGGCTTTTATATACAAACATAATTGCAGAGTTAAACAAACGTGGGTTAATTGGCGGGAAAGATTATGATGATGATATTGTTATGAAGTTCGTTATGGAACGCATTAGCGGCAAATATTCTTTGGATGATATATTGGATGAGTTTGAAAACATTAAACCATATTGATTATGTTAGCAGCATTGATAGAATTAAGTAAAGAAGATATTATAGAATTACTTTGTAGTTTACAGGCTAGGAGAAATGAATTATATGATAACTTAAATTTTGACAAAACAGAACACGAAAGAGTTGATAAGTTGATAGATACATTTTCAAAATTAATTGAGTTAATTAATCAAGGAGAAAAGAATGAGAAAGCGGGGCTAAATAACGTTGTAAAAATGGCGAAGATAAAAGTGCCGATATAGAGATTCTTTATTATTCATAGCGATAAGTTTTAAGTTAATAGTAGAATGTGGTGGCTTGTGAAAGTCGCCACTTTTTTTGTATTTGTTTTGAACATCTCTGATGACGTTTGAAGCTCTGAGGAGTTTTCCCACCACAAAGGTAAGATATTTTAGGTACATATGCAAATATATTTTGTTAATAAAATTAAAAAAGAAATATATTTTTATACGTATAAATTATTTCTTTTATTATATTATATTTTGTATATTTGCAATTAGAAACAATTAAACATATTAGTTATGGTAGAAACAAAACATTTTGTTGAAGAAAGAAGAAGTAGAGAGTATTTAATTACAAACATTATTAAAGATACTAATAATGTTGTATGCACTAATGTTAAAGATAGAGGTCATAGAAATGGTCCCGAAAGATTTGAGTTGACTGACAAAGGTATTATTAAAACTTACAATAATATTACTAATCGTCATATTACTGATTTGATTGCAAGACCTTCGCAGATTTATGATAGGTTGGAAGATAGTTTTAGAGAGTTGCCAAAAGAACTTAGAGATAAGATAATATCATTGGCAAGGAAACATCAAAAGTTGGGTTATAACAATATGTAGAGATAAAGCAACACTTAATTGTATTGCTTTATTATTTTCCTTTATTTTAATTTGTTTAACACTTTATATTTGCGTATGTCGTGGATTATTATTACCTTTGCAGTGGGAAACCAGTATCCTGATTCACCTATGTCATCTTATGGGCATGGAAAATCTCAAATGTTAATTGAATGTTAAAATATTAAATATATTTGTGTGTTTCAATTTTTATTATTACCTTTGCATAGTTAAATAGAAGTAAAACAAATAAATTGAATTATGTTTATAGCATTTATTATTATAGTAGTGATTGCACTTGTCGTTGAGAGTGGCATACGAAAGAACGGCAGTTTTAAAAAGTGGGTTGAACAACTTAAAAAGGTGGAGGAATAAATATGTTTTATTACTATTATTTACATCATTTGCCAATTGTATATTCCGTGTACACAAGTGCAAGAATAAGTAATTGTAGTGCGGAGTTTCACCCAAAACGTAAAAAATTGAAGGGGTGGCAAAAAAAATAAAAGATAAATATTATGGCAGTTAAGTTAAACAATTCAGACGAATACGAAAGTTTAGGTGTGATTAAACTCACCAAAGAACAATTCCCAAAAGCATTTGCTGCAAAAGTGGAAGAATTGCTTGAAGAAAAGGTTTGTTCTACACAAGAAGAAGCAGAAGCAGTTGTCCGTGATATGGAGTTTGAACTTGAACTTTACTATGAGAAGGGAACAGGTTTATTTGCAGTAGAAAGCGAAGCTGTTGAGAGTGGCACAATTTATTCCCCATACACGGCTGAACTATGCGAAGAAAGTGACAAATAGGTACTTAAATAAGTATATTATATGAAGTGTTAAAGTAATGTTAAAATGGTTAAATCATTTGGTTAATTGAAAAAAAATGTATTACCTTTGCGACATGAAAAGAGATATTCGTGACAGTAGTAAAACAAGAAAGTTGAAACCACTTTTATCTACGGCTGTGATAGGGTAATCAGTATATCAAGAATTTAATTTAATTAATTATATATTATGCCTACAAGGAAAGAAGAATTAGAAAAGAGGATTGATTCATTGCTTGAAGAATTTAGTGATGTGTCTATTGAAGATGTTGCTGATGTATTCGATTACTATGCAGGTGCTTATCAATTTAAAGCAAATGAAGAAAACAAATAACAAAAAACAAGTTCGCCCCCTTTATGAGATTGCAAGGGAAATTAATAAGGATTGGGGAAGTAAGATTTACTTTGGTGCAAAGCCTTACTTGTCTGCAATGTTGTCCCTTAATTCTATCAATGACAATTATGGTTTAGATAGTGGGGAGTGTATAGTACGTTATTTTCTTGCAAATGCAAGCACTTGGAGAGGTGAAGTAGCAAAGAGAATAAAGGCTGAGTTGAAAGCATTACTGAAATAAAGATATTGCTATTTTCTGACTGATTCATAATTCGATTTAAGGTTAAACTTTGGGAGAACGTGTTGCTTGGGAAAGTAGCACGTTTTTATTATTTTCTTAATTAATGTTAAACAATTTTGTTATATAAAATATATTTTGTATATTTGTTGCGTTAAACATTCATACTTGTATTTTTTAGTTAGCGTTTTAAGGTGCGTTGGTTCGGGAGAATAGATTTGCCTATTTTTAATGAAAAGTTGATTTTGTTATCATAAATGGCAAAAAGTGGTGGCTTGGATAAGTCGCCACTTTTTTTATGCCCGTTTGTGAACAGCACTGATGACGCTGAGTCACGCCTTCCTGGTTTTCCCACTATAAAGGTAACATTTTCTGAGCATATAGCCAAATGTTTTTTGACGTTTAACATTTAATTAACACCTGAATATTGAAATGTTAAAAATGTTAATTTATTTGGCTGTTTTAATTTTTATTATTACCTTTGCATCAAATTAAATAATATAATTATGAGAAAGTTAATAAGTATTTACAGAAATGGTAGCAATGAACTAAGATTATATCAATGTCCAACTAAGGTTAGTGCCATAATAACGCCATTAGATAGTAGAAATGGCGTTATTGTATTTAGTTCAGAAAAAGAAAATGTTGAAGAATTTATTAAACTCGGTGGCGAAAAACAAATGCTTGATAAAATCGGGTTTAATGGCTACAAAGTGCCTTTTGAGCGCAAGAATGGAAAAATAGTATTATATCCTATCAATAAGCAAAAACGTATCATTTGGACTAATAATGATTATGAAGAATGGTGCGAAGCAATGAAGGACGAAATTACAGAAGAAGAAATTACCCCTGAATATTACTCTGATTGTTGCTACACTGATATTCAAGATGAAAGAACTAATCTTGATATAGAGGTTGACGGATATATTGTTGCTTTTGCAAGTCTTGGATTATGGAATGGTAGGGCTAATGGCGCAAAACTTGTAGGCACTAATGTAAAAGATATTTTACATTCCTATGATGATTATGTAACTTGGTATTGTGATGTTCACAATGTTAGGGCTGAAATGATACATCATGACGGAACCAATTACATTCTTTATCGTGTCGCTAAAAACAAAGAACAAGCCGAAAAACTTGTTGATAAAATTGCCTATCATGGAATGACAGAAGAAGAATTTAGACGTGCCACAAAGTCGCTGCGCCCATATGTCGCCGAGGTGTATGGTTGGTAGAGAGGACTTTAGCAATGCAAAACGTGTTACCAATTATGGTGGCACGTTTTTTTTTATGCCTTTTAATTTCTTTAACACTTTATATTTGTATATATCATGAAAAAGCATTACCTTTGCAGTGGGGAAAGCTTGGAAGGCGTATCCTGAGGCAGTTGGCAACAGGGTGCTGTCAAAGGTTAATTAAAAGTTAAATTTCTGAGATTACTTGTTTATTTCAAACTTTATTATTACCTTTGCACATGTTCAAGTAAAATAAAAAGTAATTAGTTATGAAATATTTTATTATATGTTGGTTTTCATTGATTGATTATTCAAAGACGATTGAAATTCAGTCAAAAAAAACAAATGTTACAAATACCAATTTCAAAAAGTAAAAATTATGGAACTGACTAAAAAACAACAAATTGAAAGAATTGATGCAGCCATACATAAGCATAGAGCATTGGCAGCATGGGGAAATGTCGAATCAAAAGAAAGATTGAGAGAGTTGAGAGCAAGTAAAAGAGAATTGTTAAATAAATGTTAAACTTGAAGAAATATTTTGTTATATGAGAAAAAATTAGTACCTTTGCATAGTTAGAATTAAACAAAAGAGTTCTTATAAAAAGAATCATTGTATTGGATTGAAAACAATGTAATATTCACTGAAATATGTGATGTGGGGATTTATCTGTAATGGTATTTCCCCATTTTTGTAAATAATTCAGAAAAAATTATTATAAATTGAAAATAATTTGATTTTTGTTTGGCTAATTCAAAATAATTTCGTACCTTTGCACTACAATAAACAATTAAAAATAGAATAACATGGTTGAGATTTACAATAGTAAGTTATTGGAAGAAGCAGGTTTGGTTGCCATCTGTGATGATGATAGTGTTACTATTTACACCCTTGCTGAATTAACAAATGGCTTTAAAAAGGGCGACATTATTATCAAGAAAGACGGACATCTTAGTGTTTTTAGTGAGTGTTGTATGTGCCGATATTGTGGTTTCGATGGCGAAGCGTTGGAGACTGATGCGTTTTATATCAGACGTAAAAATGGAGAAGTTGAAAGACATAAACGTCCTTATCCTATGATTGGTTTGGGTTGTACTAAAGAGTATCGTTTGGCGACAGAAGAAGAAAAAGAGTTTTTCAATAAAGAAATTGAAAAAGCCAGTTATATTGAATGGTAAAAATGATTAATGGCTTAAATAAAATGCATACAAGTATGAGAAAAAAAGTAATAAAAACTAAGATATATTCCGTTGATTGGATTCGTAACGGCTTCTGTTATCGCACCACAATGGGATGCACATGGGAAGATGTAAAAAATTGTAGGAGAACTGCAAAACTATTGGGAGAAACCATCAAATATGAGCACTACGACACAAAGGTAGATGAATATAAGGTGGGTGGACGTGGTGGCTCTCCAAGATTCATGGCACGTTAAACCTAAATTAAATAGATTTATATGGAAACATATTATCAAGTGACATACAAAACCGAAATGGGTGTTGTAGTCAAACAAAGACGTGACACGGTGGAACGAGGACATTATCTCTATAAGTCTTTGGTTGAAGATTTTGCCGAAGATGGCATTTACGATTGCAGCATTAAGTTGGAAGAAATATCTGCCAATGGCATTGCCTTGCTACGTGCAAAGGGAGAATATAAACCAAAAGAAATTAAGGCTGATGAAGTAAAAAACGCCAAAAAAGAAACTGAAAAAGGATGGCAACCTAAAAGTTGGCTTGAAATGCTTTGTGGTATGCCAATAGAAGAATATAATAAATGTATTGATAGATGGAACTTATTGACTGGGGAGAAAAATGAACATTTATTAGCGTAATATAAAAAGTGAATGGAAACGTGTTGCTTGAAAAAGCAGCACGTTTTTTTTTTTTGCCACTTTCGTGCCTCCTCTTCAGCTCGAGTGCTTAATCCCCACTGCAAAGGTACAACATTTTCATTACATATACAAATGTTTTTTGGCATTTAACATTTCATTAACACAGGTATAAAAAAAAGTTAAATTTATATTTTTATTTGTTTATTTCAAATTTTATTATTACCTTTGCATCGTAATAAACAATAAGTATATGAATTATGTATAGTAACCAATTTTCAAACATTAAAGATTTCGCAAGAGGTATTAAGCGTGGAACGTTTGGCTTATATGCTGCAACGCTTACTGAAAAGAAAATGAATAAGTTTCCAAAAGGAACAACGCCTGCAATGCGTAAAACAACGCCGGAGAATCCTTATTTGGGAAAAGTGTTTACCCTTGCAGTTTATCAAAATGCTGCAACCGGTTTGAACTATTACAATATTGTAAAAAATGAGTGCAAACGTGAGGGCATTAACTTCACTGATGAAGAATTTTCTATTGCATTTCCAAAGCAAAGCACTTATTGCGAAGCAACTGATGATGCGTTTGCAAACATTATCTTAAAGCATAATGAGAGCGAGCAAGAATATCTTCGTCTTTACAATGGTCGTAAGCCTACTAAGGTTGTTTATTTCACTATCTACAATTATTCTATCGTGGAAGAGGGCAGTGAACTGATGAATGATATTCTTCGTTATGTTCCCGAAAAGAAAGCAAGTGCAAAGCAAGAAGCTTTGGGAATAACCAACATTGTTGAGGTTAAGCAGCCAAAGATTGAGAATGTGGTATTCCTTGCGCAAGGAGAAAACATATACATCAACCCAAGATTCGGTGCTATTGCTATGTTCAAGTTGGATAACATTAATAAGATGTTTGCACCAAAGTAAAAACTAGGTACTTAAATAAGTATATATAATATGCGTTATCTAAAAAAAGGTAACGCATATTTTTTTTATCTGGTTTTAATTTATTTAACATAAAATATTTGCAAATGTCATTGGAAAATATTACCTTTACAGTGGGATTACTGTGAAGGCGTATCCTGAGTCCAGGGAACTTTCAAATGTTAATGATATGTTAAAATTGAAAATATATTTGCATATTTCAAAAAATAATATTACCTTTGCCAACGTTAAACAATAAAACATTATTATATTATGGCAAAAGATAAAAAAGTATTTTTATTAGATAGACAACACTATCGTAAGGAACAAGTTGAGAATCTTACTGAAAAAGACCTTGAAGAATGGGTTGCAGAAGAAGATTACAATGATAACTATACAATCATTAAGATTGATGCTAATGGTTATTCCACACCTGAAGCAGCCATTGATGGCGAAGGTTGCGGTTTATATGATGAAGAAGATTATTATATTATTTCATTTGGGTTTTAATTATGAGAATTTTTAATTTAATACAAGAAAGTAACGTTGATGGCGAAATTATTGTAAACGTCATTCCATGTGCGTCTGTTGAATTGGCGCAAAAAACAATGGATGATGAAATTGCCACTTTAATTTCTGATAGTCACAAGTATAAGAATCTTAATATTAACAATCCAAGTGATGATTTCATTGTGGAACGTTGTGAAGGACACACTTTCATTAAAGTAGTAAATGATGATTATTACGAGGAATTTAGGATTGATGAAAAAGAAGTAGTAGGCAGCGTTTAACAGAAATTAAGCAAAGTGTTAAAGTAATGTTAAAATTAAAAAAACATTTGGTTTATAATAAAAAATAATGTACCTTTGCATCGTCAAAACAAAACAAATAACAAATAAAAAATTATGAGCAAAAGAAGTTTTAAGAACGCAGTAAAGCGCAACAAAGTTATTGCAATCCCAAGTCGTTGTGTAAAGAACTCTAAGGGAGAGGTTGTAAAGCAATTATACAATGTCTTTAGTCTCACATAGTGTATATACCGTCGGCGCCGGGCATTCATGGGTTGCGGCAAAAGACGGCTGTCATGCCAAAGCCGCATCGACTCGTCAGCCAACCGCCTAACGGTAAACGGGTAGGATAAAACAAACCATAGCAAATGGGATAATGCGCTAAGTCCGCTATTATTATGCGGTAATCTGCCAAAAACCAATATTGGGGAAACCTACCAATTTTTATTAAATGTTGAACCTATTAAAGAAGAGAGAATAATGGAACGACCTCCGCCCTGAGTGGTTTAGCCACTTTTTAAATTGAGATTTTAATATATAAAGAATATTAACGCCACAGATATAATTTGAGGCAGCAAGTGGCATAAAAGGGTAGCTGACCGCCCATCCTCAACGAATATGAGACAGAGAGACCGACCCTATTAATGGATTATATTATAACACTGATTTAATTAATACTAATAAAAAATAAAAAAACTAATACAGACCGCTATCTATCAGCCCTGCCGTTAAGTGCCAAGTGAGCGTTTGCCGTATTGCATATAATCGCCACTTCCGATAGGCACATCAATTCACCCCCAAGCCGCTATTAAAAGCCGCTACATTGGGTGTTCATTTTGGGGCATCTTCGGTCATTACCTTGCCAAGTTTATCCACCCCCTCCAAATGTGATAACGTGCGCACATTTCTATCAGCAAAGTAGAGAGGTTGGTTTAGAGACGAGGTTTTTATTAACATTTAACAATGGGATTAAAGGGCAGTGCCGAGTGGTTGCCGATTTTGACTTGCCGCTGCCCATCCCCATTTTTGAGTAAAGGTGTGACTAAAATCACACCTTTTTTTGTATTTGTTTGTGAACAACGCTGACGACGGGGATGTGAGGAGTCACCTGTTTTCCCACTACAAAGGTAATGTTTTTTTCACTAATTATCAAATATATTTTGTTAATAAAACCTAGAGAAAAAATATTTTTTTATTAACTTTTTTTTAAATAAAATATTTGTTCAAATCATTTTTTATTATTACCTTTGCACCACAATAAACAATAAGAAGGAAATTAAGATATGGGTTGGGTTAAAGAACCAAAAAACAAAACAAGCAAGTTATTTGCTGAAATCATCAAAGTGTTTGGAGATAAATGGAATGGTCGCATTGGTGATAGTAGTTCACCTTATGAGTATTTTTCCGACTACATTCGTGACAATTATGATGTAACTATTGGGCAGTGTGACGAAATCTGCAAATCGATAAAGAAGCACTATAAGATTGAGCAATTTTACTACAACGAAATGAAAAGAAAATGAAATTGGTTATTCTCAAAAAACTTGGGATATTTTAGTTTAACATTATTATTTATTTAGTGTCATTGCTTGAGAAAGTAGTGGCACTTTTTTTTGTGCCTTTTAAATTGTTTAACACTTTATATTTTGTTATTTGATAGATTATTTATACCTTTGCAGTGGGAAACCTGTATCCTGCCACGTCTGTCATCTTATATACATGGAATTACCAAATGTTAACTAAATGTTAAAATTGAAATTATATTTTGAAATTTGAAATTAATGTATTACCTTTGCACCTGTAAATAATAAACAAATAAAATAAATTATGGATATATTAGATATTTTACTTTGTGTATTTGGAACATGGGTTCTGATGGCGCTTATAGGTGGTATGATAATTAACCGCCTTGATGTGTTAATTGATTTGTTAAAAAACAAAAAATAATAACATTTATTAAAATAATAAATAATATGATAAACATAGCATATCCAATTTTAAAAGAGCCAATAGCAAGTGGCAGACCTAGTGAGCCTTTAAACAAATTAAAGGTTGAAATAGACTATTCCAAGCAAGGATGGAGTTGTTTGTGTGGTGAGCCATATAAGGGTGGAATATATATTTATCTCACCCCTTGCAGGCATGAGAATGGTGTAACGGGTACTTTTTGGAATGGTGATATTCATACAATGGGCTATAAGATTCTGTTGAAAGAAATGGGTAGAAAAAGCCAAAAGCAAATTGACCTTGCAGCAAGTATAATAATGCCAAAGGCGCAAGAAATTGCCGATTTATATTCAACGGGAAATCACAGAGAAGTATATAACCTTATAAAAGAAATAAGCAAATGAAATTTATTATTGGAATTAAACCTACGGTTATGACAGGTCATGGCACCACAAAAGATGCCAAGGAGAGATTTAGAAGCTCATACAGAGGAATGCATTTATGTTGCTCAAGTCAATTTGGAACGGCGTGGGTTGATGGTCTAAGACATGGTGAAGAGAAATATGTGTTTGGATATAATATTGAGGTTTTTAAACGAGGTAAGCATCGTCACAATAAGCATTATGTGGTTTATCGCTATCAATTCCCAATTGAAATGTTTCGGCTTTTGAATGTTGAGATTAAGCAGGGTTGCCGAACATTTAAAATTATTCCAAAAAAGAAATAACAAATGGCAACAATTAAAGGAAAAAATTTACAAGTACTGACGATTGATTGGATAGATGATAACTCAATAATTCGCCAAAGTGTTGACACTTTTGAAAACGTTGAAGATGCTCTCAAAGAAATGGAAATGTTTGATGAAGAAGTCAAAGAGTGGGTTGAAAATGGTCATGCTGATTGGGTTCGTAGTGGCGATGGCATAAAATTCTTAGAATATGGAAAACCTGGTTGTTATTACCACTCTCATGCAGTTGCAAAGATTACAATGTGTGTCGTTAAATAGGTACTTAAAAAAGTACATATATAATATAATAAGGTATATAACAGGTGAAATGTTAATGAAAAGTTAAAATTGAAAAAACATTTGGATATTTCAAAAAAACATATTACCTTTGCAACATCAAAAATAAAAAATAGAAATTTGAAACTTAAAATTTAAAATTTGAAATGAAACGTTAAAGAAAAGTTAAAATCGAAAAAACATTTGCAGGGTTAAAAAAAATATTATACCTTTGCATTGTCAAAAGAAAAAAACAATTTATGTCTAACAATTAAAAATAGGAGAAAAAAATTATGGCAAAAAACGTATTGACTAACAAAGAGGTAACTAAGTCAGAACTGAACTTTATGCTTTCACGCTTGCGCAGCGCAATCGCTTATGAGGGAAAGAACAAGTGTTCAATCTATCTTGCAGGAGTACACAAAGAAACTTACACAGCCCTTTCTGAAATGGGCATAGAGTGGAGTGTAAAGCGTTGGTGTACGTTCCTTAACGCACCTAAGAAGGGTAGCAAGGCATGGAAAGCGTTGTTTGAGGGTTCAAACGTACTTGACGAGGCTAAGACCTTCCATGAGAGTAAGGTTGCTGCCGCAAAGGCAGAGAAAGAGGCAAAGGTAGCCAAAGCAAAGGCAAAGGCAGAGAAGAAGGCTGCTAAGGAGAAAGAGGCTGCTGCAAAGGCTGCTAAGAAAGAAGCAAAGGCAAAGGCAAAAGCCGAGAAAGAGGCTGCTGCAAAGGCTGCAAAAGAGGCTAAGGCTGCTACTAAGGCAGAGAAGAAGGCTACCGAGAAGAAGGCTGCTGCAAAGGCTGAAAAGAAGTCTGCAACCGTGAAGAAGGCTGCTGCTAAGGCAGAGAAGAAGGCTACCGAGAAGAAGGCTACTGCTAAGGCAGAGAAGAAGGCTACCGAGAAGAAGGCTACTGCTAAGGCAGAGAAGAAGGCTACCGAGAAGAAGGCTACTGCTAAGGCAGAGAAGAAGCCTACTGAAAAGAAGGCTACTGCAAAGGCAGAGAAGAAGGCTACCGAGAAGAAGCCTGCTACAAAGAAGGCTGCTACTAAGGCTGAAACCGCAGAGGAAAAGAAAGCCTAAACAATAATTTGCAAGGGCAGGTAATAATACCTGCCTTTGTTTAACAAAAAAAACTATTAAATTAATAAAATAAATAAAATATTATGAAGAAAAATTTAAATATCATTTCTATATTGGTTTGTTTTGCAGGTATGAATCGTAGAATCGAAATAAATCCCAAGAAGTGTGCAATCAACCAAGCCAACAAAACGTTCACTTACAAGTCTTTGTATAAGGCGGACAACGGCGTATCTTATATGGTAAACATTTCATCCATTGAGGGTACAAATGGTGCAAAGGCAAACGTGGTTATCACGAATCGCAGTGGCAAACAAATTATTGCAGAGCGCCAAAACGTTGATGTACGTTTCCACCGCCATTTGTTTAAATAAACGAGAACAGCGCATAATAGGTCCGTAAATAAAGTGCGGACCTTTTATTAATTAAGATTGTTTAATAAATGAAAGAAACAATAACAGACCACAAGTTTGCAGATAATTTGCACTCAAAGTTGAACAAATTGTTTTTGCATACAATATTTGCAAACCCGGATTTTTTGAAGGGCGGAATATCAAATCATCTTGAAATACCTATTGAAGATATTTCATTGGTAAAAGAAACAATCATTGAAGATGAGAATAAAGAAGTTGTTTCTTCTGTTTATTCGCTTTCAATATTTGAATCAAAATTCAAGTTGCGTTTTGATAAGAGGATAGAACAACCAAAGGAAATAAAAGTACCTAAAATAGTAAAGAAACCAAAGAAATGGTATCAAATTGGAGAGCCTGAATCAATGGTAATCGTTGAGAAAAAACTATCAAGCAAAAAACCGCTTATGAATTGGGTGCTAAACTCCATTGAATAAAGCATATAAATGTCGTTCTAAAAAAGAATGGCATTTATTTTTTATGTTAATTAAATGTTAAAACCATCAAATATTTTGGTGGTTTCATTTTTTATTAGTACCTTTGCAGTGGGGATTACTGTAGAGGAGTATTCTGAAGCAGTGTTGCACGGTAAAATCCTCAAATGTTAACTAAATGTTAAACTTAAAATTATATTTTGAAATTTGAAATTAATGTATTACCTTTGCAAACGTAAACAATAAAATATTATAGATTATGAAGAAGGCATATTTAGTAACATTTGAAATAACAACAAGAGTTGTAGCAGATGTTAATGATGAATTTGACCCTAATAACTGCAATCTTATCAACGAAAAAGATGAGAAAGATTGGAATAATGTGTTGGATTGTGCCGTAAAAAACATTTCATCCGACCCTGAAGGCTATCTTTGTGATGAAAATGTGTTATCCGTAATTAGTGATACAGAGTGTCCTTATGAAGGTAAGTAATATTAAATGGGTGACTGATGGGGAAGATGTAAAACTCCCAACAGAAGTTGAAGTTAATGATGATTTTTCAGATGATGAAATCGCTGACTACCTTTCAGATACTTATGGATGGCTTGTTGATGGCTTTTCATTACCAATGGACAATGATGATATTGACGAGTTTGGAATGTATGTTAATGAAGTTGAGGGTAAAGTAAGTTAAGGAAAAGTTTAGCGAAATGTGTTCTAATGTGGTGGCTTGTAAAAGTCGCCACATTTTTTGTTTGCCGGCGGAAGAGGACTCATCGAGCTGAGTCCTTCAGCCCCACTGCAAAGGTAATATATTTTTCTTTGATATACGAATATATTTTGTTAAAAAATCCTAGATAAAAAATATTTTTTTATTAACATTTTTTTTAAAATAATATTTTGTTATATTGCCTTTTATTATTACCTTTGCAGTAGGATTACTGTACGATACTCGTGATGACGCAAAAAAAGGTACTTACCTTTTTAGTAAATACCTTGTAGTACATCGGGCGGGATTCGAACCCGCAGAACCAATAGGTTCGTCAAATTTTCGTAGGTTAATGGGAAAACCATTGGGCTATGTCTTAACCATATCTTTCGACTTAGGTTGCAGGTGTATAGTCTCTACGCATTTATCAACTAATTGGTTGAATTTAGTTCGGCATTATTATCATTTATAGGGCTGATACCTTCACCGAGTTAGCCTGCATCCACATAAGAGTTTCCAACTTATGCGCTCATTACCCTTTGCGGTTTTTACTTCTAAAATTATCAGTTTGGCTATGACAATTAGGGCAAAGAATAATTAAATTCTCTATTCTATTGTCGGTAGAATCTCCATTGATGTGATGTATCTCACACACTAATGGTTTTCCTTTCCATTCTGACAATCCGCAACACTCACATTTGTTTTCTTTTAAACCAAGCCTATATACAAGTTTTTTCACATACGCAGACCTAAGAGAACTATGTTCGCAAAGGTTAGGTAAACGTTTTCCCCTATAAACAGGATTGTCAGTATTTTCATACCATTTTTTACCAGTAAAATGTGAGTAATCTACATTAAATTCATCTAACTTTGTTTTAATTGTTCTAAGATTTCCGCCTTTAGGCACTAATCCCAATTTTCTACAAAGTTCGCAAAAAGAATAACAATCTTTCACATTTTCTTCTAATAGTTCTTTTGTATAAATCACTTTCTTCATTGTAATACTTATTTACAATAAATATTAGTGTTTACCAAAAAATAATAAATAGAAGTGATGAATATTTGTAGCAAATCCCATTTTTTTCGCTAAAGTCTGATGTGTACACCTTTCCACCACCGATGCATAGTGCAAATATACAAATAAATATTTTAATACAAAAATAATATAATGTTAAATTAATGTTAAAGTACAAAATAAATAGTATTATTTGAAAAAAAAATTATTACCTTTGCACAAACTAATAAAACAAAGGAGATATAGATATGAGTATTTTACCAAAAGATTATCATTATAGTGGTGCGAGAAACATAACGCTTTATCCACTTAAATTGAGTGAAACCCCTTATAATAGAAAGCAATTGTTTTCAGAAATGAAAACTTATAAGGAGTTTATGGAACGTTTTAATTGTTCAGTTGATGAATTATGCGAGATTCTTGATAAGTACGGCATACCAGATAATAGTCTGTTTGAATATACAACGTGCTACTATAAAGACTATTATCCAATTGCTGAAAAATATATTTATACAAGCAAATATGTGCATAAATTTGGCGGTTGGACAGAAGAAGTAACGTACTATGACATTTATCTTTGCTACAATCAATTTGCAGATTTGAGTTTAAATATTGTGGCAAATGAACTTGTTAAAAGACGTTTTCCATTTCTTGCTTTGCCACCATTCACAAAAATAGAAAAGAGATTTAAGGAAAATATAAAAGACCTTCCAAATACCACAAACGCAAAGGTTAGGGATATTGATAATAATATATTGTTCGACAATGAAATAACCATTGGAGAACTTATAAAACTATACTCTGATGATTCATTTGCTGATAGCAATATTGAAACACCATTGTATAATGTGTATGCTGATGGCTCTATGTATATTAAAATAGACGAAAACAAAGGCGGATGGAGTATTGGCACAACGTTTGCAGAATTGCTTAATAAAGATTGGAAAGCAATAGAGGAAAGAAATGTGTTTAGCATTTGTCTTTATGATAAAAATGGAAAGCAAATAAAAGGTAAGTGGTTTAAGGGGAAACAAAAAGATGCGCCATATTTTAAACACCCACTTGTCGAAGAATTAAAAAAACATTTCATAGAAAAATAGAACATTTATTGTTATGATTAGAAACGTGTTGCTTGATAAAGTAGCACGTTTTTTTTTCGCTTTTCACTCCTTCTCCTCTTCAGCTCGAGGGCTTAATCCCCACTGCAAAGGTACAATGTTTTCATCACATACGCAAATGTTTTTTAGTGTTTAACATTTAATTAACACTAGATATTGAAATGTTAAAGTTATGTTAAAATTGAAATTATATGATGTTATTTCAAAATAATTTCGTACCTTTGCATCACAATAAAAACAAATAAAAGGAGATTAAAGACATGAAAAAGTATTGGTTATTAAATGTATGCGGTGTGGGTGGTTATTCCATCATGGTACATTGCGAAGCAGATACGATTGAGGAAGCAGTTTGTCAAGCAGCAGAAGCAGACCTATTTGATGACGAGATAGATGCTGAAAATGCTTGGGGAGAAGAAGCGGACGAATATTCTATCAAACACTTCACAGAGAATAATTTAGTACACGAACTCTAAAAAAACAATAATATTGTAGAAGAAAAAACAAACATCGTTAAAAAATGAAAAAATATTTGCTTATTTAAAAAAATATTATTATCTTTGCACTTGTAAAACATTAAAAATAAATAAGTATGAGTAATAGATTAAAAATTAAACCAACTAAAAAGAAAATTTTTAAGACGAAGGCGCAATATACGGAAGAAGCCGCATATATTACTAGGTTTAAAAGTTTTAATATTTTTTCCAATGAAGGAGAAAATAAGGTTGTAAAAGCACCATATCCAATGACTTTGGATGAAGCCATGATTTATTTTAAAGCGCTTGCAATAAGTGGAAATAAATAAAACAGAAAAAAAATGAAACAAATAGAAACCCCAAACGGCTATACTGCAACAGAGCGCATAGGCTGAATAGACATCTATGAAGGTGATGATTTGGTTTGTGAATTAAATGGTGTATCACTTGATAATTTCACAGATGATAGTGCGCTTGATGACGCAATAGAAGATGAACTTGACACATTACGTGCTATGGATAAAATCAATGACCCTTATAATTTTGTATAGATTATGGAAAAGAACAATATGTACTTAATTAAGTATGTTTAATGTTAATATAATGTTAAATATTACTTTTTATTTGCATATTTCAAATAATATTATTACCTTTGAGCCAACAAAAACATTAAAATATAGGAGATAAAGAAATGAAGTATTACGTCACAATGGAGTGCATAGCGCACCACACATTTGAAATCGAAGCTGATAGTTTTGATGAAGCAATGGATAAGTCAATGAACATGGAAATCCCAATGGATGAAATTTCAATCGAAGAGAGTTTACCAATTTCTGCCGATAGTGAAGACGGTAAACATAAAGATTATTAATTAAATAATAGGTACTTAAATAAGTATATATTAATGGGTAAGTTAAAAGACACAACAGAAATACTTAACGACATAAAAGAGTTTGTCGGAGAAGGAGGAAACGTATCATTCGAACATGGTTTTCACAGACCAAAATTTAAATTCGAAGGGTATGAGCATCGTTGCACTATGGTATCTGATAAAGTTGCTTTTTGCACCAGATATTATGGTAATGGTAGTTATGATAAAAGAAGTTGTAACATACCTCTATCTCGCTTGAACTATTCAACCTTAAAAAAGTTGAAGTTATCTATGGAAAAGTATGAGGACTATTGTAAAAAATTTGCATAAATTATGAGTACACCGGTTACAATAACAATAAAAATCCGCAAAGAAGATATAGGCAAATTCAAAAAATGCAATATCAAGACTTTGGGATATAGAACAGCACAAAGATATATTAAATCTTGCGTTGCATGGCAAGGTCAAAAGGATGGTGTTGAATTTGCAAAAATATCCCTTTCTAACGGAATTGAAAAGTTACCTAGTGTTACCAAAATGAAGTCAGATATTAAGAGAACAAAACTCTCTCCATATATGACAATATACGTTCATTGGAATGGATATCCTGAAAAAAACAATACAGGAGAAGCATTACTTAAAGAGTTTAGCACATACGAAAAAGCATTGAATCTTATTCTATCCGGAAATTGTTCAGTTATTACAGACGGAGTTAAACCTTATGTTGGCTTGCATGAAACATGGGAAGAATCAAAACCATCAAAAACAGAATACATACCTGATTGCGAAATGTGCTATCAATACCTTTTTAAAAATGATAAATGGTATTATAGAGAGCGTGGTAAAAAAACATTTAAATTATTAGTTATTTAATGAAAATTAATTAAAAATATGAAAAAATTAATTATAACAATTATTTGCATTATAGCAATGGTAACAAATGCCAACGCTCAATTTGGAGAATGGAAATGTGAATACGAACATGGCAAATCATTAAAAGATGAAATATATTTTAATATAACCGATTCAAATATAGTAGTTACATATAATTATGAAGAAACGGTTTTTAAAATAAATCATATATCAGATAACGTAATATACTGTTATTATTTTTTTACAGCCGGCCTTTTAGGAGAAAGATGTTTAAGCGTTAATTTTGAATATGAATTATTCACTGATGAATTAATGGTTTTGCGTATAAAAGAATATAATCTTACTCCATATTATTTTAGATATTCAAGATTTAATGAGCAGTATAAATTAATTAAGATTAAATAAATTCTGAAAAATATCATAACTTTTGGGTTTGATGTAATATTTATAATAAAAAGAATATTATGTCAAACCCAAACAATTATTTAAAACAACAAGAAAGAGCTTTAACTAGAAAATTAGAATTAATTGAAGCAAAAGGAGGAAAGTGTGAAATATGTGGTTATGATAAGAATATAGCAGCATTAGATTTTCACCATTTAGACCCATCGAAAAAATCATTCCAAATGGATGCAAGACATCTTGGTAACACAACAGTAGAAAAATTATTGGAAGAAGCAGATAAATGTATATTGGTGTGTGCTAATTGTCACAGAGAAATTCATAATAAACATTTGGATAAATCAAGCATTCCTAGTTTATTAAATGAAATGACTTCTAAACATATAAAGTTAACTCACAAATATAAAAAAACTAAAACTAGTATATGCAAACATTGTGGTAAAGAATTTCCTTGGGCTAATGGAAAAATATATTGTTGCGATAAATGCAGAGAAGACGATAAGGGCTATCCATCATATGATGAAATAGCATCAAAATATAATGAATTGCATAGTTGGGAAAAAGTTGCTTCTTATTATGGAATAACAAGACGTATAATACAAAGAATTAGGAAAATTAATGAAAATTAACATAAAATACTTGTTTAATTCAACTATTTTTTGTACCTTTGCAGTACATTAAAAGGGGAACAGAGCTGTTAGCACTTATTAGTGCAACGCCTATCTCGAACCGGTGAAATAACCGGTTATGGTCCTGTAGCTCAGTTGGTTAGAGCAAAATCCTCATAAGATTGAGGTCCCTGGTTCGAGTCCAGGCTGGACCACCAAAAAAATAATCCACAAACAAAGTGCCGGTAAGTTGCTACTTACTTTTTGTTTGTGTTTATAAGGACAAAACCTTTTCAAATGAGCGTTTCAAGTGTGTGGGAAGAGCATTTGAAACGCTTTTTATTTTTTTAACACGAAATATTTTTCTATTCCAAATTTTATTCTTACCTTTGCAAACGATAAAACAAAACATTAACAAACATAGGAGATAACAATTATGGGTAATTTAAAAAAGACGAAAAAGATGGTTGATAGTATGACCGAAGTAAATGGTTTAATGCTTTCAATCAATCTATTGGAAAATGAAGCCAAAAAAAAGTCGCTTGACTTTATTAAAAATGCTTTAAAATGCAACGATAATCGCATTGATTTTCATGATTATGATGATTATGGGTGTCGAATTGATGATAATTCGTTTGTTGTTCCTTATGATGGCGGCGCACATCCGGAATACGCATCAAATTGTTTTTCTGATGTAAATTCCATATATATTAAGGATAATAATATTTTCCTTGATATTGAGGATTGCGAAGAATACCCTATTGATTCCATTGATGATAGAACTTTCTGTGAACTTTGTCAATATGTGTTTGATAATTTAATTTAATAATATTATGGCAAAACAATTAACAAGAACAGGAGTTGTAGGTCTTGAACTTACGAGGGAAGAAGTTGTTGACCTTATTTGCAAGGTTGGCGCAGTAGGTAGTAAGGCACAAAGTCGTGAGGTGAATTGTGATATTATAGATTCTTTGGCTAATGTTGAGGAATCATTAAAAAGAGTTTATAATGATATTACAGAAATATTGGAGAGTGATTAATTAAAATATTTTTAACTTAACATATTATAATATGAGCAAAGAAACTATTAGAATGCGCAAACTCCGTCTTGAGCGCATTGCCTTGAAAAAGGCATTAAGAGAGAGTGAGAGCAAGGTGATTGAGAATCGCCGTATGGTGGGTGAGAATTGGGAGCAACGTGACACCTCAAAAGAGGCTTTCAGAGCCATTAAAAAGTATGGTCGTGTCATTGCAAAGGAGCGTGACAAATTGAAGACTTACAGAGGCTTATTGCGTTCCACAAAGGACGAGATTAAAAAACTCAATCGTCAGCACGATATTCGTATGATGGCGCTTGCTGAAAAGGCGGAGTAAAAACATAAAAGTGTTAAAGAAATGTTAAAAGTCACAAACGATTTTTGTTTGTGACTTTTTTCTTGTATATTTGCATTGTTGAAAGACGATAAGATAACGAGTTAGTCGCCAAGCGTCTGATGAAGGTCTTATCTAATTTCAACACCAACGCTGAGAAGTTTAATGGGTATAAACGCAGGGAGAGAGCGAAAGCACTTGAACTGAAACAGAAGGTCCAAATCCTTTCCACAGCGACTTATTTGCAGGATACCAAAGGAATGACGCAAGTCGGGACAAATGGGGCTTATGGTAAATAAGCTGATTCTTCGGAATCTTCAGGTGTTCGAATCACCTTCCTGCAACAAGCGAAAGCATTACTTTTATTTGCAGGGTACCAAAGGAAGGAGGCAACTCCGGGACAAATGGGGCTTATGGTAAATAAGCTGATTCTTCGGAATCTTCAGGTGTTCGAATCACCTTCCTGCAACGATTCGTTGATAATATCTTTAATAATATTAAGGTATTTTTCAGCATTCTGTTCTTTGAAATATTTTAGTGAAGATGTATCTATAACGCACAATGATATATTATTTTCCTGGCATAATTGGAATTTATTTTTATCATTCTTTTGTACTCGTTCTAATTTTTGTTCTCCAAAAATTGGTTCATAATGGAAAATGCCGTTAAGTTCAAAAGCAAGTTTTAAATTAGGTATATAAATATCTAATTCTGAATTAATTGCTTCTTTATTGTTATAAAGAATTTTCAAATTTGGGTATAATTCAGATAATTTATTTTCTAAATACATCTCTAGTTTAGAGCGTCTTGTTCCGTATTTTTTGTGCTTATTGTTATAAGTAACAGCGCATGATTTACAACAAAAATGATTACCTGATTTACTTCTTTTTGCAAACGCTGTTGTTGTAATAAATTTTTTTCCACAATTAGAACAAGTTGTTTCAAAACTAATTTGGTTTTTTTGCTTACGTATAAAAGTGCTAGAGCAAACATGTGAACAAAACCTACCTGAATTTTTATATTTTTCGGGGTGGTTTTCTATGAATTTAATCATTTTTTTATATTCATAAAATGTTTTGCCACAATGTTCACATTGCAACGGTAACTTATCTGTGGATTTTGCATCTTCAAATTCTTTTTCTGTGAATAACTTTATCATATTTATATATCATTTATATATAAATATCATGAAAAGTTGAAAAAAATGTATTCGAAAATTAAAATTTAAATAAACCTCCTTTCTTTAGGTGATAGGCAGATGACTTCGGTCAAATGTTTATCACTTTTTTTTGTGTTTGTTTATGAACAGCTCTGATGACGCTGAGTCACGCCTTCCTGGCTTTCCCACCACAAAGGTAATATATTATGAGCATATATCAAAATATATTTTCAGGTTTAACATTTAATTAACATCTTTGTTAAATGTGTTAATTAATTTGCATATATCATTTTTTATTATTACCTTTGCCAATGTAAACATTAAAAACAATAAAAATTATGAAAGTAAAACATTTTGCCGGTTATGGTTCAGTTGAAGTGAAAAAACAATCAAAAGTTAATTTCACAGACAAACTTGGTAATAAAAAAACTAAACTAATTCTGGTTGTAAAGGGCAATCATGAAAGGGGTATTGTGCGTGATGATATATTTGATGTCAAACACTGGATTTTCGACAAATTTGAAAAGAATTTCAAAGGAGATGAATTCAATATTGAAATGTCTATCGAAGATGATTATATAAAGGAAAATGGTGTTGACGTTGAGGTCGCAAAATATACATTTATTTATTAAGAATTAACTAAAATATTTTGGTTAATTCAAAATAATTTATTACCTTTGCAACACAAAACATTAAAAGGGAATTATTATGGTATACGAAAAAAACATCAAATTAAAAGAAAAGCAAGAAAAATTAATTGCTGAAATCCGGAAGATTATAGGAAATAAGAAATTCACTTTCTCATCCGATTATTTTGAGCAATGCAAAAACAACACTCCTTGTATTGGAGAAGGCGAAAGACCGTATTATGCGTTAACACGTGAGTATGTTTATTGTTCTTGCCGTGTTGTATATAGCGCCAATGATGAAAATACAGAATATGGCGCACACATACTTAAATACTCTTTGTGTGGTCATCAGATTACGACAAATAAGATTCATCTTGAAGATTTATTTGTTAAAGACCTAGAAAAGATATACAATGACCTTAAATTTTACCTATGGTGGGAAAAAGAAGTAAGATATAAGATTTTAAAAACTAAAATTGATGAATGCGAAAAATACGTAAAGATGTTTGAAAGAATGTCTGACCGTAATTAATTCCTTTGTTTTTAATGTTTGTTGGTGGCTACTTAGAAATAGGTAGCCATTTTTATTTTTTTAACATAAAATATTTTCATATATTAATTTAAAATATTACCTTTGCAGTGGGATTGAAGGACTCAGCTCGATGAGTCCTCTTCCGCCGGCAAACAAAAAAGGGTTGAAAGTTTTAAAGCTCTCAACCCTTTTTCATTTATATGAAAAAAGAAGATTATCTTACTTCTAGTATTTGTGAAACACCTTCTTCTCCAATCACAAACTCATCCATGTCTGCTTCTTCTGCTTGCGCTCTTGCAGCATCTAGAGCGTCACCCTCATTTCTAAAGTCGCCTTCTACCGTTGTGGTATATGAAGCCGTATAATTAAGTTTAATAGTGTACCTACTCATAATTCTATTTAATTAAATTTACTTCCAGATTTCTTTTTCTTTATAATGTTTTGTTTTGTTATCGTATTCAATACGAACACCGTCCCTAGCCATTTCATTGAAAGTTTGCATTATCTCATAAATGGTAATGTCATCTTTTTCCTCTAGGTTCATGTATTTTCTAATCTCGTCTTGCATTTCGTTTGATTTATTGACAAACTCAATCTTCGGAAACTTCATGCAATACTCACTACCTCTGTAATTTGGGCAATATGCGAAGCCGTCATAAATCTCAAACTTCAACTTATTCTTGAATCCAAGAATAGTAAGTTCTTTTTCTGCAATCATTTTTCCATGCAGCAATTCTAAATCTTCTTTGCTAATTCTTTCCATTATAATAATGTATTAAATAAACGTATATGGCAAATATACAAAAAAAACGTGGCAAAAATAAATCTGCCACGTTAATTTGTGTTAATATAATATAATTAACTTATTTTTTTATTTAAAGATAATTCTTTATACATTTTATCTGTTATATAACCAACACCGCAAACGGTTCTTAAATGCCTCAATCTATAAGTCTGATTCCACGGCGCTTTAACTATAATATATGATTTTACATGATTCCAATTACTAAATCGTGGCTTAAAGATATGAATTTTAGTGGAAGGAACAACTCCGGCACCGTATCTACCATTTGTCATTTTGCACAGAAAAACATATTCAAATGTTTTATCTTTATTCATTTTCTTTTCAATAACCGCTTCTGATACACCTCCACCAGCAGGATTTGTGCGTGTAATAGTTAAACCATATTTTTTGCTAATATCATAAGCCATTTGTTTCCACACCCTTCCATGCGAAGACGTGTCCTTAATGCCCTTATATTTTATATAATAGTGCAACATTTCATGCACAATAGTATCAATATATCTTTCTAAAGGACAATCATAAAAAGTGCTAATCCTTATCTTATATGTGTATTCACCAAATATTTTTCTAGGACAAAATTGACCTAATAACCTTCTTGTTTGCATTAATTCAAAATGTGGCTTTGGTAGTTCATTATTAAATATAATACCATTCCACTTTTCAAATTGTTTCTCTATTTCAGGTATTGTGATAATTATAATGATAATTTTTCAAATTCCTCTTTTAATACTTTCTCTTTGCCACAAGTATTGATACGCATAACGGTAAACTCTTTACCATTTTTACGTTCACTATTACCCTCAAACATGATAAACGTGTTCTGTGGCGCACCCTCACTTAATTTGAGGGCTTCCAATACCATTTTTTTACTTAACCAAAATTTTGCCATAATTTTAATTCCTTTTATTATTAATGTTTACATGCGCAAAGGTAATATATAATTACCAAAATACAAAATATATTTTCAATTTTAACATAACTTTAACATACATCTACCAATTATTTTTATTTACAAAGAAACAAAACTATTAACTAAACTTTTTACTACTTATTTAATTGAATATCAATAAGTTATGTTTTTGGCGTGGTCTGTCTTCTAGTTTTACAGTTTTTCCCACCACAAAGGTAATAATATTTACACTAATATCCAAATATATTTTCAAGTTTAACACTTAATTAACACTTATGTTAAAGTTTAGTTAAATAACTTTTTAAAATTGCATATATAAATAATAATGTGTACCTTTGCAAACGAATTAATAAACAAACGTTTTAAACATGGTACAATTAAATTACACGAAAACATTAAAAGATTTGGGTATTGCTTATCTAGGAAAACACTCACAATCTATGAAGATGCGTTTAAGTTCTGAAAATGGAACAATAACGTATTGTCTGTATTTAGCCCCTTGGAATTTGTCGGGGTATCAAGTTTGCCCTGGCGGCTTACATTGTCACAAATTCTGTCTTAACGGTAGCGGTCACAATAAAAGTGACATTTTGGCTAGGGGTATTAAAGAAAGTAAAATTAACAAAAGTCGTATTAAGCGTACACGTTTATTTTACGAGAATAAGGACGTTTTTATGCGTCTATTGATACACGAAATAAAGAAAACACAAAAATACGCTGAAAAGCACAATATGGGCTTTTCTGTACGTCTTAATGGTACAAGTGACTTGTCACCAGAGGCTTTTGTGTACAAAGGAAAGAATATTTTACAATGGTTTCCAAACATACAATTCTATGATTATACAAAGGTATTTAACAGAGTAACTTTGTTGGAAAAATACAATAACTATCATCTTACATTTTCGTATGATGGACATAATTGGGAGCACTGCAAACAATTCTTAGCAATGGGTGGAAACGTTGCAGTTGTATTTGCTAATCAAGAAATGATTCCAATGAGGTTTGCGGGTTATCCTGTTTGCGACGGTAATTTGTGGGATATGCGATATTTAGACCCCAAACAACACGTAGTAGCACTACACTATCATACAACGGCTGCAAACTATGACAAAAATGGTAATTATATAGAACCAAATGATGACTTCGTAATCAGGGACGATAACGAATTGGTAGAATGGTACGCAGATTGAAAACATATAAAAGGGAGTACTTAAATAAGTACCCCTTTTTTATTTTTTGAAATATGATTTCAATTTTTACATAAATTAACAAATTTTTATAAATAATATAAAAGTGTTAATTAATTTGCATATATCAAATCTTTTTAGTACCTTTGCATTGTAATTAATAATAACAGTGTAATATAAGCAAAATTATGGCACAATTAAGAAAGATTGATTTAAACCCTGTTCAACTGTCAATTGAACCACAAACAAGACTGTTAGTACTTAAACAGGGGTCAAATGAAGTGAAGATTACGAGAGACAGCGTAATTAACATGAGAAAACTTCGTAATGGTGAAATAGAAGCAAATGCATTTACTTCAACGCTAACTCCAAGAAATAGATTCTCAATTGCTGAAAATGGCACTATTCTTATAGTTTGTAAGGATGAGTGGGAAGATAATACAGTGGTGATAGCCAATCATAAGAAATTGGATGACTTACAGAGAATTCAAGAATTCGTAGACCACAATAGAGCAAAAATAGCATGGGAACGTGAATTTAAGAGAAGGTATTAAAAAAACTCTTAAATTCCTTCTTTAATCCAAATATTTTTTGTATATTTGTGTCAGATATAATATACAAAGAAGTTTGGGGCAAAAGAACCATATACTTCAGTATACTTGCTGTAGGTAACACATAGGTACTTAATTAAGTACCATAGGAGGCACGTATATAAAAATCTTGCGTCATTCTATATGATACTGTTTGCCCCATATATTATATATCTAATATAACATATGGATAAAATTAAAAGGTATAGACAGATACAAAAACAATCATTCGATGAATTCTTTAATCAAGTAACAGACTCAGGAATATGCATGTACTGCGATAACTATCAGGAATGCCTTGAAGCAATGGGAGCAGATAATATTGAATGCATATCAGGTAATGGCTGTTCAGCTTTCGATACTTCTATAGAAAACATTAAAAAAGCATTCCTACTTGAAATGTGTGTTAAAGGTACTTAATTAAGTACTTATATAACATATATAATACACTATTACATAATGAAAAGAAATCACAAAAGATATTACCTGATAAATAAACAAATAATATTCGTGTTGGCAATTATATTAGTGTTCATATTATTGATACTATCAATACCATTAATAATGTTCCTAACAATATAAAAATGCAATAGGTACTTAAATAAGTATATTATACAACCTTTGAAAATTAATTATTATATGTTTCCACAAAACATGAATACCACCCACAAAAAAGGTGGTATTTTTATTATATAAAATAAAAAATACCTATTGCATAAATATAATAGGTACTTAAATAAGTATGTAATATTAATACATAATATCTTAAGAAACGTCATCTATATCAGGAACAGTAGACACTAATTTTGATGCTAATGCATATGATTCAAATTTCTCTTTCATTTCTTCATATGTCTTACCAACTATAATATCAGAACAGCCCGGTTTGCATACAATATAACAACCACTACCGTATTTAAACTTATCAACATCTTCCTGAGTAGGCATTATACCATATTTATCAAGAAATTTAAAAAACTCTGTGGTATAAGGAAAATGACGAGGATTCCTATTTATATCACTGAATTCATAAAAACGTACATTACAATATTCACCTTGCCAACTATACGTCTCATAATTGTAATAAGATATATATGTGTACTTATCCAATATAGGATGAGCCTTCTTCCATTCTTCTTCCTTACGCTCACGCTCTTCACGCTCCAAACGCCAACGCTCCTCCCTCTCAAGTTTTTCACGTTCTTCACGCTCAATACGTAACCTTTCCATACGCACTATGGAAGAATTAATGTTACCCCTTATTACTAATGAAATATCTTTATCCATATATGTTGTAATTAATTCTAATCAGTATAAGTACTATAATTATTACCAGAATGAGAACCATACTTGGACATATCACCATCTACAGTCCAATATAAACCACCATATGAATTGTCAGTGATAATATCATTCTCGCCATATTCTAAACTAATCGGGTCTAAACAACAATGTATTACATCCCAATTAACCAAATTGTTATAATCAATACTACCTATATTGTAACCATGCTCATCACAGTAATCACTGAATTCCTTTAACGAATTGAACTCAATTACTGTACCATCATCATCAATGGAAGGATAAAACTTTATCTCCTTATGTGCAGGCTCATAATTGCCCTCATCATCATAATCCACCCATTCACCATTAGTGAACATAGTATCACGATGCTTCCAATAATCATCCTCGTGATAATCGTAACGCTTCTTACTTTTATTTATGTTCTTATACTTCTTACCCTTCTTTGAATAATATAATTCCTCATCATCAAAACCCGGGTAATCTTCACCCATACACTCATACATCATCTGTCTACCCCAACCACATTCACGCTGCCACTTACGTGCCAACGCTAAAGCCTCTTCACGATATTCATCATCCAAACGCTTCTCTATAATTGGCATAATGCCATTTATAGACGGCTTATTACCAACTATACCCGATAACGATAATGTACGCTCTAATTGAGCCTTATCCCTAACATTAAGAACTACAGCATCCTTAACCTTAGAGCCACGACTGCCTCGCTTGTTCTTAGACATCTTACTATTAACTCTACTTTATAAACTATTCCATACAAATATACAAAAATTATCTGTAAAAAACAAATAATTAATGTTAATTATAGTTAAATACTTGATAATCAGTACGTTATGCTAAATGTGTATTTTTAACATTATGAAAAATATTTACATCATGAAACATTTTTATTACAGATAAGATAGCGTTTAAAGTGCTGATTATCAGCAAGTTAGATATGATAGTTAAAAATAAAAATTTTTTACAAAATTAAATTTCCGGTTAATTTTTTATCCGGATTTTTGGACCGAAAATTTTAAAAATTATAGATGCGAAACTGTTTTTATTGCTATTTTTTCAGTATATTACCATTTATCTTAAATAAAAGAAATGGCGGGTTAAAACCGCCATTAATAATAGTTTTACATCTTATAGAATTCCACATAATTAAACTTAAGCCTCCTATTATCAATGCCTTTAATTTCAAGGCCATATTCAGATGCCATACCTATAATTTCTCCCATTTCAAGCCTTTATGTTTTTTTTGTGAATCTTTCAAGCACTTTCTAATGCAATCTCCACAAAAGCCATTTCTTATTGCTTCTCTTATAGATGAATAGTGTGTTTCTACTCCGTTATCATCTATTGATTTGATTTTTGTAGACAATTTTGTATGCGTTTGTTCTGATAACATATTTTCTTTCTGTGTACAAAATTCAAGATTATCAGGTTTATTGTTATATATGTTGGTATCTATGTGGTTAACTTGCGGTTTATTTTGTGGGTTTATTAAAAACGTTTCAGCAACAAGTCTATGAACTAAATATTTTTTTCTCTTATATTCAACCATTAAATAACCACAAGTATGCTTTCCTCCATAAGTGGTATGATATGTATTATTTTTTTTAAGCCATCTAACCCTTCCTTTATTACTACATTCTATTTCTAACGCTGGATGTTTTTTCCATATCTCTCCTTCTAAATCTTCATTAACAACATATTCCCACTTATATCCATAAGCAGTTTTTTGTCTACCGTTACAAACTGTTAAAATGTTTTTGTGCGAATCTTTAGGAAGGCACAATTCTTTTTCAATTAAATATGCTTTCTCCCAAATCTTAATTACCTCATTAGTTTCAATATTTATCTGTTTAATTCTAACAAAAGCACTAGTTGTTTTACTATGCGTTTGTTTTTTTTTACTGTTAGGGTTGTTATTATTTGTTATTCTATCCACATATCTTAAATTCATAATAGCGTTATCATATGGTACACTATTTATATGGTCAACAAAAAGAACATGATTTATTCCACAAAAACATTCTAATATAAATCTAGCTGAACCTATTACG
>Ga0247609_10001082_pt1 | contig 33947 bp, 41 predicted proteins | sample 172DNAGHGlowgp2_FD_193487 | JGI IMG/M metagenome (GOLD analysis project Ga0247609, IMG submission 193487) | Sheep rumen microbial communities from Palmerston North, Manawatu-Wanganui, New Zealand - 1728 DNA GHGlow gp2 | ecosystem: Host-associated > Mammals > Digestive system > Stomach > Rumen ... | reverse complement strand
AATAGTTGCTATACCAAACAACACAATTTGTTGAAAGATTAGGTTTTTCATTTTGTATGTTCTTGGGAAGCTCCAATCGGTACGGGAGCTTCCCTTTTTTAGTTAATTGAGTTGGCTGATTTGAAGAAAGCTAGCAAGTTGGCTAGTCTAGAGATGTTATAATTATTTATAACATTCATTGAAGAATAAATTATTCAATCTAGCAAAAACAAATAAGTTATATTGGATTTAGCTTTTGTAATAAAAAATTATTACACAAAATCAAAAAAGCAAATTTTGTAAAAAATTATTACAACAAATCTTATAATTATTTATAACATATATTAAAGTCTTGAATAAAAATTACTATATTATATTAAATAAATTTTAACAAAAACTATGAACGAAATAACAAAAGAAGAGTACGTAAAAATAAGCCAACTTAAAAAGAAATCATTTGCTTTAGCAGAAATATTTGACAATGTTACATCTGATTATGACATTCATAAACTAGATCAGGACAAATATGAAGAATACATAAAAGAGATAAATGCTGCATTTGACGAGCTAAAAGACAAATACAAGTCACTAATGAAGAAATATAAAGAGAAACATTATACAATAACTCCTGAAGAAAGACAAAGAAGGAAAGAGCACATGTTATACATTAGAACACTAAGAAAATGAAGCATAAAGAATATCTATATTACATAAATACATTATTATTAATTGGATGCTAACTAAAGAAGAGCAACGATTATGTTGTTATTATGCATATCTAGAAAGATTAAGCAAGATTGTCAAAATACAACAATATAACAAAAACAAATAAACTAACCTATGATCGGATACGTAGAAACAATAAGCAATGAAGAAAGAGAGCAACTGTCAAAGCAGCTCATTCGTACAGAACCAGAAGACTTGAACAACACATTGGAGATAGAGGAATGAGCACAGTAGAAGAATTGAAGAATGAGTTGGGTCAATTAGATGAAGACAGTCTCTTTGCAGCAAAAGTTTTACAAAAATATGTTGGCTTAAGCCAAAACGCTTTTGTTTACAATCAACAAAATTATGCAAATATGACCAATGAATACAGAAACGGATAGTAGAAGGAAGAGGTTCGTATGGAGAAACAACAATAAGTCATTAGATTACTTCTTTATAGATGACTATTCATATAAATGTGTAGCAGACAATATAATATCAGCTAACATAGCATTAAAGACCAACAATATAGACTACAAGTATGGTAGAGAAGGTTGGAAAGCTCTACTTATACACTATGCTACAGCATTGTTGAATATGTATTGGGAATATCTCAATGACTTAGCTTATATAATTAACCAATCTACATTATTTGAATGTGAGTGTCTAGAGAATGTACGTACACATGTAGAGAATCATCACGTGATATATGACATAGATTGGAGTGACAAGCAGATATTGAGATCATTCATCAGTATAGCTAACAATATACAGTGGGCTTTGAAGAATGTGTTCAACATTGACAATACACAAACAAATATAGACGATGACTATTACGATGGCGACGATCAACAGGAAGACGATACGACCTATGAAGATTGCTTGGAAGAAGATGATTGATGGTGACACATCAATGCATTACTATTCAAGCAAAGCATGGCAAAGATTGAGAAACATGTATCTTTCACTACACCCAGTTTGCGAAATATGTGTGCAATATGGACATGTAGAACCAGCAACTGAAGTGCATCATATAAGAAGATTTATGGCTGAAACAAACGAAGCTGCTCGCTGGAATACTTTCTTGAATGAAAACAACTTAGTATCATTATGCAGTAAGTGTCATTACGGATGTCATAATCACATGAGAAAACACCATACTGATGAATGTGGCATGTTAACACAAGAAGAATGGGAGCAGGCACAAGTACAGTATGGCAATTTGTATGGAAACTATAACTATGAAGAAGATGAATAATAAACTGAAAATACCATTAACCAATATCTATATTATATTAAAATAATTTTAACATTTATGGATAATTGGAAATTATTATATGAATTTGCTGATTGCTACAATGGTCTATATCTACCAAACGACAAGATATATGTTAATGATAATGGTGATGTAAAGTTTAATGATATTGTACTTTCTTTAGATTATGGTTTGTATATAACTAACTCAAACAAACAATATGACATACTAATGCCTGGATTTCAATGGCCATATCAAAAACTTTATAGAGCAATTTATTCAATATTTGTTGGAGACATAAAAGCTAAACAACATATTCATCATATAGACGGTAATCATCTAAACAACAACATAAATAATCTTGTTCAAGTAACAAGCAAGGAACATAGAAAACTACATAAAACATTATGTTATAAGTATGAAGACAACATAGATGAGTTGATAGCTAAATCTATAATCGGTAAGAAACTATTCAAACAATACTTAAAAGAAAGATATAACGAATATATTAAACAACAAAAACAACAAGAAATAGAAGAAAAGCTAAAAACTGGATTATACCAATTAGACAAATGCGGTACATTATGTAGAACTACTACAGCTAAGAAGGGATATGTAACACCTGAAGAAACAAAAGATAAGATTTCAATAAAGATAAAAGAATTATGGGAAGATCCAGAATATAGAAATAAGATAGTTGAAGCTAATAAGAAACCATCAACTCAAGAAAAGAAAGATAAGCTGAAGAAGAAACAAACTGGTGCTAAATTAGTTATTGGCGATGATGGGAAAAGACATTGGGTTTATGCAAATTAACCCCATCTTTTTTATGTTATACGTTTCCAAATGCCACACCACAATTTTGTTTAAATACACAGCACTTTTGAACTAAAAAAAATTTAAATAAGACATGAAAAAGCCACAATTCAAAAAACGATATACAGAAAATTCAGCAGAAGTCCAAGAATATATGGACTATATTGCTGATTTTATAATTGAAAAACATAATGAAATCCCAAACACTTTTGCAATTTCTCTTGATTTGTTAGCAAACAATTTAGAGATTATGGTAAAATCAATGCAAGAAATGAAAAAGTCTGGAATTTCAGATGATGACAGGTATCATGGCAAAAAGAAATCTGCATCATTGCAAACTTATTTTCAAGCACAATCTTATGTCAATGCAATTCTTTCAAGTTTTGGTTTGACACCAAGAGCAGCAAGTGGAATTAGGAAAAACAAAGAAGAAGTGAATGTACAAGAATTTCTAGAGAGTTTGACAGCATAAAAACATTGTTAACTAACGATGTCTAACTACGATTTAAGCAAGCCATATATACAATATTGCGAAGACATACTTACAGGAAAGATAGCTTCATGTGAAGCTATCTTTCTGCAATGTAAGCAGTTCAAAGAACGTTTTGATAGAGATGATATTTGGTTTGACTATGAAACTGTCGACAAGAGGATTAGATTTGTGTCAAAAATGCATCACTGGACTGGTGTACATAATGGAAAACCGTTTAACTTGCTCCCATGGCAGCAATTTGCGTTTGCTGGAATATTTGGGTGGAAGTGGGTATCAAATAATCTTAGAGTCACAAAGAATGTTCTTATAATGCCAGTCAGAAAGAATGGCAAGACAACTTTGATGGCAGCAATTGCACTAATAATGTGTACAATTGAGGGTGAAAATGGAGCTGAGGTTGATTTCATAGCAAACTCGTCAAAACAGGCAAATATTGGTTTTACAGCATGTAAGAACTTAGCAGAAAGCATAGACAAGAACAACATATTGTTCCAAAGATATAGAGACTCAATAAAAGTACCTGCAACTAAGTCAATAATACAAGTTCTATGTAGTGACTCAATGACAAATGACGGCTACAATTCATCATGCACGCTAATTGATGAAATGCACGCGGCAAAAGATTGGGATTTGTATAATGTTCTTAAGTCAAGTCAAGGCATGAGAACTCAACCACTTACTATAGTATGCACTACAGCTGGGTTTCTTCTTGATGGCTATCCATTATATGAAATGAGAAAGACATGTCTAGACATTCTTAGAGGCATCAAACATGATGACACACAATTCTCATTGATATATGAACTAGATGCTGGTGATGACTATAAAGACAAGTCAAATTGGATAAAATGTTGCCCATCACTTGGTCAAACTGTTCTTGAGTCATATATTGATGAGCAAGTATTAGCAGCACAAAACCAACCAAGTTTGGAAGTTGGAGTGAAGACAAAGAACTTCAACATATTCTGTCAATCATCTGAAGTTTGGCTAACTGATGCTAATATTGCTAATGTAATGCAACCAGTAAACTTAGATGACTTCAAAAATGAAGAAGCATATTGTGGAGTAGACTTAGCTTCTGTCTCAGACTTGACATGTACAACTATAATGTTCCCACCAAATCCATACAGGAAAACATATCCAGACAAATTTGTGTTCAAGACCATAGAATATGTGCCATAAACAGCACTAGAGACTGTGAATGGTTCTAAATATATGAGTTGGAATAAAGAAGATAACTCAAGATTCAGGGTAATAAAAGGCAATGTTACCGACTACGATGTTGTACTTGAAGACCAAATACATCTAAATCAAGAACATTCCATTCAATGTGTTTGCTATGATGCTTGGAATGCTTCGATGTGGGCAATAAATGCTGAACAGCAAGGTTTGCCATTGCAACCATATTCGCAAGCACTTGGCAATTTCAATAGACCAACAAAGCAGCTTGAGAGACTTATATTGTCTGAGAAGTGCATAATTGATGATGATCCATGCGTTAGATGGTGTTTCGGTAATGTTGTGCTTAAGATTGACTATAATGATAATTGCAAACCAGACAAGACATCACGTGAAAGCAAAATTGACCCTATCATTAGTATATGTGAGGCATTAGGCGGATATCTTGACCAACACGGATTTGATGTAGAACTAGTTTAAGTTCAAATTGAAACTCCATTTTTATGAAGTTTCTATTTTATTCTATACAAATAAATTTATTTAACATCTTTATGGGTTTATTTAATCGAAAGAAGCAAGAAGTTAAACCTATAGAAGAGCGCAATGCACCAAATAGTATAACTATTGAAACTGTAGATGAGAATGCTTATAGTTATCCAACAGCTTTGAGTTTCTTGTCATCTAAGAATTTCAGTAAGAATATATTGAATTTGAGTGCAGGATTTGCTGCTATAGATTTGATTTCTAATAAGATAGCTTCTATCCCGATTGTTGTTAAAACAACAAACGGAGAAGAGATAATGCATCCATTCGACAACGCATTTAGTGGAACTATAGTTGGAAAGTTCATAACAATGAAACAACTTATATGGGACACTTTAGTCAATGGAAACGGATTTTGTTACATACAGAGAAGAAGAGATGGTTCAGTAGACAAGTTGATATATATGCCACAAGGCAGTGTAACAATAGTCTACAACCAACTAGAACAACAATTGTATTATCTAGCGCCATCTATAACAAAATCAAAGATTGAGCCAATCAACATGATTCATATTCTCAAGAATTCAGTTGATGGTGTGAATGGCAAAGCAATACCATTCTATGCAAGGAAGTCAATCAACTTAGCTTCAGCAGCTGAGAATGCTGCTTTGAACTATTTTGATTCAGGTTGTGCAGTAAGTGGAATATTGAAGTCAAACAAACCACTTTCTACACAACAGAAGATGGACATCAAGCAATCATGGAACTCAGCACATGTACAAGGTGAACCAAATGGTTTGGCAGTACTCGGAAATGACTTAGATTTCCAATCAATTGGTTCAAGTTCAGCAGAATCACAATTACTTGACTCAAGAAAATACTCAGTTAGAGAGATTGCTAGATTCTTGGGAATACCACCAGAGTTGATTGGTGATGAGACAAACAAGTCATATAATTCATTAGCACAAGCAATTGATGCTCTTATAGCATTCACATTAGAGCCATTCATCATGATACTTGAAGATGAGTTCAATCGTAAGTGTTTGTTACCATCAGAAAGAGAATACTTACATATAGACTTCAAAGAAGAAGACTTGAGAATGACCGATGAGACAGCTCAAGCACAACAACTCAATAGCTTGGTTGCTGGTGGAATCATGACGCCAAACGAAGCAAGGAAGATCTTAGGTTTGCCTGCTATAGATGATGGTGACAACTTAAGAGAGCCAAAACAAGTCAATACAAACGATACAATAAATAAACAAGATACAAAAAAATGAGTAAAAATACAAAATATTTTGACACAATAGAGGAAGCAAGACAATACTTCCCTGATGGAGTACCTTCTAATGTCATTGCTATAGTTGGTGATGGTAGCCAAGTGCTTGTCAGTTCTGACAACGCAGTCAATGCTAACCAGCAATACTACAATGCTGACTTGACAAATGATGAGATTGTAAACACAATGGTTCAAGACAGCTATGATGAAGGTCATAGTGATGGATATGCTGAAGGATATGATGAAGGCTACACTGAAGGTGAAGCTGCAGGTGGCGGTTCAGACTTAGAAGATAATTATTTTTGGATTAATCCGTCACAACCAATAAATAATTTTAAATTTTATCTTAGTGATTCAACAGATACATCAATAGATATATCATATAGTTTTGACAAAATAAATTGGACAGACATAACTGTATATACAAACCAACATGGTAATTCTAATATAAGTGTGTCTTCAAAGATTTACGTAAAAGGCTATAATTCAACGTTAAAAAGCTTACATTTTAATTGCCAAACAAACTTTAATGTTGGCGGTAATATATTGAGTTTGTTTTATGGTGAGTACTATTCAAAATTTTTAAATGTACCAACACCTTATATAGGCTCATTTTTATCTCATCAACAAAAATTAGTTGATGCATCAGAACTTATTTTGTCAGCAAACTTATCTGTTGGTTGTTATCAATCTATGTTTAGTGGATGCACATTATTAACAGCTATACCATTATTGCCGGCAACTACATTAACTGATAGCTGTTATAATGAAATGTTCCAAGGATGCACCTCGTTGACAACAGCACCAATATTACCAGCAACTACATTAGTCAATGGTTGTTATGCAAATATGTTTGTTAATTGTACATCACTAAACACAATCACATGTTTAGCTACACAATATAACGAGAGCGGAGCAAACGAATGTTTTGGTGAAAATCCTTTTGAAACAATTGCACAGACTGGTACTTTCTACAAGAATCAAAATACAGACATTTCATTCTTTGACAATAATTGGTCCGGTGAAGGAAGTATAATTCCATCAGGTTGGACAATTCAAGATTATGTAGCAGCTTAAATAAATATATAATGAGAGCTTGGAGCTACGGCTCCAGCTCTTTACTTAATTGAAAATGAATAAATTATACACAAGAGCCGTAATAGACCAGAATGAGAACGATGAGTCACGTACTATAACTGGCAAAGCTATAACATTTGACACACCTTCTCAGTACATCGGCTATACAGAATACATACGTAGCTCAGCAATAACGCAAGATTTGATTGACAAATCAGACGTGATAATGAACTTTCAGCATGATGATACCAAGATGCTAGCTCGTTGGACTCGTGGCAAGGGAACTTTGGACATACAACTCAAAGATGATGGTGTCTATTTCTCATTTGATTGCCCAGACACAACTTTAGGCAACGACATACTTTGGCATATTCGTCATGGCAACTTGACAAAATGCTCATTTGCTTTCACTATAGCTGAGAATGGTATGCGTTGGTATAGAGACGCTGACAACAACTTATGTGGAGATGTAGTTGACATTGATGGCTTGTATGACATGGCAATTGTCACTACTCCAGCATATGATGACACTTTTGTTGATGCTAGAGACTTTGACTTAGATGCAATCAAACGCTCTTTAGATGAATCACAAACAATTGTAAGTGAAGAAGTCAAAGAAGTGATTGAGCAAGAAGTCAATGAACAAAATGAAGAGAGAAGTGAGAAACCAAGTGAAGAGTATTACACTGAAATGGTCAAAACTACTCTAAACAAGATTTAGAAACTTAATTTTTGAGAAGTTTCTATATTTTACATATAAAAATATTTTAACATTAAGATGAAATATTCAAATACTGTTGAATACATTGACGCTATCAACCGTATTGTTCACAGAAACCTTGAGATTCTGCAAAATGCTAAGAAAGAAGAGCGTGAGCTTACTGAAGAGGAATCTGAAGAGATGACCAAGAATGAACAAGAAGTTGATGAGCTAAAATCCGAAAAGGAAGAGTTGGAGAAATCTCTTGAAGAGACTCCTGAATGTGAAAAAGAAAATGAAAATAGAAATAAAAATATCGAAAAAGATAAAATGGAAAAGAAAAACTTCTCTATAGTAAAAGAGATTCGTGAGTCTATGAAGACTGGTAAGCCAATCGAATTCCGTGCTGGCGAACCTAACTACAGTGTAACCACTAATGGTGAAGATGTAGTTGCAACTGAAATATATGACATCCTTGAGCCACTTCGTGCTAACTTAGTTCTCACTAAAGCTGGTGCTCATTATATGTCAGGTCTTGTTGGTGATGTTCAAGTTCCTATAATGAGTGCAACTAACGTAAGTTGGGCTGGTGAGGTAGCTGAAGCAACTGATGGTTCTGGTAGTTTCACTAACATCACTTTGTCACCAAAACGTTTGACCGCTAAGGTGCCGATTTCACTTCAAATGCTTGCTCAAACTTCACAAGACGTTGAAAGTATCATCATGAACGACTTGATGAAAGCTGTTTCTGACAAGATTGAAGCTACTGTTCTTGGATATGCTGCTGGTACAACTACTCAACCTGCTGGTATGTTCTATGGTGCTACTTTGACTGACATCACTACTTATGGTGATCTTTGCGACTTCGAAGCTGATGTTGAAGAGAACAATGTATATGGTTCAATGCACTATGTCATCACTCCAAAAGCTAAGGCTTATTTGCGTGGCTTGATTAAAGGCACTGCAAATGTTGGAATGGTATATGAAGCTGGTGAAGTTGATGGTACTCCTACCGATGTCACCACTAACTTAGTATGTGAAGCCAGCAACAACATGGGTGTTCTTTTCGGTGACTTCAGCAACTTGTATATTGGTACATGGGGTGATGTAAGAATTGACGTTGTACAAGATTCTTACACTTTGTCAAGAGGTCAAATAATGTTGATTGTGAACTTCTTCGTGGATTGCAAGATCGCTAGAAACGAAGCATTCGCATTTGGTAATATCGTTGCTCCAACTGGTGACTAATTAAATAGTTAAGTATCAGATAACTATATTATAAAGGGGTAAGGGAAAACTAAAGCCCTTATCCCTTTAATGATATATGAAACAAAATACTGATAATAACGAAATTTGGAAAGTTTGGAAAGATACTAGAAATCCAAATGGTTGTGGTAGAGGTTTAGGTTCTTTGTGGGAAGTAAGCAATTTAGGTAATGTAAAGAAAAACGGAAAGGAATATATTCCAAAATTAGGAGACAATGGATATCTTTATGTTGGTCATTTCTTATTACATAGAATTATAGCTGAAGTTTTTATACCAAACCCGGAAAACAAACCTTGTGTTGATCATATTGATACAAACCCATTAAACAATAAAGTTGAAAATCTAAGATGGGTAACTTATACAGAAAATTGTAACAATAGACTTACAAAAAAGCATATGAGTGATTCTACTAGAAATTCAAAAACCAAAATGGAAAATATCAGTAATTTAGGAAAACGTAATAAATCTGGTGAAAACAATTCAATGTATGGTAAAAATCATAAAGAAGAGTCAAAAAAATTGATGAGTTTACACCATAGTGGTGGACACAAAGTTGGAGAATTCAAACAAACAGAAGAATCTAAACAAAAGAATAGAGAAGCACATCTTGGTAAACCTGTTTGGAATAAAGGAATGTCTAAGGAAGAACAAGAATATTATAAATCTTTATCACTAGAAGATAGAAAAATATATAGATTAAACAAATGCAAAAACAATATATAGACCTAGAGTTGGCCAAGAAGCAGCTTAATTTGGAAGAGCAGTTTCAAGATGATGATCTTTACATTTATGGCTTGATATCGGTAGCTCAAGAGGCTGTTGAAAAACACTTAGACATCAAGCTTGAATCACTAGAAGATGAAGATGGTAAGTTACCAACTCCAATAATTCACGCTATGTTGTTGTTGATATCTACATTTTATGCTGTTAGAGAGTCAATATCTTCAGCTTCAATGCAACCTGTTCCTCATGCATTTGACTACTTGTGCGATTTGTACCAAAATTATGACTACAAAGATGCAATCTACAAAAATACAACATCTAACTAACAATGTGGGCAGGACTTAGAAATGAGGTTGTAGACATAATGAGATATGTGTTCAGTCAGAATGATACTGGTGAACAAGTGCAAGAACTTGTGAAAGTCTATGAGATTAGAGCAAAAGTTGAGCATATGAGTGGCTCTCGCTCAGTAAGGAATGAGGAAATCATATATCCTTATCAAAAACGCTTTGTGTTCAGATATAAAGCACCAATAAATGAAGACAATCTTATAAGATGGCAGAACAAACTTTGGAGAATTATGTCAATTGACAATAACAGAGACATGATGCAATGTGTTGTTTTGACTGAAATTGTACAAGAATGAACGGATTTGTTACAAATATAGACGAGATGTTTGAGAAATTTGCTGAATTGACATCAACTGAGATGACAAGAGCAATAAAGAGAGCTTTAAATAAGGCTGCTGTTCAACTACAACGTCTAACTAAGTCGAATTTGTCATCTATGATTAAGTCAGATACAGGTGGCCACGGCAAATACAATGACAGACTTGAAAATGGTGTGATGAGAAGGTCTGCAAGTGCTTCTTATGATGAAGAAATGACTGCTATGGTTCATATAATGGGTAGCAGATCATCAGGTAGTGGAACATTTAGATTAAAGTTCTTAGAAGGTGGAACAAAAGAAAGATATGCGCAAACATATAAAGGCAGACCGTTGAAGAAACCAAGATATTTAGGCCAGATAAAGCCAATGTACTTCTTCAAGAGCGCAAATGAGACAATTGAGCCACAGCTTGAGCGAATATACATAGAAGAGATAGACAAAGCAATAGACAAAATAAATCAATCAAACTAACATGACAAATGCTATAAACTTATCAAGAGGGTTGTTCTATGTGATGTCAAATGACCAAACTTTGACATCATTGGTTGACTCTAAGTACATGAAACCACTTGTAGCTGACAATGGTACACCATACCCATTCATTGTCTACACTCGTGAAGGAGTGAACCCAACAAATGGGACAAAAGATGGATATCTTGGTGACTATGTACAGTTCAGGATAGACATAGTAAGTGACAAATACATAAATGTGCTTGACATAGCTCAAAGAGTTAGAGAATTGTTTGAGAGACGAATAGTGTTAATGCCAGAGCAATATTTGCAGCTTGTCAATTGTACAATGAGTGGCATAAATGAGTCATGGGATAGTGACGCATATATACAGCAATTGAGGTTCACAGCTACGGCTTGTAACTATGTTGCGCAACAATAACAAAAACTTCAATTTTGAGAAGTTTCTATTTTAATAAAAGATAAAAATATTCAAATAATAAAATGAATTGGATTCAAGGAAAAGATTTAATGTTGTTTGTCAAGAACACTGACGGCACAGTAAAATCATTAGCTTTTGCAACCAGCCACAGCCTCTCTATATCAGGAGAAACTACAGAGATAAGTACTAAGGATATGGGCATCTACGGTGCTACCGAACTTTCAAGAGTAAATTGGAGCATTACAACTGATAACTTGTACACTGTTTCTACATTCAATGAGTTGTATGACAGAATGGTTTCAAGACAGTTGATTGATGTGTATTTCTGCTTGAAAGATCCAGCTGAGAGAGCAGGAAACCCAGCTACAGTCAATATGGAAGGTGATACATACGACACTTGGACTCCTACTACAACCACTGGTGAAGATGGTTTCTATGGCAAATGCTATATCACATCACTTGATGCTACTGCTGCTGATGGTGAAGTTGCAACATTCTCAGCAACATTCAGTGGAGTTGGTGCTTTGACTAAAGGACTTTATGGCTCAGTTGAAGCTGCTGCTGGCGGTTCTACAGACATCACCATTGATAATGAAGTATATGAGAGAGCTTCTTCTTATGATTCAAGTGCAACATATTACATCTATCAGGGTGGAATAATGGTTGAAGCTACAATTACTTCTGCACAAGAAGCAAGCAAACTCATACTTTACACTAAGAAATCAGCCTAATGAAATTTTGCAAATTTAAATTTGCAATAACAACATTAGTTGTTAGTTTTCTTCATAGTTTAGTTTTTAGAGAGGCTTCGGTCTCTCTTTTTTCGTATAAACTTCAAAGTCAAAAAGTTTCTATTTTATAATATAAATAAAAACACACAAAGTATGAAGATTACAATCAAAGGTCAAGATATAGAGATTCGTTGGACCAGCAGAGCACTGATGAACTATGAGAACTTGACACAAAAGTCATTTACTGACGTGAAGAACTACAATGATGTCATGATATTGTTCTATTCTTTCATTCTTGGTTCAACAAAAAACACTTTGCAGCTTTCTTGGAATGAGTTCTGTGACTGGGTTGATGAAGACTATGAGAAATCATTAGCAGATCATCATCAAAGTGTAGAGATTCAGTTCTCTTCTTGGTATACTAATGAGATTGAGAGACAAAGCAATTTGTCAGCTGACGTGGCTGTAGAAGTGAACAACGAAAAAAAAAGTTAGTACCACTGTTGATGCACTATCTCTTTAGGGTTATTTGTTTTGAGTATAGAATAGTTGGAGTAGATTATTTTATGGACACTATGCAATATTGCGAGTTACCAGACATGATAAACAACATAAAATACTTAGACAAGAACTCTAGAGAGATAGACAGGTACAAGTTGTTTGTCACAGTGCAAGCAAACTCAAAAAAGAAGGTTAAAATTGAAGAGTTGATGCCATTAGCATGGGATGAAGAAAGGAAAACACTAACAAAGATATCAAAAGAAGAACAAAAACAACTAAGAGAAAGAGCAAACCAACTCAGCAAGAAGATTTCACAAGTGAAGTCATTTGAAGCTGTAGACATGCAAAAATATGCAGATAAATAAGAAATGAACGATTTTCGTACAAGATTGACACTTGAAGGTTCAGATTTCAATCAAACTTTGAATGATGCACAACAAGAAGTCAACAAATTCAAGAAATCAACCGAAGATGCTTCAGATTCAGTCAATGATATGAATAATGCTACTAAGCGCTCAGCTAGCGAGTTGCTAAAGCAAATGAAGACAATGGAAGGCTTAGGTCGAAGCACTTCAAACTATCGCAAGCAGCTCGGTGAAATGACACGTGAGATACAGGACTTGTCTATAAACTATGCTAAGATGAGTTATGAAATGAAGAACTCAGACTTTGGTAGAGAAGTAGCTAGACAAATCCAAGACATGACTAAACAAGCAGCTGAATACAGAGATGCTATACAAGATGCTACTCAATCTACAAGATTGCTGGCATCTGACACATCAAACTTAGATGCAGCTAAGTCAGCAATACAAGGTCTATCAGCTGGAATGCAATTATTTGCTTCAATGGGAATACTTGGAGAAAAGAATACTGAGAAAGTAATAAAAGCATTGGCCAAGTTGAAAGCAATAGAGTCAGCAACAAATGCTGTAATAACAATAGCAAATGTTTTGAACAAAGACTCAATATTGATGCTTAAAATAAAAGAGATACAAACCAGAGCGGCAACTAAAGCACAAATAGCAAACACAACCGCTACAAAAGGCGCAACAATAGCACAAAGAGCATTCAATACTGTAGCAAAGTCAAATCCATATATATTGCTAGCAACAGTGATATTAACAGTTGTTGCTGCAATGGTGTCATTCACAAAATCAACAAATGAAGCAAGACGTGAAGAGGAAGAATTCAAGAGAGCAACAGATAAAGCAAGAGAAAGTGCAAAGCAATTTGGTGATACATTAAGCAAAAGCTATTCAGATCAAATAGCTACATTTGTAAAACTACAAGAACAATGGAAAAGTCTAACCACTGAGATGGAAAAGACTGAGTTCATCAAAAATGCGAAATCAGAATTTGAGAAACTTGGATTAAGCATAAACAATATAAGTGATGCAGAAAAGGTGCTTGAAGGAAACACCGAAAACATGTATAGAATATTCAAGATTAGAGCATTAGCTGCTGCTTATGGCAAAGCTGCTATGGATGCTTATAATGAAGCAATTGCATTTGAGACTGAACATAACTTGACAGAACAAGGTCAGATAATCCAAAGACCTCAACATCAGAACGGTTTGTATGGTGAATATGATCAAGAGAATGACATGTGGACTTATACCGCAGAAGGTGCAAGAAAAGCAAATGAAGAGTTCCACAAGATAATTGGTGTCACTGATGACATAAATAAAAACTTTGAAAAAGGTAACGTATATACAAAGAATCAAGTTGCTTTAGAGAAAGAACTACAAGATGAATTGAAAAAACTAGGCTTGAGTTCTTCAACTGATACAAACAACAATAACAACAACAATAATAATTTAGCTAAGACATTTGACAAAGGTTCAATCGCCGACTATGATGCAGCAATACAAGAGTTGAACAATGCTTTGAAGAATCGTAACTTGACTGAACAAGAGACATTAGACATAATGAAAGAGATAGTCAAGTTAGAGCAACAAAGAGCTAAGTTAGTGGAAAAGCAAGACAATGCTAAGATAATGGCTTCACCTATACCAACGTTGAATCCAATATCAACAAAGAAAGCATTAGAAGATGCATTCAAGAAAGACCCAGTCAAGATTCCAGCAAAATTGTACTTTGATGAAAAGCAATACACATTCTTAGACCTGAACAATGGAATAAGTGACGCAATAAGTGGATTTGGCCAATTGAACAGTGCTGTTTCATCTGTTGACAATGCTATAAGTAGCATGGCACAAGGTTGGGATGAGAACAAGACAGCAATTGGAAATGTGACATCTCAGATTGGCAACATGCTAACTATAATGCAATCAGTTTGCACGGTCATAGAGACAATGAACAAGCTAAGTGCTATATTTGACAACTTGCAATTGATTGGTTTCAACTTAGAGCAACAGAAGAACACTGAGAAGAAGAAAGGCATAATCCTTACTATGGCTGAGTCATACCAACAAGCACGTGCTACTGGTCTTAGTGTAGTTGAAGCAATTGCTACAGCAATCAAGTCAGCAAGTGAGATACCTATGGTTGGTTGGGCAATTGGTCTTGCAGCTGCTGCATCAGTCATTGCTCTATTAGCTTCAGCACCAAAGTTCGCTAAAGGTGGTATTGTTCCAGGAAGTTCATTTAGCGGTGACAAGATAACAGCACAAGTAAACTCAGGTGAGATGATATTGAACAGAAGACAACAAGCTAAGTTATTTGACATGTTAGACTCAAACAGCTCTGTTGTAAATGGCAGCGGTGGTAGAGTTGAGTTTGTAATAAAAGGTCAAGAACTTAAGGGAGTTCTCAATAACTATGATAAAAAAATGAGTAGAATATAATGTTATATAAAGCTTATTTCACAGACATACATGACTTGCCATATATAGTTGAGATAACTACACAAGAAGGCGGCAACACAGAATATGAGTTGACATTAGCAGGAGACCCAGTGATTGTCTCTGTTGAAGGTGGTGAGTTGTACAGCCCAATAAAGCCAACATCTTGCACTATAAACATAATAACTGATGGTGGCTTGTTTGACTTGTACACAATAAACCCACAAAGTGTCACAGTTGTAGTTCGTAGGAGAGACAATGATGAAATATTGTTCAAAGGATATGCTACTCCGATGCAATATGGCCAAGATTGGACTACAATAGACACTTTGACACTAGAGTGCGTTGACTTAGTTTCTTCATTGAAGAACATAAAATATGAGACATTCGGTAGCTATAAGCAATACATAGATGGTGAGACACTCATAGAGTGGGTATTGAGCCATGTAGCTAATGAACCAACTTGGTTGAGATGGGAATGGCCATATGTAAACATACTTGGCCTGAACTCATACTCTTTCAACACCACATTAGAGACACTACAATCAATGTCATTCAATGAAGCCAACTTCTTTGATGATGATGACCAACAGACACCATGGACTTTCTATGAAGTGCTTGAAGAGATATGCAAATACTTCAATGTGACGTGCACAATGTATCAAGGAAGAGTGATGTTCATTGACTATGTGTATGCTGCATGGCAGACTTATGGTACATACAACGCACATAGAGTAGGTCTAGATGGCAGCTATAGCTTGGTGTCTTACTCTAAGAATGCTACTTGGAATGATGGATATGCTGGTGGGGTAACATCAATAGAGACAGATGACTTGTACAATGTCATAAATGTAAACACAAACAGGTATGACATAAGTGAGTTGTGTGATGACTTGTTCAAGCACAAGCCAAACCACATATCTATAACAAAAGAGAAAAGTTTTGGTGATGGTAACCAAGTCTACACTTGGACAAAAGAGCATTTCTTTGGTGCAGATGAGCATACATACAAATATGCGTTCAAGACTTTCTGTAGGATGAACACATCTAAGACAAAGTGGCGTCACCATTGGTACCAGTTCATACCATACACAAGTAGTGGCACAGTTCAATACTTGAAAGAAGTTGGAACATATTACAACGAGCCAACATACACTTGGTTGACTACAAATGGTGGCAACTATTATTGGGTAAACATACCAGAAAACAAGTACATTAACACAATGGGTGCTGAGATAGTGCACTATGCTGTACTAGACTCAATCACAACAAGACCAACTAAGCTAGATTGGCAAGATGTAGTGATGTTCCAATGTGCACATCCATCTATGCAAACACCTAACTCTGAACCAGCTCAAAGTGGTGGTCTTCCAAATGGTAGGTTCATGTTCTATGACATGTATGATGGCACACTAGAGAAAGAAGCATTGACTTATGAGTCAGACTACGAGATGTGCTTCTCACCAAAAGATGGTACATCATGGATAACTATAAATGCTAAGTTGTTCTACCAACAGAACATATCTGGACCAGCCATGTCAAACACACCACAACCAATTGACTTCAAGCAACTGACTACATCATTCATTCCATTTGATGAGTTGACTGACTACCCACCATACGACATGTCATTCACTGGGCCAGCTAGCGGCAGCGGAAATGGTACACTTACTGTTACAGCTAGACATGATAGCTCATCACAAGCATTTGGTACAGGATTCAAGTTACTTAAGCTAAGGTTGCAGATTGGTGACAAATATTGGAATGGCAACCAATGGACAACTACTGACTCTACTTTCTTCATGAACTTTGCAAAGAGATACACAGACAAGAATGATGTAGAGTATGAAGCTGCCAGATACTATGACTGGATGGATGCTATATCTACAACAGACTATGAGTCAAAAGTTGGAGCAGAAGGATACTGCATACCTATACAGAAAGAAGACTGTGTATGTGGCAAGTTGAAGCTAGACATATTCATGCCAAGGATGCTTGAAGTTGATTTGTTCATGCCTCAATGGAGAAACATGCAATTGACATGGTGGCAACTATGCCCTGTTGTGTTCATGAAAGACTTCAGTGTTGACTATGTGTACACAGATGAGTCTGAATGGTACTTGAATGAAGAGCTAGAGACAGATGATGTTATGTACACTAATGCTGACTTGACAAAAGACCAATACACTTATGAGAAGAACATTGAGTTCAAGATAAACTCTTGGCAGACACAAAGACCAATATCTAAGTCATTCCCAATTGTCAGGTTCACTGAGAACAACACTGAGCACTGTGAATATCTAGTTACAACAAATGACCGGCTTGGTGCTGGTGTAGCTAACCAAGAGTTTCACACTATATACCGCAACTTGCGTCACTATTACCAACCAACTTTGATATACAATGCTAACAGGCACAACTTGCTAGCACCATGGATGCGTATACAAATGAGTGATGCTAGTGAGATAGATGACACTAAGAAGTTCTTAGTTGACTCACAAGAGTTCAATATAAGAGACCGTAACAACAGAGTCAGGATGATTGACTTTGGCATCTACCATAATTCATAAAAACATCAACATACAGCAATGGGACAATATAACATACCTAAATTGAGTCGCAATAAATTCAATTTTGTGAAAGGTGCTGACACAGACAACTTCATAACGCAATCACAGATGATGGCAGCTAGTGGTGGTAGTGGTAGCAACATAAACTCTAACACTATATCACAGAATGCACAGTTGTCAAGCGCAATAAAGATGGCAATCCAAGAGATGCTAGATGATGGTGAGTTGATTAGTGCAAGTGAAGCTGAGCAAATGGTTGACACTAAGATACAAGACTATGATGACTCAAAGAATGCTAGTAGTGGTAGTGGTGACAGCGAAGAGACACCAAATGAGTAAAACTTCACTTTTATGAAGTTTCTATTTTCACACAGCTCAAATTGAAACTTCGTTTTTACGAAGTTTCTATTTTAATATAAGTAAATTATTTACTTACTGAAATGACAAAAGATCAAACAAAAACCAAGCTAAACATACAATTATCGCTTGGAGTAATACTAGTTATAGCTGGATTGGTTCTACTTTTTTGTGGCTTCTATACTCACCCAATCGGTGATATAACAAATAATGTTCTCGTAGCTTATGGCGAGTGCAGCACATTTGCTGGGGCTCTTATAGGTGTAGATTACTCTTATAAATATCGTGTGTTTAAAATAGAAGAAGAAGAGAAGACAAGAAGACATAACAAAGAAGGAGAGACCGACATAAAAATACCAGAAGATGAAGATTGACATACCATTACACATATAATATAACTTGCTTATGTGGTTCACTTAAAGACCACTACTATTTAGGTCAACATACGACAGACAATTTAGATGATGGGTATGCTGGTAGTGGTAAGATTTTAAAAAACTATTATAAAAAGTATGGTGCTATAGAAAATGTAACATACATAAAAACAATAGTTGGTTTTTACTCGAATTTAACTGAATTAGGTATCGCTGAATATGAGCTCATAGGTGACAAATATGAAACAGACCCAATGTGTTTGAATATTGTAGCTGGTGGGAGTCAAATTCCTTGGAATAAAGGCAAGCATTTTTCAGATGAGCAAAAACAAAACATGAGTGATGCTGCAAGTAAAAGATTTGAAGACCCAGAAGAAAGACAAAAAATTAGCAAATCTAAAATGGGTAGTATTCCTTGGAATAAAGGCAAAAAAGGATGCTATAGTGAAGAAACAAAACAAAAATGGAGTAAAAAAAGAAAAGGTAGAAAATTTTCTGAAGAATATAAACAAAATATGAGTAAAGCCACTAGCGGTGAAAAGAATGGCATGTATGGTAAACATCAATCAGAAGAAACTAAAGAAAAAATTAGGATGTCTAAATCTGGTACTAAATATGTCAATAATGGGATTAAGAATGCTGCAGCTAAAGGTGAAAAACTTCAACAACTTCTAAATGAAGGATATGTTTATGGCATGTTAAAAAGAAATAAAAATACACAATAAAATATATGGCACTACCACAAATAGTACGCATACAATACAATTCTGACTTTACAATCAATTATAAGCTCCCGAAGAATTACGATAATCAAGATTTCATAGTCAGGTTGTACACTACAGACAAAGACAACTACTATGAAGCATCATATCGTAATGGTGAATATGAAAACTGCTTGACTGATGGTGAACACATAGTCATATATGTGAACAACCATAACTTAGCTGATGGCAATCTTCATATTTGGGCAGTTTTCGATTATGAAAATGGTCATTTCCAAGATGGTGTTGAGAACATCTCAGTTGGAAACTCTACTAATGTCTATCTAGTGAAGAACAACCCAGACGCAACCAGTGCTATGTACGTAGGTACAGCATTGCCTGACTTCACTTCAAGTGTTGATTTTGTCACTCAATCAGACTTAGAGTTTGAGTTGCTGAACTATTACACAAAAGAAGACATTGACAATGCTAGCTATATCAGTTCATCAGACTTGAATGACTATGTCACTGAAGAAGAGTTGAATGACATGGGATTCTTGTCACAGGCACAACTTGATGCGATGGGTTATGCTACAATTAGTTATGTTGACACCAAGACAAACCAAAAGCAAGACAGACTTATAAATGGTGTGAACATCAAGACAATCAATGGAAACAGCTTGCTTGGGAATGGAAACATATCTATAAGCGGTATATCTCAAGATGACTTGGACAATGCAATTGCTCCATTAGTTTCACAAGAAGCTCTTACTGAAACACTTAGCTATTATGTATCTCATGCTGAGCTAAACAGCGCAAGCTATGTGACAGAGCAAGCTCTATCAACAGCAAGCTATGTGACAGAGTCACAACTACAGCAAGCTGGGTATGTGACACAAAGTGCGTTAAACAATATGAGTTATGCTACACAATCATTTGTAGATGATGCAGTCGCAGATGCTATAACTGAGATTGATGTTCCAACTTACACTAGTGACTTGACAAATGATAGTGGATTCATTACTGCTTCTGCTTTGAATGGCTATGTGACAGAGTCACAACTCCAGCAAGCTGGATATGCTACAGAAAGCTATGTTTCAGACTATGTTGCACAACATGCTCCAACACCCGACTTGTCAGCATATGTAACTAAAACAGAGTTAAGCAACATGAGCTATGTAACTCAAAGTGAGTTGAGCAATGCTTCATACGCTACAACAAACGACTTGAATACAGCAATAAGTGGAATAACTGTTCCAACCAAGACAAGTGACTTAACAAATGATAGCGGTTTTATCACTTCTATACCAGCTGAGTATGTTACTCAGAGTGAACTTAGTTCTATGTCTTATGCTACTACATCACAGTTGCCAAATATGAATAATTATGTGTCTAAGACAGAATTGAGTAATGCAAGTTATGTTACTGCTTCAGCTTTGTCTAACATGGGTTATCTTACTGCTATACCAAGTGAATATGTCACTGAATCTGAATTAAGTGCAAAATCATACGCTACAACATCTCAATTAGCAACCAAACAAGACACTTTAGTTAGTGGTACAAACATCAAGACAGTTAACAACAACTCACTTTTAGGTAGTGGCAATATCACTATATCATCTAGCGGAAACATTATAGCTGAGGTTACCATGACTGAATATAGCGCTATGCAGCAAGCTGGAACTTTAGACCCTAACACTATATATGTCATCACTGATGCACCAGCTACTGACTTGAGTTATTATGTTGAGACATCATATCTTGAGACTTACTATGCAGATAAAACATACGTTGCAGATTATGTTGCACAACATGCACCAACACCTGATTTGTCAGCATATGTAACGAAAACGGAGCTAAACAACGCAAGCTATGTATCTCATGCTGAGCTAAACAGTGCAAGCTATGTTACACAAACTCAGCTCAACAATGCTGGTTATTTAACATCAGCTAACTTCATTTATAACAGCTCAACATATACACTAACTATATCAATCTAAGAATATGAGTTTGTACGTTAATAGAGTAAGATACAAAGGTGGTTCACCAACTTTGGGAGCCTCCTCAGGCATAATAAACAATGCAGTTATAAACGGTCATGATTTTTATGATGACAACTACAACCCAGCACCACCAGCTCATGACTATAGTCAGGATTATTTCACTATCGAACCGATAGATGGTGGTAATATAACATTACAGTTTGCTAAAACTGGTTCACCAGCTTCATTCTCAGTTTATTATAGTACTGATGGAGTTAACTGGAGAATCATGACAACAACAAACAGTGTTACATTGACTGGTAAGGTTTATTTAAGAGCAAATGTAAATCATTGGGGTGGGTCAACATCAAACTATTGGAAGTTTAATATACAGCAAGATTACAAAATATATGGTAATATAATGAGTTTGATATATGATGACAACTTTTTAAATCAAACAACTTTAAAGGCTAACTATGAGTTTAATGGGTTATTTAGAAACTCAACACATCTTGTTGACGCTGAAAATCTTGTGCTGGCAGCCACGACATTGACAAATAATTGTTATGCTAATATGTTTCGTAACTGTACTTCATTGACAATAGCGCCTGAGTTACCAGAAACAAATTTAGCACATGCCTGCTATCAATCTATGTTTTGGGATTGCACATCATTGACAACAACACCAATATTACCAGCAACAAATTTGGCTACATACTGTTATAATAGTATGTTCAGAGGATGCACATCACTAAACAAAGTAACGTGCTTAGCTACTAACATATCAGCAACAAACTGTTTAACTTTGTGGCTTCAAAATGTCTCAACTAATGGAACATTCGTCAAGAACTCATCAATGTCTTCTTGGCCATCAGGTGATGATGGCATCCCAAGTGGCTGGACAATAGTTGATTACGTAGCATAAAAATATAACTGATTGATATATGAACTTAACTATAACGAATCAAACTTGTAATGATATTGTCTACAATGGGCATTATCTCGAGAAGCTATACTTTGGGAATGACTTGGCGTGGGAGAAGCAGCATGTGCATGACTATTCTCAAGACTATTTCACGATAGAGTCACTTGAGGATAGTAATCAGATATCTTTTAGCTTGGAATATGACGGAAACGGTCCAGCATACGAGGACTTGCATTATATTGCGTATAGTACAAACAATGGTTTGTCTTGGACTACTACTACAATGGATGGTACTGCTAAAGTAATAACTGTTAATGTAAATCAAAATGACAAAATACTGTTTAAGGGTGAAGGAACATCACTTTTAACTGTTGGTACTTATGCTGCAAAACCAAGTTCATTTTCATCCACAAAGACATTTAATGTTTGTGGTAATATAATGAGTTTGTTATATGGCGATAACTTTGCTGACAAAATGTCAATACCTGCTAGTACAATTTCTTCTACAAATCCAAGAACATTTAATTCTTTATTGAAAAACAGTAAAGTCGTTAATGCTAAAAACTTAGTGTTACAAGCTACTACATTGAGAAACAGTTGTTATGGTCACATGTTCGAAGGATGCACTTCACTTACAACTGCTCCAGAGCTACCTGCTACATCATTAGCAAACAATTGTTATAACAGTATGTTCTATGGTTGTACTTCACTTGTTACTGCTCCAGAGCTACCAGCTACGACATTAGCTGGCAGTAATAATGAAGCTGGTAATGATTGTTATAACTCAATGTTTAGAGGCTGTACATCACTTACAACTGCTCCATCAATATTGCCAGCTACAAGATTGACACCTAGTTGCTATGAAAGTATGTTCCAAGATTGTACTTCACTTGCTGTATCACCACAACTACCAGCATTAACATTACAGAACTGGTGCTATAGATATATGTTCAAAGGCTGCACATCTCTAAATAAAGTTACATGTTTGGCAACAAATATATTGTCTGGCACCGCTGCAGACTGTTTAGTTGATTGGCTATCTGGTGTCTCTTCATCAGGCACTTTCTACAAAGACTTATCTATGTCTTCTTGGCCATCTGGTAGCTCAGGCATACCATCAGGTTGGACTATACAAGACTATAATTAATATCAATGTTTCACATTGCTAAATGTGACATAATAGATTTTGAAACTTTTACTTAAAGTTTCTATTGGTTTGAACCAGCTGAAACTTTTAGTAAAAGTTTCTATATTATATTATAAGTTTTATCATGAATTAATATCTTTTTTTTTTGAGAAGGTGTTGTAAAACATCTTCTCTTTTTTTGCTTGTTTTTCTCGAAAATTGTTTCCATCTTTGCAGCACCTAAACCAACACTACAATGCAAACAAAGATAACATTAAAGGGCACACTAGTCATGATTGACTATTGCTCACAGTCAAAGAAAGATGAAGATGGTGACTTCAACTTCAACGAATTCTATTATCAGACAGCTGGTTTTCTTGATTGGGAAGACGGTGGTCTATTCGTCAATGATGACACATATAATGACTTGATGAAACAGAAAGGCAAATATGTCAAGACGAAAGAGCACTTCCATAATTTGTTCAAAGAAGATGGTGAACACCCACTACCCGTTGAACTTCATACAAGAAGCTACAGGTTCACAGAAGCAGACTACATAATTGAACATGAAGATGAGTTTGACATAAAGAAAGTGCAACTTGTAAAATCAGACTACGAAATTTCCTGCTTTCCATATCTAATCATAGCAGACTATATATTATACGACGGCAAGAAAGTAGATGTAGAATGCGAGTTGTATGACATATGCCCAGAAGAGAAGATGCATGACACTATAGAAGTTGACTCGTTCTATTGACAACAAAAAAGAAAGCTGCTAGAGGTTAATCGGACTTGGCAGCTTTCTTGCTTTCTCTTCCAACAGTTTTTTGTTTTACATCAGGTTCTGTTCCAAGGAAAGAGCTAACGACATACTCATACCTGAACTCCAATTGGTGATGTAAATATATAACATTTTCTTGACATAAACTAAGAAAATCGTTATTTAGTGAAAGTTTTAGTTGCATTTAGTAATAGTTGAATAAATATGTTGTAAAAGTTCTTCAATTATTACTAATTGGAAAATTTTTATTATATTATAGGCACGAATAAATTCATAATAAAGTGTTTCTATTTTATTACAAATCAGATATTTATGCGAAAGAAACACTATTATGTATATAGAATTACACTACTATGCGGTGAATACAAAAACAAATTCTATATAGGAAAAAATGAAAACTTTGCTTTAAGTAATAATTATGCTGGTTCTGGTGGCGAACTTCGACATTATTACAAAAAATATGGTCGTATAGAAGGCAAAACATTCACAAAAGAAATTTTAGTTGAGGTTGACAACCAATTTACTTTAATTAGAGCTGAATATGATTTTATTGCTAAATACTATAATGACCCAAATTGCATAAATGAATCTCAAGGGACATATATACAAACCTTTGATGAAGCTAAAGAAAAGATAAAAAATTTGACAAAAGATGTTACTATTTCATGGATTTGTAATATATTTACATTATCAAATCCAACTGAAATGAGCAAGTGCATTCTATTATCTAGAGTTAGTACTGGAAAACAAGAGCTTGATTCTCAAACTGAGGCTATTAAATCAGAAGCGTTAAAGCAAGGTTTTGCCATCAAAGATATGGTCATCATCGAGGATGTAGAGTCAGCAATCAAACTATCAGAAGAAGAACGAAACGGTTTGAACAAGATGAAGAAAGCAATCGAAGAAGACAAGAAAATAACTCATGTCTTCATATATGAGTTGAGCAGATTAAGTAGAAGACAACTAGTGTTGTTCTCAATACGTGACTATTTGATTGAGCACAAAATCCAATTGGTTTGCTGCACTCCATATTTCAGACTGCTTGAAGATGGTAAACTAAGTCAAACAGCCAACTTGATGTTCAGCATATTTGCATCTATGGCTGAAAGTGAGATGTCATTGAAACAGGAGAGAATGAAACGTGGAAGACTGAGAAACAAGATGACTGGCAAGAACAATTGTGGTCCTGTACTATATGGCTACAAGACGCTAGAAGACAAGACAATTGTAGTTGATGAAGAGACTATGCCGTTTGTGGTTGACATGTTCACAATGTATGCTAGTGGGTTGTTCACTCAGCTTGAAGTAGCCAAAGAGCTATATTTGAAATACGGCAAGACAAGTGACACCAAAGAGAAGATGAAGCACAAGATAAACAACTTGCTACACAGAAAAGAGTATTGCGGTACGACAAAATATCCAAGAGTGATAAGTGAAGACTTGTTTGACAAAGCACAACAAGCATTAATAACAAACAGAATCACAACGAAGAAGTCACATAGAGAAGATGCTTTATTGAAGAGAATCATATTTGACAAGAAGACTGGTTGCCACTTGACTTATTCAAGTAATGCTTGCACTCAAAGATACACACTAAAGCAAGGCAACACACCAAACGTTGACAAGAATGTGCTAGACAAATATATATGGCAGTTAGTTGTAGCATTGCACACTAACTACATTACTGACACATCAAAAGTCAAGAATGAGATTAGAGAGAAAATGGACGCTGAATCACAAAAAGCAATAACATTAAAGTTGAAGACTGTGGACATACAAAAGAAACTTGACTTGGTTGAAGAGAGACTCATTTATGGGTCATTGAGCAAAGAGAAAGCTGAACAGATGATAGCTAATCTAGAGAATGAGAAACAGACATGTGAAAGTGAGCAGAAACTAGCAATAGAGAAAGCATCTAACTATCAGAAGATGCTAGATGCTGTAACTCCAAATGAGTTGCCTGACTATGACAATCTTTCATTTGATGAGAAGGTTGCTATAGTTCGCTCCATGATTGAGAGGATTGACATATCAAAACCATCTTACATGTGGGTCAAAGCAGAGATTAGAACTAAAGTTGACCATTTCTTGTATACACTTGACATAGAGACTAGAAAGAAGATTTGCACTATGTCTTCTAGACTAGCTTGAACTTCTTTCTAACCCATAACACTACCAAACCAACCAAACCAAGTGTTGACAGTATTGCCCAAAGCCAAATTGGCCAAGCAGCATTCTTTGTCTTGACAACCTCAACTGGATATGGTTCTGGAACCTTTTCATATACAATTGAGTCTCTGACTTTCTCAACTTCAATGTATTTGTATATGACTTGCTGTTTGTTTGATATGTTTCCGCGCAGCCATAAAGAATCGACCCAGCATTCAGCTTTAGCCAAACTGGTCTCTAAAGTCAAAGTATCGTAGTTCCAAGCTATGTTTGTGTAAGTCTCATGTGGAATCACTACGGTTGAGTCGTGGAAAATGACGGAGTCAATTGTGTGAGTGATGTACTCATGATGAGTAACTACTTCATGTATTGGCTTGCATGAAGCTAAGCAAAATATCAAGCTTAAGATAAATAGTGTTCGTTTCATCTGTAATTCAAAATATTTTCCTCATATATAAATAATCATCTTCTTCTATGATAATCTTATAACCAAACTTCTCATACCATTTGACTAAAAAGTCTTTCTCTTTCTCAACTTTCAAATGTATTTCATCGAACCCATTCTCTTTTGCAATCTTTTCGGCTGTTTTCATCAACATAGTCCCAATTCCTTGATGCTGAAATTTTTGCCATACTTTCAAGTCACAAAGCCATGCATAACGATAGCCATTCATGAACTGTAAATCAACAACTGCAACATCGTCCATAATTATTGTCCATGATTTGCCCCATTTCCATTCTGTCTCAAAATAGTTTAGCATTTATTTTTCTTCTATATTTTTATTGATGTCAACCAACTCATCTACATATTTTTCTATGCCTTTCACATGAGCTTCAAGTATCTTTCTCTGTCCTTCCTCAGATAGCAATATTGCTACATCTTCCTTGTTGTCTTGAAATAGACACTCAGAAAGAACTGCTGGTGACAAAGTTCTAGTCAAGACCGTGAAATTGCCTTCCCACCAGTCTTGTGTTTTCTTTGGTCTTCTGACTTTCACTTCTTGATTTTCTATTTCTTCAACTATGTAAGACGCTAGCTTCTTTGAGTTAGCTGAGGCTGTCGGAGCAACAAAAATTGAGAAATCACGCGCTTTGTGCCATTTGTTGTCATTTGGTGGAGACGCGTTATTGTGAATTGACACGTAAACAACATTCTGTTTGCCAAAAACTGAACAATAGTTGTTCACGATTTGCGCACGATTCGAGAGGCCTATCTCGTTCAACCCATCGTGGTCAACTACTGCTCTATAGCCATCATCTTGAAGTCTTTTCACTAATCTCTTGCACATCATTCTGCTCCAGCGATACTCTTTGAATACACCGTCCGGACTTTGCTTCCCTGGAGTCTCTATCCCGTGAGCTGACCCTATGATGACAAGAACACTCTTTCTCTTTGAATTGCAATTCATTAAGTTTCATGAAAATTTATTTTTGTATACATATATAAAATAGACATTTTATACTTAAAATTTTGAATTTTTCTTATTTGATGTCTATATTATATATATAAAGAAACCAATTAAAAACATAACAACTATGGAAAAGAAAAGAATTGAACTTGAAAAGAGATTTGAAAGCGCTTGGAGAAAACTCCAATATGCTGGAGATGCTACGTATCACAACACATTCGCAATGCTGTTTTGGTGGTGGATTGAAAATGGACCTGACACTGAAGAAAATATGCTGAACAAACTTACACGAGGAAATGACATTGACTTTTTAGACTTTATCTCAGCGTCTTCAGTTGTGATTAACTTTATCAACAGAGGAAAAACTGAATTTGACTTTGACAATATCAAACATCTTTCTAAAGAATATGACTTGATTGATGGAATACTTATTCAGACACACAGCAAACTTTTCAGAGAATATTCTCTTGACTTAATTGACTATATTTTCGCATGCTTGAATTTTACAAATGGATTCGCAACTGGATTTAGCAAATATGAAGAACAATAAATAAAAACATAACAACTATGGAATACAGAACAATTGAACTCGACTTCAGAACAGTCACAGTTAAAGACAACTTCAATGAAAATGACAACGTCAAAGAAGCATACTTCAACTCAGTGACTATAGGAGAATGGATAAAGCGGTTTGAAGATGACTTGACAGATGAACTTTCAAACATGACAATCGGTGAACTTAAACAGAAATTGAATGAAGGTGATAAACATGAAAATTATTGGAACTTATTTAGAGACATTGACACTGAAGTGAGGGTATGGTTGATTTATCTGACTTTAACAATAGAAAACTAAATCAATTAAAAACACAACATGAGAAGCAAATATCAAGAAGGTTTTATTATTAAAATGAGTAACATGTTAACTGGTGAGACTTGTGAATTCAAGACTCAAGTCGAAGCAGCTACATACACAAAGGTTCACCAATCAAACATTAGTGCTATGCTGCATGGCAAGATAAAGCAATGCAATGGGTGGACAGCAGAATGGACAAAAATTAACAAATGAGACTATGAAGAACATTATCTACGAAAACGAAAACGACATGCTGGTCTATGACAATGAGTCACATGACTTGGTTTGGATTGAAGATGACACAGTAAACCATATCGAAGCTACAGAATCACTGTTTGAGAGATTCAGAATAATATCCTACTTTGGTGAATTCTTGCCTGTAGAAGCAATGGGTATTGTTGTAGCAAAAGTCAAAGGGAAAATTTGAATTTGACGACATAAGATATCTATATTAAATTATAAGGTTGAATGAGTCCGAGCAGCATTCAATATATAGAGAGACAATTATTAAAGTATAAGTATATTTTTTCAAACCGCTAACAAAGCTGCTCGGACCAGTGGAGTTAGCGGTTTTTTTATGAATAATTTTGAATTTTCACTATATAAATAAACAAACTGATAACATGGCTGAAGAAAAATGGACTGTAATTGCTGAGCATTTTAACGAAGATACAAAATCACACTATTCATTAAATTGGAGCATTGACAATAGATATTTCGCTAAATTATGTGAAATAAGTGATGGATTGTCATTAAACAAGGAAACTATGCTGCTTGTATTAAAGAGAACAATCACAAACTATAATATTGTCGCAATTTTAGAATTAGATAATTCTCATAACCAAAGTCAAGCTGAAATAAACAAGTTTAAGAAATCTCTTAATGTCAATGCTGCAGCACGTGGATATGCAAACATAAAACATTGTGATGGAGAACCTTCTGATTTGTTGTTGTCTAAAGACCGTTTGCAACTGTATGAGTCTTTAGACTTGAAACAATCTTTAAACAAGTCAATTGATAAATGTAAACGTGACTTAGATGAACTACATAGCAAAATAGAGTACAACGAGAGAACTATAAAAAACCAAGAAAATACAATCAAACTAAATGATTACACTATTTCACTTTATGACAAAAAAGATGATTCAAGAGTGAGAAGCGAATACATGAAACTTAAAGCTGATTTTGATGAGCTCAAAAAAAGATATAGAAAAGGGTTGGAAATATGTAAGGAATCAGAACAAAAGGCTGAAAAAACAAAAAAAGAAGCTGATTTATATGCAACTAAGAAAATGGAAGAAGCTGATTTGTATGTAACAAAGAAAACACAATATATCAATTCGCTTGAACAAAAATTCCTAAAATACAAACAAAACAAGAGAATAGACAAGTTATTGAAAGAAAACAACATAACTTATGACATATTACAAAAAATGATATATGAAAGAAATCTTGATATAGCAAAATCAAACTTCTAAACATTTATGGCAAAACCATTATTTAATTATAGGCAAATATCTATTGATACCGAAACTTTGCAACCAATATACCCAAAGGGCGGATCTTGGATGAGTGTTGTTTCATTAGACAAAATTGATGCTCCTGAAAATGGAAAGATGAACTTTATTCAAATGTGCAACAGTGGCTCTAGAATGACTAAAGAGAATAAAGATGAGTCATGCTGGGATGGTTGCACATTTGAAGACATTGACTACAAGAAATACTTGGCAACTCATAATGATGCTGTGATGCCAGAATTTGTGTTGAGTGACATTGTTGTATGGCTAAAAAAGAATTGTGAAGAGATATTCCACTATTTTGAGATGAGTAGAAGTGGCAAAGGATTCCATTTCATTTTCTATTTTAACGTACAAAAGAACTTGCATGTAAGAAACATGTGCAAAGCTATAAGCATTTGGGCTATAAAGAAAGCTTTCTATAGTTGCGGATATAGGGATGTTATAGAATATGATGGTGTTTGGGACACTTGTACAAACTCGTTGTATCAAGCTTGCTTCATAACAAAGAACCAATCGTGTATAATGGAAAATTGCACTGGTGATGTCACAAGAATAGTCAACCAAAACAAATACTCAATAGAGAAAGAATACAACTCTATATTCTTGCCTTCTAATTCACATAAACTGTCATCAAATGTTCATGAAAGAACAGATTGGGGCATTGAGTGGACTAGAAGTGATGATACAACAACTATTGACAAATATCTTCCACATCAAACAAGATGGAGAGTATTCACATCATTAAGTGGATTATGTGGAAAAGATGATGAATTGTTGGCTAAAGAGTGGGAATATTGTGCAAATAGAATGGTTGAAGACAATGGTCATACTACTCAATACTACATTGACGCACCATGGACACTTGACTGGAATGAGTCAAGGACTGGTGAAGAGTACATAGACAAAGAATTATTAGAAAAATTTGGTTACAAAATAAAATTCAACTTAAAAGACAATGAAGAAAGAAGAAAAATTGAAAAAACTAAGCCAATCAGAAAAGAAAGAACTTATCTTTCATAATGGCACTTATAAATGGGAAGACAACTATTTGAAACTATTGTCAATGAGATACGGAGACTTAGACTTCGGATATGACAAAGACAATAGATGCAATTGCATAAGTCGTGTAAAGATAACAGATTTACAATATGACAGCATGATAATGAAATTGAAAGAATGCCTTGAAAAAAGTGGACTTGGTGGAATGTATGACTATAACATGATAATGAAAAGCATAACTACTAAGTGCAAGCAGAACATATTTATGATAGCTAAAGAAGCAAGAGCCAAGAAAGCAGCCGAAAAGGCTGCTGAAAAAGAAGCTAAGAAAGCTGAAAAAGAAGCTAAGAAAGCTGAAAAAGAAGCTAAGAAAGCTAATCTAATGAACTTAATGTATGATTTTGTCAAGGCAAACTATGGTAAACAATTGGAATGGAATGACACTAAGAAAGTGATATATTTCCAAGGCAACCCACTATTGAAAAACAACATATATTGGATAAAGTTAGAGAATGAAGCCAAACAAGAGATTGGCGAATATACAAACATTAAAAGAATCATATCATGTGTTGTTGAAGACATAGCTAAAGAAAAGAAATTTGTCGACAAGACAATAGTGTCTAAAGACAATGACAATGACTTTGACTTGTTGAATGGAGTTGACCCTGATAATTGGGAGCAATATTTACAAGATGATGAAAAGGGCAACCTAAAATCAACTATATTCAACTATATGCTATTCTTGTCATATCATCCACAATTCAAAGACAAGATTAAAATGAACTTGTTTGACAAGATTGAGTATTTAGTACGTTATGACAACTCTTTCGGTGAAGTGACAAACAAACCGATAGATGACTATGAAGCAGACTTGATGAAAAGCTATATAGAGAAGTACTTCAACACTTGTGTAAGATCAACTTTTGATACAGCGTTAAACAATGTATTGCTGCACAACTCATATCATCCACTAAAGGAGCAATTATATGCATTGAAATACAAATGGGATGGTAAGAAAAGAGTACACAACATGATGGTCAAATACTTTGATTGTCCAGACAATGAATACGTACACGAAATGACTGAAATAATGATGTGTGGAGCATATCAACGCATAATTGAAGAGAGACCTGACGCTGGTTGTCCATTTGACTATATGGGTGTCATTATTGGCAAACAAGGTACTGGTAAGACAAAGTTCTTCACTAAGTTATTTGGTGACAAATATACAGTAATCAATCCAGATGTTAAGAATGACCAATCTTTTACGGATTTGACAAACCGTGCTTGGCTAGTCTTGTTTGATGAAATGTCTGCTATTGAGAAAGCTGACTTGCCTACAGTTAAGTCACGTATAACTGAACAAGGTTGCAACGTTAGACTTAGCTATGGTAGAAGAAGCAAGTACTTCCCAAGACACTCAGTATTCTGGGGTAACACCAATACTGAGAACATATTTCGTGATGAAGGATATGAAAGAAGGTTTTTGTGCTTTGAGTCTAATGCTAACCCAAAATCAACTGAATGGTGGAATGAGAATTTTACTCAATATGATATAGACCAAATATGGGCAGAAACTATGCAATTGTACTACGAGAAATGGGAAGGAAAGATAATATATGTGTCACAAGAAACTCAAACATATAACCAAATGGTGCAAGCAAGACACAAAATTTGGAACAGTGACAGTAGGACAAAACTTGAAATTGAAGCAATTTTCAACCAAAAGTATGAAAAAATGGTGTATTTTGCTCAAGATTATAGGCAATTTTTGAAAGAAAATGATATAAATCATAACATTTTTAATAAAAATTGCCAAGATAATGTTGGTTTTGATTTAAAAATTATAAAAAAAGAATGGATTTTGAGTCGTTTTAATAGGAAAAATGAATGGATTGATGGTATCGTGAAGTCACTTGGATGGTCAGAAATTGACATTGATGATGACTTTTTGGGAAAAGGGAAGTTCTACTTAAGGGAGAATTGTGACTATGCAAGCATAAGAAAAGAATATGAAGAGTCATTTGATAATAACAACTCATTATTCTCGAATACATTATCTACGAATGAGATAATGTTCTTTGGTTGATTGATATAAAACTATGTGCAAGTTTATATATAACATTTTTTTGAACAAAAAATTTTCAAAAAAAAATCAAAATTTTACAATACCGGTATTGTAAAAAAACAAAAATAGTAGAGAAAATTCTGTCACGAATTTTATTTATATAAAAAACTAGACTTAGTTCTAATAGAGAAACCATAAAACATACAATTAGAATGTGTAAAATAAAATATCAACCATCAAAAATGAACTAGCATCCATCAAGTGTCTATCTTATATTATGTGATACACAATAAAGTGGTCACTATATTATTGGAACATAAATGTTCCAGCTGGTTGCTAAGCAACCAATATGGTATGGCAACAAATTCCAATTTCTTCCATATTTGTTCATTCATGTGTCTCTATTGGAACAGAAATGTTCCAGCTGGTTGCTTAGCAACCAATAGTTGCTATACCAAACAACACAATTTGTTGAAAGATTAGGTTTTTCATTTTGTATGTTCTTGGGAAGCTCCAATCGGTACGGGAGCTTCCCTTTTTCTTTAAACTTTATCA
>Ga0247609_10001080_pt1 | contig 33980 bp, 36 predicted proteins | sample 172DNAGHGlowgp2_FD_193487 | JGI IMG/M metagenome (GOLD analysis project Ga0247609, IMG submission 193487) | Sheep rumen microbial communities from Palmerston North, Manawatu-Wanganui, New Zealand - 1728 DNA GHGlow gp2 | ecosystem: Host-associated > Mammals > Digestive system > Stomach > Rumen ... | reverse complement strand
GAAGTCAACCAAGGAGGAAGATATCTATTTTGTTGGCAAACTACTTGAGACCATAGAATATGAGAAGCATATACCTGTCGGTACATTCAAGCTCATTCCTCTTATAGAGACAGCTGGGGCTATTGTCGAGATCAAGCAAATATGTACTGCCTGCAATCGTGTCATTGCCGTTGCCTTTGGATGTGAAGACTATGTAACAGACCTTGGTGGCAAGCATGATGCAGAGGGGCAGAGCATCTTCTATGCGCGAAATGCCATTGTAAATGCTGCGAGAGCTACTGGTGTTCTTCCTATAGATACTGTACATATCAAGGTTCATGACCTGGAAGATTTGGAGAAGAATCTTATCCTGTCTAAGAATCTTGGATTCGAAGGCATGCTGGTGCTCAATCCCAAGGAACTTCCATTGGTCAATCAGTACTTCTCACCATCAGATGAGGAAGTAGCGTGGGCAGAGGAAATGGTACAACTGACCGCGGAAGCTAAGAAGGAAGGAAAGGGCGTTGCTGTTAAAGAAGGTAAGTTTATTGGGCCACCAATGCTGAAGATGGCAGAGAAAATACTGTTTAAATATAGAAGAATTCTCAGGTAAGGCGCTTCTCATTGCTATTGATAGATGTTTTTGTAAAAAGAGTAGAATTATGAGTAATATTAAAATAGCCCTTTGTGGTGACTTGTTTATATCGAAGAGATTTCCTGAAAAAGGTGTGGGGGGAATTTGGAACGAACTATGTGAACATGAATGTAGGTTTGGTAATTTGGAAACCACAATTCATCGTCGAGAGGGTTATCCTGCAGCATTCCCTGGTGGTGGGTATGCTATGGCAGATCCTAATTGCCTAATAGATTTGAAAAATCTAGGCTTCAATCTTTTTAGTACAGCCAATAATCACTCAATGGACTATAGCTGTAATGGTCTGTTGGCTACCATAAAGTATATGGATGAGTGTGGATTGTCATATGCGGGTACAGGCAAAAACCTGGCAGACGCATGTCACCCAGCATATTATGAATGTCGGGATGGCAGAGTTGGTCTAATTGCTGTTACAAGTTCCTTTCATGATTCCTATATGGCAGGCCCACAAAATGAGGAAATGATGGGGAGACCAGGTGTTAACCCACTTAGGTTTAACTCCGTTTATGAACTTGATGACGAAAGATTTGATGTGCTGGAGGGAATATTGCAAGATACAGGCATTAATAATCAAGTAAAATATGGAGAAAAACTGGGCTATGATACTAAATTGGATAATCTAAGAATAGGAACCTCGTATTATAGGTTTCAAAGAGGGAGAAAATGCGCAAAACATACGACTCCGAATGAGGTTGACCTTAAGAGGACGTTAGACACAATAAAGGATATGCGCAATTATACTGACGTAATTATTGTTAGTGTTCACTCACATCAGTTTGATGGCGATGACTTAACAAATACGCCAGAGTTTGTTCAGCTATTTTCAAAAAGGTGTATTGATGCAGGTGCTAATGTTATAGTTTGTCATGGTCCTCATGTACTTAGAGGAATCGAGGTTTATAACAAAGGCATAATATTTTATAGCCTTGGTAATTTCATCTTTCAAAATGAACTAGTCAGTTATCTACCTGAAGAGCTATATTGGCGTTATAGAATGACTCGCCAAACTGCAACAGGGCCAGGAGCACTTTTTGAGAAGAGAAGTAAAGGAGGTTCGACAGGATTAAAACAAGAACCGGATGTTTGGAGGTCTATGATGGTCAGTATGACTTTTAATGAAGATAAAACAGACTTCAAGCTTATACCTGTGTCTATTTCTACTAAAACAGGCTGGCCTGAAATATCTGATGATATTTCTATTTTGGATAAAGTTAAACAGATGAGTGCAAATTATAATACATGTGTGGAAATAGACGTGTGTAGGAAATATGCTGTTGTGAAGTATTAAAAGAAGTATTAGGATTATTAAAAAGATAGTTTCTCGATTAATGGCTGAACAAAGTCTAAAAGATAAGACCGTGAAGGGCGTTGCCTGGAGTGGCATAGACAATGTGGTGCAGATGGGTGTGTCGTTTGTGGTCAGCATTGTGCTGGCACGACTGCTCTCGCCCGACGACTATGGCCTGCTGGGTATCATCCTCATCTTCACCAATGTATGCAATGCACTTATCTATGGCGGCTTCACCACGGCCCTTATCCGCAAACCCAACGCCACTGACGATGACTTCAACACATCGTTCATAGTCAATCTGGGGATGAGTATCCTGCTCTATGCCATCATCTTCCTGTGCTCACCGCTGATAGCAGACTTCTTCCGTCGAGAAGAGCTTGTCAATCTGACACGCGTGTCATCCCTCGACATGATTATCGGTGCGCTGGCTCTGGTGCAACAGACGCGCCTCACGATGCGCATCGACTTTAAGAGCCAGACCAAGATAACTTTTGCCGCTTCTATTGCGAGTGGCGTAGTGGGCATCACAATGGCTTTGCTGGGCTGTGGCGTGTGGGCGTTGGTGGCACAACAGTTAATGAATCAAGGTCTGCGCACTGTTCTGCTGTGGATGGTTAATAAGTGGATACCACGCCTGCGCTTTTCCTTTGAGAGCTTCCACGAGCTGTTCGGCTTCGGCTGGAAGATGATGTTCAGTGAGCTTCTGAATGTCGTATGGAAAGAACTCTATCAGGTGGCGGTAGGCAAATTTTATTCTCCTGCTACACTTGGTCAATACACACGCTCGAAGCATTTTTCACAGTTGTTTTCTAGTAATTTGACAAATGTCATTCAGCGTGTCACTTATCCTGTGCTCTCGAATATCCAGGATGACCGTGAGCGTATGGTGTCGGCCTATCGTCGCATCATCAAGGTTACGATGTTCGTCACCGCTATCTCGATGTTCGCCCTCGGAGCCGTAAGTGAGCCGCTGCTTTACTGCCTGATAGGTCCCAAATGGCATGAGGCCGCCACCTACCTGCCCCTTATCTGCCTCATTGGCTCAACATATCCCCTGCACGCCATCAACCTGAATATGCTGCAGGTGCAAGGCCGCAGCGACCTCTTCCTCCTGCTCGAAATCATCAAGAAGATAATTGGCATTGCTCCATTGGCTGTGTGCTTCATTTATGGTATCATTCCAATGCTCTTGGTAAGTGTCATCACCTCAGTTATTGCTTATTTTCTGAACTCTCACTGGAGCGGCAAACTCATTGGCTACTCGTCGTGGCAACAGATTCGCGACTTCGCCCCCTCCTATGGTGCAGCCACACTGATTGCCCTCTCCGTTTGGTTCCTGAAGTTCCAGCCCGTTACTCCCTGGCTCATCCTACCCCTTCAGATCATCGTGGGCACCACTGTCTTCTTCCTCATCACCCACAAGATGGAGGAATTTAAAGAGGTGAAGAGCATGGTCATCCCAACTTTGAAGAGACTGAGGGATAAAGATTATATTAAAAGGTAATATTTAAAGAATCTTTTCCATATTTCTGAAATGGTGAAAAGTAATGTAATCAATCTTAATATAAAGTAAATAGAGGTGAATGTAGCAACTTGTTTATTTCTCATTAATTGATATGAAAGACAATAAAATAATAATTCTACATACTTTTCAGGATGGATTGATCTTCTCTGCTGTAGCGGACAGTTATGATGCATTGCCTGATGTGGAGAATTTATATTTATTCTATGCTCCTGACAGAGATCACAAAATGCAGAATTTAAAGGATGCTAGGGTTAAGATCATTAATAACTTTAAAGAATACACATCCTATTTTAGCAATCCCGAGATCGATGTTATTTTGTTTTATTCATTGCCTTATCATTATTACTATCTGTTTGATTACATAGATGATCGGAAATTTGTAATATGGTGGGCATGGGGGTATGACATATACTACAAACAAGGAAAGTTTCCTCCATTAATACCACTTGATGAAATGTATATGCCGTTAACGAAACAGTATATGCTGAATCATCAAAAAACATCTCTTTCAGATAAGATTCATTATGCTATTCCCAAAATAAAATACCCACTTAAGTGGATAATTCGAAATGTATTTGGGGTTGCTATTAATCTCCCACAGAAATCTCAAAAAGAGATTATAGCAAGAATAGATGCGTTTTATGCGCCTTTAGATATAGAATATGATTTGATGAAGGATAGTCAACCCACATTCAGAGCGATAAGGAATCCAAGAATGCATAGAAAAAAGGATTACGAGTTAGTTCTTAAAACCGTTCCTGGAAACGTTTTGATTAATCATTCTTTGACTTATACAGACAATCATTTAGATGTTTTTGAATATCTTAGGGATGTTAAAATAGATATGGAACGGAAGTACATCCTGCCAGTAAGCTACGGATTGGATGGTTTTAATGAAAATCCAGAAAATCTGATAAATGTTTCTTGTCTTAATGAAAGTCAAACTATCTGGCTTACGAAAGTACTCTCATTAGAAGAATATAATAAAGTAATGGACTCCTCAACACATGCTATATATGGTACATTAAGACAGCAAGCTCTTGGCAATATTCTTAGGTGTTTCCTAAAAGGGATTAAAGTCTTCATGTTTGAAAAGAGCATTCTTTATAAAGACCTGAAAAAAAAGGGTTATAAAATTTTTACTATAGAAAAAGATTTGACCTCAGAATCATTATCCACGTGTTTAAGTGAAAGCGAAGCTATGCACAATTTTGATTTGTATGCTAAGAGATTTTCTCAATCTACGATTCTACAATACAGAGATTATTTGGAGGAACAAGTAACCTCAAAAAAAAAGTCTAATGTTATTCATAATTGAACTGTAAAAGTAATAAATGTGAATCGTAACAATCAGAAACACCACCAGAATAATCTCGGTAGAAGAAATATGAATTAGTATTTATTATTTGTTGAGAATAATACCTATATGTTAGAAAAAGTTGAGAATCGCAGTATCTCTTCAAGTGAGAGCCTTTTGGCGGCATTGAAACTGATGGATGCCCAGAAGGTGAAGATGCTCTTTGTGTTTGACAAAGAACACTTTATAAGCATTTTGACTATTGGTGATATACAGCGAGCTATTGTTAAAAATATTGCGCTGGAGACACCTGTAGCTCAAGTTGTAGATCGTAATAAGAAGTTTGCTCATTCAGTCGAATCGATGGATGTTATCCGTGAAAAGATGCTGCGTTTGCGAGCTGAATGTATGCCTGTGCTCGATGAAAACGGAGAGCTTGAGGATGTTTTTTTCTGGCGGGATTTATTCGAGAAAGAGGAAACAGATTTACGCCCTAAGATTGACCTCCCTGTTGTTATTATGGCAGGTGGAAAAGGTACACGTTTGAAGCCGATTACCAATGTGATACCAAAGCCCATGGTGCCTATAGGTGATAAAACGATATTGGAAACTATATTAGACCAGTTTGAGGGAATAGGCTGTCATAAATTCTATATGTCGGTCAACTACAAGGCCGACATTATGAAATATTACCTCAGCCAACTGGATCACAAGTATGATGTGGAGTTTTTCCAAGAGGATAAGCCATTAGGTACAATTGGAAGTGTGTCATTGTTGAAAGGTAAAATTACGACACCTTTCTTTGTCTCGAACTGTGATAGCATCAATGAACAGGATTATCGCGATGTGTATGATTACCATGTGAATAACCATAATGACCTTACCATAGTTACGATGGTCAAGACATTTAAGATTCCCTATGGTGTAATTGAAACTGGTGAAGATGGGCTGATGACTTCGCTGAGTGAGAAACCAGAGTTGACATATCAAGTGAATACAGGAGTATATATTTTGACCCCAGAGTGCATCGATGAGATACCTGAGGGCGAGTTCTTCCACATCACTCATTTGATGGAGAAGATAAAGGCTCGTGGTGGTAGAGTCGGATGCTTCCCTGTAAGTGAACACTCATGGAAAGATATGGGTGAATGGAGTGAATATTTAAAGATGATTAAGGTTTTATGAGTGACAAGAAGATAAAGGTGGTATGGTTATGTACAATAGCTAATCAACAAATTCATAATCATATAAAATTTGCACCGTGGAGATTAAAGAATATAATTAAGACATGTGCGGGTAAATCAGCATTAAAATTGACAGAACGTGCCGTATGGAATACAAATGCCATCAAAGAATATGAAAAGTTTAATGATATTAGTTTAACGGTGATATTTCACTATGCTGGCATAAGAGGAGACGTACAAAGATTTTCGATCAATGGAATTAATTATATTTGTTATAGAAGTGAAGATGATCACTTCTCTCATTCTTTTTTTAAACTTTTCGGTAGGACAAGCGAGACATATCCAAAGGGCAGAAAGATTGTTAGTTCACTAATCGAAGAATTGAGTCCTGATATCGTTCATGTCATTGGTGCGGAGAATCCCAATTATTCAATATGTGCGCTTGACATATCTCACGATATCCCTTTGGTGGTCTCACTACAGACTTTGATGAGTGAGCCAGACTTCAAAGAAAATTACTATATCAATGAGGAAAGTTATCTGTTCCGGTCGAATGTAGAGAGGATGGTGTTAGAAAGAAGTGACTATATTGCCAGCCGCATAAAGAAATATAATACTTTCATTAAAGAAAATATAAAGAATGATGCTGTATTTTTACAGATGCCTTTAGCATTAGGTGTTGATATTAATACAGAATCATCAACAAAAGAGTATGATTTCGTATACTTTGCTAATAATATTAGCAAAGCTGCAGACGATGCCATAGAATCATTCGCATTAGCCTATAAAATGAATCCATCATTAACACTTAATATTAGTGGTAGTTATGATATAGCATTTAAGAGGCAACTTGAAAAGAGGATGAAAGGACTTAAGATAGATAAAAATGTATTCATCACGGGTCCTAAACAGACTCATGAAGATGTAATTAAACAAATAAAAAAATCACGTTTTGCATTATTGCCATTAAAAATTGATCTTATTTCATCAACGATTCGTGAAGCTATGGCATGTGGGTTACCCGTCGTAACTACGATAACGCCAGCGACTCCAAATCTAAATAAAGAACGAGAAAGTGTGTTGTTATCAAACAAAGGAGATTATCAAGCAATGGCGAATAATATGCTTCGACTTGTAGAGGACGTAAATTATGCCCAAATGATAAGTAATAATGCTCTGCTTACTATCCAGGAAAAATCTAGTAATAAGGCTTTTATGAAGATGTGGCGAAAGGCATATTATGAAATAATCGATAATTTCAAAAACGGAACACCTTTCTCTGAAGATGTCATATTTGAAGGATAGTGAAAGTGCAAAAGGAAAAAGTGAAATGCCATAGCCAAAAAGGAAGATCAATTTTATGAATGAAGGCATAAGAAAAATATTTCGTATTCTACCACATTTGAAGATACTAATATACAAATACTATAACCGTGTGTACTTCTATTTATTGGGAATTCAATACGGTAAGAACCTGCAGGTCTTTAACAAAATATATGTAAGAGGCAAAGGAAAAATAGTCATAGGTGATAATCTTATATTCACGAGTGGTGATGGTTTAAATCCTATATGTAGAAATATTCGAGGAATGCTGTTCACAGCCACACATGGCGAAATCCATATTGGCAAAAATGTGGGTATCAGCTCTGCCAACATTTGGGCACAACAAAGTATAACAATTGGTGACAATGTGAATATTGGAGCAGATTGCTTGATTATTGATACGGATGCTCATCCGCATGATTATCGGAAAAGAAGAGCTGCTCATTACCATAGAAAAATTGTCGATAACAATGCTTATGAAGATACCATCATGTCAGCTCCTATAATAATAGAAGAGGATGTCTGGATAGGCGCAAGGTGTCAAATATTAAAAGGGGTTAAAATTGGTGCTCGTAGTATTATTGCAGCAGGGAGTGTTGTAACCCATGACATTCCTTCAGATTGTATAGCAGGCGGAAATCCTTGCAGAGTAATAAAGGCAATCTAACAAAGTTTTGTCTTTTTTCAATATTGCTAACGCTTTCTGTTATCTGTTATATTAAACATGGTCATCATATAGTTTGAGGCCACACGAACACTCTTTAGTTTAAGCGTAAGCGTCCGAATCTTGGACATGGGATGATTTTGAGGAACTAACATAAATTTCTAAATTTGCGCTGTTTTTTATAATTAAGCGCAAATATGGAAATAAAAGATTATGTAAAGCAATTCCGTGACTTGCAGAAAAGTGCCAGGAAAGTGAGGGTGTCAGATTTTGCCGGGAGAATATGTTGGACTATTATGAGATGGTAGAGGCTTTGAAGCGGGATAAGCTTGAGTCAGAATTTGAGTCTGAACCAGTTGAATGCGGTGATCTCGTCATCATGGAAGTACCGGAGTCACGTGCCACCAATGGTTCATTGCCCTCCTCAGAGAGCTGTATTAAAGAGGTGATGCTGAGTTTCCCCAAAGGTTTGAGACTGACAGTGCGTGAGATTACTCCGAGTGACCTTGTCACCATTGTTAAACGCTTAATGTCGGTTCTCCAATATGCTTAGCCTTACAGCAGGAATGCGTTACAAGTATTGCGAAGGAAATCTAAGTTTTCGCTACAAGTGGGATGCAATGATAAACTACATCCGATATGTTCTTCATGAAGACCCCTGGTCAGGTACGGTATTCATCTTTATGAATCGAAGGCATACCCAATTGCGCGTATTCTATTACGAGCGTGGCGGGTTTGTGCTTTCTGAGAAGAAACTGGACAGATGCTATAAATTCCATACACCGGTATTTGATGAGGAGAAGCAAACTTATTCCATCTGCTGGGCAGATTTCGTCTCACTGCTTGAAGACAAGCGACTACGTCGATTTTATCTGCGGGAGGCGGCATAGAAAAATGGATGTAAGTCATTGATTATTAGCATTTTAAGTCTAAAATAGTTGGTAAATGATTTGCATAACTGCCAGATTTTTTATACCTTTGTGGTATGAATGATGAACGGTTAAGCAGGCATTTACAACAAGAGAATGCAGACTTGAAGTCGGAGAACAGCAGACTTAGGATGCAGACCGATGCTCAAGAAACGAAGCTTCAGGAGAAGGACAGTGAAGTCCTGCGCCTGCTTAATCAGATAGCTACGGACATGATTCGTAAGTCTGATGTTGACCGCCTTGTCGAAGAGGCAGTCGCCAAGGCTACTGCGGCATTAAAGGCTGATTATGAGGAACGCATGAAGGTTATGGCCGCTGAGTATGAGTCAAAGATTGCTGATCTTCAGAATCAGAAGGACGGCAAAGGTGATGACAAAGATCATCATCAAATCGATGAAGTTTGAAGATGAGACAGGTATCGCCCGGCGATTCCTGGAAAGAATCTGTATCATCTATAAGTTTGAGAAGTCTTTTAAGAAGCTGTCAGATGAGGAACGCCAAAGAGAGCGTGCAACCCATGTCATACCAGTCTTGAATGATATGTATAATGAATGATTTGCTTTACTACTCCAATCAGGCAGCAGGCAAATGTGGCGATCTTCTTCTTAAGGCGATCAATTATGCCATGGCTGAGTGGAAAGGGCTAATAAAGTATACAATGGATGGCCGTTATCGTGCAGACAACAACTATGCTGAGCAATGCATGAGAGACCTTGCCTGTGGCAGGAAGAACTTCCTCTTCTGTGGAAGTGACAATGCAGCTATGAATCTCTCTTTTGCCTACAGTCTGACAGAAAGCTGTAAATTCAATAACATTAACCCTTATGACTACTGGTCAGACCTTATTGAAAATGTAGGCAAAGAAGGAGTTGATCTGAATAGTTTTGTCCACGATCAGTGGCAAAAGCATAACAAATAAAGTTAAAAATAAAGATTCCGCCATCTTATTCCAAATTTTCTGAAAGGCTTGTTACAGCAAGCCCTTTAAGATAATGTGGTCCAAGATTCGGACGCTTACATACAATTGCCTTGTATTTGCGCAGGGGCTTTATAATGACTGCAATTGAACTGAGAAGATAATAATTAGGGAAATTATACAAGTACGCCAAATTCAGTGAATATTTTTTAATATGCAAGGAATGCTAAATAGAGTTTCTTCTGGTGAGAAATATTTTTTCATGTTCATGATGGTGATGTGGGTGGCTAGAACAACTCCTCTTACAAGCTTTAAAATAGGTGAAAATCCAATTTTAACACCAGTCTATTTGTTAATATTATTATATTATTATGTAAGATATTGTAAGTTGACGAATATACCTTTATATTGTCTCTTATCAATATATGCTTCTTGGTATGTCTGTATTTGTCTGAAATATGGTGGTATTCAAGGTGTAGAATTTACTTTTTTGTATAGTTTCATTATCGTTCACATAGCATTTAATATTTATAACAAGACGGAATTCCTATCCATATTTGAGAATGTCATAGTTAAACTTTGTATTTTGTCTTTGATAGTCTGGGCTGCAGCAAATATATTACCGGGTTTCCCCAAAATCATGCATAGTATTGCTGTTTATGAAAACCATCCTCCGACAGAAACAAATAGTATTATTGTAGGAATGGGTTCCCAAATATCAATGGGAATTAGAAGAAATATTGGTTTTACATGGGAACCAGGGAGATTTTCTTGCTTCATTATTATGACAATGTTCTTTAATCTTATTAGAACAAAATTTCAACTCAAAGGGAATATCAACATGCTGATATTGCTTGTGACTTTGTTATCCACTATCTCTACAACAGGATATTTCGCTTTGATAGCTATTATTTTGTTTTACCTAATAAATACCACAACAAACTCCAAATTTCTCACTACAATAATTATATCCTTATTTCTACCTTCTTTTGTTGGATTATCTTTCATGATGGATAAAGTAGTGGGGCTTTCTGATATTGATACAGAAATTAGTGCTATTAATTATTTCGGTAATAGGGGAATGGAGGTGGTCTGTCCTCAACGTATAGCGAGTTTGTATTTTGAATATATAAATTTAATTCACGATTTTTGGTTTGGTTTTAATAATATAGAAAACAGTTATATAAATAATCATCTGTTTAAAGGCGTTCTCGTGACTTCTTCTCAAGGAGTTTTGATTATATTATCAAAATATGGTATTCTGTTTGGCTCATTTTTTTATTTTTGTTTGTTCCGATCTACGACCTTTTTAAGTAAGGTTTATCATTATAAAGGAAAATATATGTTTGCCTTTGTCTTTATTCTTATTAGTGTAAGTTATGAGTTTTGGGGTAATTGTATTTGGATGTATTTCTACCTTTCAGTTTTTTATACTTCTTTTTCGAATAAGTATTATCTGCTTGATTTGAATTTACAAAGAAGGTTAGCCTTATTATTTAACAAAAGATCTATAGGAAATTAATTATAAGAGATGATATCAGTAATAACTATTTGCTATAATGCGGAAAGAGAGATTGGGTGGACTGTAGAATCAGTTCTTTCGCAATCATACAAGAATATAGATTATATAATAGTCGATGGTGGATCTGTTGATTCAACGTTAAATGAAATTGAAATTGTTACAAAAAAATATCCTACTCGTAATGTTAAGATTATAAGCGAACCCGATAAAGGCATATATGATGCGATGAACAAAGGCATAAAAAGAGCATCTGGTGACTGGGTGTGTATGATGAATGCAGGTGATAGGTTCGCGAATAATGAAGTTTTGGCGAATGTCTTCAGTAAACCTATTCCTGCCAATATTTCTTTTCTGTATTCTGATTTTTATAAGGCAACCAGTTTCGGCCGGTATTTCATAGTGCCCACACATTGTAATGAAGACAGCAGGACTTTGGTTCATCAAAGTGTGATTTATCGCAAAAATCTCCATGAACGGTTTGGCTATTATATAGTTACTCCAAAGATTATTATATCTGACTATCTGTTTTTTTTACAAATACCTGTAGAAGAAACGATGAAGGTTGATACTGTCATTGCAAAATATGAAGGTGGAGGGGTGTCAGAGACTGGTAGCTGGTGTAAGCAGCAGGGGCTATGTGCAAATGTGGTATTTCGGCATGGTAGTTTTTGGACTCTTTATATAGATTTTCTCAAGTGGAGATTAAAGCATAGTATACCCTTGAGGTGGCGTGAGTGGTTTAGAATAAAGTTACTATGTTTGCAGACGAAAATACCAAGCAGCTGATAGGAGATAGTCCATAGGCAGTGAAAAATTCCGCACCGTGAGGTGCAGAGAACCTCTTCGCTACGCTTCGAGAACCTCTACATCTCACGTTGCGTGGAAAGGGGCTTCGCGAATAAAAAGAGGCTAAAAAATTTGGTACGATAATAATTGGATTGTATTTTTGTAAGTGCAAAAAATCAATATACTTTCACAATTAAAACCGTACCAAGATGCAAAGAAACAAAATTTCTTTCAAAGGACAAAAGATTTTCGTAGGAATTGATGTCCATGCTAAAAATTGGGAGGTAGCAATAGCCCCCGAAGTAGGAATTGTAAAGAGGCATTCTCAGAAGCCTTCTGCAAAAGAGCTCTTTGACTTTTTGAAGAAGAATTACCCGAATGGTGATTATCAGGCTGTCTATGAGTCTGGCTTCAGTGGATACTCCACTTATTATGCATTGAAGGAAGTAGGTATTGACTGCATGGTGATTCATGCTGCTGATGTTCCAACGACTCAGTATGAAGAGGTGATGAAGACAGACAGGGTTGATGCCGTAAAACTGGCGAGATCACTGAAGGCAGGTGTGCTCAAGAGCAACTATGTTCCAGAGAAGCAGTACATTGACGATCGTTCTGTTGTCCGCATACGCAAGACGATACAGAAGCAGCTCAGCGGATACAAGTCAAGAGTTAAGCACCTGCTGCATTGTCATGGAGTAGAATTCCCCGAACGATTCTCCAAGAAGCAGACACACTGGTCAAGGGCTTTTATCACCTGGCTGATGAACGATGTGCGGCTGATGTCAGATACACGAGCCTCGCTTGATTTGCTCATCAGGCAGGTTGAAGTTCTTAGAGGAACATTGCTGGAGGCTACTCGCCAATTGCGTAAGATGAGCCAGACAGAAAGATACAAGCACAAGCATGATCTGCTAAGGACAATCCCAGGAATCGGCATCATTGTCACGATGTGCATTCTGACTGAAGTTTGTGACATAAAACGTTTCCACAACGAGAACGAGTTCGCCGCCTATCTCGGTTTGATACCCACAAGTCATAGCAGTGGTGAGAAAATCGTGCATGGTGAAAAGACTTTCAGAGGAAACAAGCAAATCGGCCCCATGATTATCGAGGCAGCATGGATTACCATCGGCAGGGATGCGGGACTTGGAGCACAATATTTCCAGTACAAACAAAGGATGGAGCCACAAGAGGCGATAGTGAGGATAGCGCGTAAGCTGTCGAACATCATCTTCTCTGTCCTGAAGAATGAAAAGGAATATGTACCATACCAAACGGGTAATTGATATACAGATTATCAGACAACTTCACAAGACGACTCCTGTTCATTTCTGAGGTGCCGTTTCATGGTGTCCCCTTAATAAAGATTGTTGCGTCTTACTATATATTCTGAAGAAGTAAATTGATGGGCGGATACGTCCGTGTCATCTCATAGAAGTTTGTCTGGTAGGTCTGTTGTCGGTAGTCATTCAGTACTCAGCGTTTACTCGTTGGGGTGATATCTACGTCTTCTTCAAAAATCATCGTACTAATGGACTTCACGCTAAGTGATTGATAATTAATAGTTAATAAACAATAAATATTTTCCAATTATTTGGGAAGCAACATAGAAGAAATGGGGTGTAAAAAAGTGAAAATATGAAAATTGCAGCAGGAATAGTATTGTATAATCCCGATGAAGATAGACTGTTGAAATGTCTTGATATATCATTAAAACAGTTTGATGAAATTATTATTTTCGATAATATCGGAAATAAAAGAAATTTGTTTGAAGTCCATTCTGTGGTTTATTTGACAGAAAATGAAAATAAAGGAATAGCGTATGCTTTAAACCGCATTATGGAAAGGGCAAAGGCTGATTATTGTGAATGGGTAGTAACATTAGATCAGGACACTATAATTCCTGATAATATGGTAGAATCGTTCAGAAACTATACAAATCTGAATAAAGTTGCGATTATTTGTCCTCAGGTTATTGATAGAAGAAGACTTTATCTAAAGCCTTCAGATAGAAAAGAACCTTATGTGGATATAGATTATTGTATTACGTCGGCAAGTTGTACGAATATAAAGATTTGGGAAAAACTTGGTGGATACGATGAGTGGTTGTTCATAGATTTTGTAGATGGAGATTATTGCAAAAGATTAAATATAGAAAATTATCGCATCATACAATTATCAAATATTGTCATAGACCAAGAATTTGGCAATATATCTCTAAAATCTCCATGGAAGGTAAAGTTTTTCCTGTGATTGAGCAAGTTAACACATAACAAAAATGTTGCAAAATTAACTTATAACAAAAAGGTTAGTCCTATGCGTGTTTACTATGTTCACAGGAATTTACTCTATTTAAATAAGAAATTTAAAAATTTCGGTGGCATTGGATATAGAAATTTCTATTGTAATAGTTTTCGGGGGTTCCTCGTATATTTTACTTTGCCATCAATAGTGAGAGGAACTGATAAAATTACTATAATGAAAGCTGTTGTAAAAGGCTTATATGATGGATATAAATCAAAACCTACTATATACAATTATCATAATTTGTAAACCGTGTTGATTCGTGTTGATTTCTATTGCTGTCCGATAAAAAACAAATGCCAATGATTGATAATATTTTTGAGCAATGGAATACGCTATTGAATAAGGTTGTAAAGAATACTTAGTGAAATGTCAAAAGAAACAGTTTCAGTAAATAAAACCTCAGCCAAATAACATGACGGATTGAGAAATTCAAAAAAATTATCCCCGCTAAATGGGATAAAGTGTTTGGTGATTGGCTTAAGTTACCTATAAATAACAAAAATGAGAAATCATAAAATATGTTTTGTTTCCAGTTCGGGAGGACACTGGGAACAGTTGAAGAAGTTGCAACCGCTGATGGATAAGTACGGGGGCTTCATGGTGACGGAAGAGACGATGTTTGAGGCATCGCAGGCGAAATACTTCATGAAGCAGACGGACTTGAAGGATAGGTGGATGATTCCAAAGATGATTGTGAATGGCATGAAGGCCATTGGTATCTGGATCAAAGAACGGCCTGACTATGTGATTACCACTGGCACGATGGTAGCCTATCCGTTCTATCTGATTTCATGGCTGCTGGGTAAGAAGTTTATTTTCATCGAGACTTTTGGCAGGGCAAATATGGCGACAGTAGCAGGAAAACTGATGGAGAAACACAGCGACCTGTTCATCGTACAGTGGGAAACACAGGTGAAGCACTATCATAAGGCTATTTACGGAGGATGTCTGTATTAAATGGATAATGAACAGTTATTAGTGAATAGTGAAGGATGGACAAGGAGAAAGTAAAGATTTTCGTGACGGTTGGTTCTAGGAACTATCCTTTTGATCGTTTGTTCCAGAAACTGGATGAATTGTGTGAGGAGGGCGTTATCAAAGGTGAGATGTTTGCTCAGACGGGTACAACGGCCTATCAGCCTAAACATTTCAAATATCAGGACTTTGTTTCGCAAGAAGAGTTCTTGAAATGGGTGGAGTGGTCGGATATTGTGGTAAGTCATGGGGCTTCAGGGTCTATCATGAAAGCCCTGAATGCCGGGAAAAAGGTGATTGCTGTCACTCGGTTGGAGAAATATGGTGAGCACATCAATGACCATCAGATACAGAACAATGAGGCTTTTGCTCAGAATGGCTATGTAGTTGCTGTGTTTGAAATGAATGAGTTGGGCAAGGCTTTCGAGGCTTATTATGATGGAACCGATGGCACTCGTCCGTGGGTGAACAAGGATCCTTTAGCTATTGTAAAGATGATAGACCAGTTTATTATGGATAATGACAAGGATTCTGAACATTGATATTCTTTCTGTTAGGGCAACGGATTTTCTAAACTCGCTGAAAGAAGGCGTAGTATTTACTCCTAATGTTGATCACCTTGTCAGGCTGCAGAAAGACAAACAGTTCTATCGTGTATACCAAGAGGCGGATTGGATCATCTGTGACAGTGTTATCTTACAGCGGCTCTCTAAGCTGCTTAGACAGCCGATTGTAGAATCGATCCCAGGCAGTACGTTTTTCCTGGATTTCTGCAACTATCATAGAAATAATGATAATTGCAGAATCTTTATTTTGGGAGGTAAAGAGGGCGTTCCGCAAAAGGCTATGGAAAATGTCAATAGGAAATTCGGGAGACAGATGGTTGTGGGTGCTCATTCGCCTTCGTTCTCATTCGTGAACGATGAAGCGGAGAGCGGGCAGCTTGTTCGGATGATTGATGAGTCAGGGGCAACGGTGCTGATGGTATGTGCCACGTCGCCCAAACAGGAGATATGGATTGCCCGGTATAAGAGCTGTTTGCGGAAGGTGAAACTGTTTATGGCGTTGGGGGCTACGGTTGACTTCGTGGCAGGTACTCTCAAACGGTGTCCTGTCTCTATGCAACGTATGGGTTTTGAGTGGTTCTGGCGATTTTGTCAGGAGCCTCGCAGACTGTTCAGACGGTATTTTATCCGAGATATGCAGTTCTTCTGGTACTTCGGAAAACAAATGTTTGGGAGGTACAGGAGCCCATTTCAAATTGAGTATTAAGGTTACAGAAAATGCAAGATGAGACATAATCGTTATCACATCATAGGCTATGCATTTCTTGTGATGGAGATACTGGCGATATTTGCCATTTTGGTGCTGATATATTTTTGTAGTTAAGTAAGCATCCAACCCTCGTCACCGATGCAAGGAAATAAATACACATTTATTTGGCGAATTCGGTGAAAAGCTGTAATTTTGCATCAAAAAGATAGTTTTGACGTATGGCAGAGAGAAAATATCCTATAGGCATCCAGACGTTCTCACGGATTATCCGAGAGGGCTATGTCTATGTAGATAAGACAGACTTGGTGTGGCAACTGGCACATTATGCTACATTTGTGTTCATGAGCCGTCCTCGTCGGTTTGGAAAGTCGCTGCTTACGTCAACGCTTGAGTCTTACTTCCTTGGTGAGCGGGAACTGTTCGAGGGATTGAAGATCATGGAACTGGAGAAAGACTGGGAGCAGTATCCTGTCTTTCATCTCGACCTGAGCGGTGCCAAGCACATGCCGCCAGAGCAGATTAAGGTGGAACTGAACAATCTGTTGGCTCCATACGAAAAGGAATATGGCGAGAATCCGAAAGAGGAGACTCCAGGCATGCGTCTGTCTGGGCTTATCGATCGTGCATGCGAAAAAAGTGGCAGGCAAGTGGTTGTCATTATCGATGAGTATGACGCTCCGCTGCTTGACGTGCTCCATGAGGACACGATACTGAAGGAGGTACGCGAGGTGATGCAGGAGTTCTATCAGCGGCTGAAGAAGCAGGAGCCGAAGATTAAGTTCTGCTTCATCACGGGCATTACTAAATTCTCACAGTTGAGTATCTTTTCCACCATTAACAATCTGACAAATGTGACGATGGATCCGGTATTCAATAACATCTGCGGCATTACGGAGGATGAGTTGGTGACGGTGCTGAAAGAGGACATCGGGTTGTTGGCTCAAAAGATGAAGTTGAGCTTTGAAGCGATGCATCAGAAGCTGAAGTTGCAGTATGACGGTTATCACTTCAGCGAGGAGTCTGACGAAATATACAACCCTTACAGTTTGCTGAAAGCCTTCCAGCAAAAGAAGGTCGCCAACTATTGGTTTGAGAGTGGCACACCCACCTTCCTCATCCATCAGCTGCAGCATTTCCATACCGACATCATGTCGCTTGACAGGCTGGAGGTTCCTTCTTCTGCATTCGACCAGCCTACTGAGAACATGAAGGATGCGTTGCCGCTGCTCTATCAGAGCGGCTATCTGACCATTAAGGATTATGACCAGGAAGGAGAGGTGTATTTTTTGTCGATTCCCAATCAGGAAGTTCGCATAGGCTATGTGAAAGGATTGTTGCCTATTTATACAGGCTTGGATGACGCAGACGTGCAAATTGGTTTTGCCCTGAAGTTTTGGCGGGCCTTGAAGAGTGGCGATGCAGATTTGGCGATGCGCGAGATGCAGTCGTACCTGGCTGGTGTGCCGTATGTGGAGGGCTTCAAGGAAAAGCTCAAGGATGTTGCCATAGCCGAGGGCTTCTTCGAATACACTTTCTATCTCATCTTCTCCATGCTCAACGTCTATGCCCGCACACAGGTGAAGTGTGCCGGTGGCAGGGCCGACATGGTGGTCTGGATGCCAGATGCTATCTATGTGTTTGAGATGAAGGTACACGACACGGCCAGGAAAGCCTTGGAGCAAATTGACGACCGTGGCTATGCCATTCCCTATCAGACCGATGGCCGTAAGGTTGTCAAGGTTGGCGTGAAGTTCAACATTGAGACTCGTACACCGGAGGACTGGGTCATAGAATAATTTCTTTTTACTTTTTTCAGTTACCATTCAGCGGTGGTATTTCTCCTTGAAGACATACCACCAGAACTGGATTTGATCTATGAGCCAACGAATCATTTCGGGGGCAAAGGTACGAAGAATAATCGGATAATGTAGAATTCTTTCTGTAAAAATTTTGAAAAGCGGTGATGGAATTACGCTTGAATTACACTTCGTTTACGTTGATTTACGTCAAGAAAAATTGACAATACTGTAAAAACGTCTATAAATCAATAACTTAACTGAAGCAAAAGACGTAATTTTGCAGCGAATTAAAATTCACACTTCAATATAGAGTATTACATTTTAAGTATTATGGCAGAAAAGAAAGCTACAACGAAGAAGGCTGCTACTGAGGAGAAGGCTCCCGCAGCAAAGAAGACAACCACGAAGAAGGCCGCTGTGAAGGCAGAGGTAGCCGTAAATGCTGAGAACATTGGTTTCAAGGCAGGTGATGTTTATCAGGCTCTGGCTGCAGCCGAGAAGGCTCTCACCGTAGGGGAGATTGCAAAGGCTGCAAATATTTCAGCAGAGGAGACACTGCTGGGTCTGGGTTGGCTCTTCAAAGAGGGCAAGCTGCTGAGTGCAGATGATAACAAGGTTGTTCTGGCTTAAGTCTCAGACAGCATTTAATCGATAAAGAAGAGGTCGGTAACATGAGCATTACCGACCTTTTTTATTCACTCTCTCTTCTTCCATGGCGACCCGGCCTTTTTCTCTGATGATTTACGACCAGCAGATTCTACAGATTCTTTCCGAGGTAGGCGAGCGCGGCATTAGTGTGGCTGCGCTGTCCAAGCATGTGTATAATCTGAACTGTACGTTTTTTTCTTCACCCGACTTGCAGGATGTGCGTCAGTATGTCCAGCAATACCTGTTGCGTAACTCGAAGTCGGCGCAGTCGCTGATAGAGAGCACGGGCCGGCGTGGTTACTATAGGCTGAACACACAGGGCAGTGCCGATGCGCGTCAGCTGATGTTTGATTTTCGTGAGGAGCAGCCTTCAGCAGAGGCCGACAGTGTAGCCCCTCGTGGTGAAGATCATTCGCTCTCTTTGTTTCCCGATTTCTGATTCCCCTTACAAGTTCTTGTACACGTCGTAGTAGAGCTGTAGCAGTTGGCTGGCTGTCTTCTCCCATGAGAACAGTCGGGCGCGTTCCAGTCCTATCTGCCGTTGCTGCTGATAGAAAGCCGCGTCGTTTTCCAGTCTGATCAGCATGGCTGCTATCTCGTCGGGACTTTCAGGGTCGACGAGGATGGCCTGCTGTCCGGCAATTTCGGGCATTGACGAGGTGTTGCTGGTGATGACGGGTGTGCCGCAGGCCATGGCTTCGAGCAGAGGGATGCCGAAACTCTCGCGAAGTGAGGTGTAGAGAAAGGCGAATGCGTCGCTGTAAATATAGGGCAGGTCGCTATTGGGGATATAGCCCGGCATGTGCAGGTGCTCCCGGATGTGCTCTATGTGGTTACGGGCAATGATGTCGTTCAGGTATTGGCGGTCGAGGTCGGCCATGAGCAGGGGTCGCTTCACGGCCGACTGCCTAAGATAGCGGGCATAGGCAACGAGGGTGCGCTCCGTGTTCTTTTTCGGGTCGGTATTGCCCAGGAAGAAGATGAATCCTTTCTGACCGATGTATTTCTGGTAGACACACTTGTCGTCAGCAGTCTCCGTGAACCATTCGTTGTAGCCGTTGTAGATCATGGCCATGCGCTCTGCAGGGATGGCGAGCTTCGTTACGATGTTGCCAAGCTCGAAGTTCGACACGGTGATGATGCGTCTGCACTTTGGAAGGATGCGTGGCACGACGAGCCGCCGGTAGAGCCATCCCATGTTTTGGTAGAGTGATTTGTTGCTTTTGTCGCGCGGCTCCAGGAAGATGATGTCGTGCAGGGTGAGCACCAGTGGGATGGAGCAGCGGATGGGAGCCGTGTTGCTGGTGCAGTGCAGCAGTTCGACGCCGGCTTTCCGGGCGGCTTTAGGCAGTGCCCATTGTTCCCATAGCGGATAGGTAGGGGTGCTGAGTTCTACGATATGCACATTGTCGGTCTCTGACACGCAGTGGTCGGGGCCGGGCTTCACGAAGATGAAGTATTCATTTTCCTTGTCCAGTCGTTGCAGTTGCAGAATCTCCTGCAGTACGACATAGTCCATGCCGTGCTTGTTTGAGCGGAAGATGCGCTGGGCTTCGATTCCTATTTTCATCGTATTCTCTTTTTGATGGTTGCGGGTACGCCTGCTGCCAGTGAGCCGGCCGGTATGTCGCGTGTGACGACGGCTCCAGCGGCTATCACCGAGTGGCTCCCGATGGTGACACCGGGCAGTACCACGGCATTGGCTCCTATCCACACGTCGTCCTCGATGACCACGGGACTGGTGGTGACACCTTGTTCGTCGATGCGCAGGGAAGGGTCGCCGAACGAGTGGTTCAGCGCTGTGACAACGACCCCCTGTGCCAAGTTGACGTGGCTGCCTATGCTCACGGGGCCGATGAGGGTGTTGTGGAGACCAATACGCGTGTGGCTGCCTATGACGACATCGCCCACGGCATTGTTGATGCAGGCGAAAGACTCGACGACGCTATGCTCGCCGAGCGAGAAGCGGCGGTAGGGTGGGGTGTCCATGCGCACGGTGCGGTGCACGACCGAGTGCCGTCCGCGGTGCTGATAGAGCGGAGCCATCAGCCGTATGTACCATCGTGGCCGCGTCTCTGTCTGGTTCATGACGAGCAGGTCAATGAGCCTTTTCAGCCGTGGGCTCTGCTTCATCTGCTCCCGCATCGATTCTTTGTTCATAGATGTTTTCGGGTATTTATCCTGCAAATGTACGGAAAAATCCCAATCCTTCCAAATATTTTCTTCTTTTTGTCTTCTCCGAATTCAGGATTCTTTTGTTTTGTATTTGTAATATACTGATAATCAGCGTGTTATAATTCAGCCTGAATTGCAGGCTAATTCAGGCTGAATTAGCCGACCGTTCAGCCTGAGTTAGCCTGCAATTCAGGCCGAATGATCAGCGAAAAGAATAACAGGACGTTTTTCTTTCAGTTTTTTCCCCTTGAGAGGGTGCTAATTCAAGAATTTTGTGTACATTTGCATCCGAATTAGACCGAACGTCAGGATTTTTTATGGTACAAAACATTTTCAAGGGTCTGGGTATAGCCCTGATTACCCCTTTCAAGCAGAGTGGCGAGGTGGACTATGAGGCACTGATGCGCCTTGTAGACTATCAGCTTCAGAACGGAGCCGATTTCTTTTGTATCTTGGCCACGACAGGCGAGACGCCAACACTATCGCCCGAAGAAAAACAGAAAATCAAGGATCTGATTGTCGATAAGGTGCAAGGCCGTGTGCCCATTCTCATGGGCTGTGGCGGCTACAACACGGCTGCCGTGGTGCGCGAGTTGCAAGAAGGCGACTTCCGTGGCATCGACGGTGTGCTGAGTGTCTGTCCTTATTATAATAAGCCGTCTCAGGAGGGGCTTTACCAGCATTTCAAGGCCATTGCCGCAGCGACGAGTTTGCCGGTGGTGCTCTACAATGTGCCAGGGCGTACGGGTGTGAACATGCAGGCAGCCACGACGGTGCGACTGGCTCGTGACTGCCAGAACATCGTGGCCATCAAGGAGGCTTCGGGCAATCTGGAGCAGGTCGACGAGATTATCAAGAACAAGCCGAAGGACTTCGACGTCATCTCAGGCGACGACTCGCTGACGTTCCCGATGGTGTCGTGTGGTGCTGTGGGTGTCATCTCCGTCATCGGCAATGCGCTGCCCAAGGAGTTCTCGAAGATGATACGCCTGCAGATGCGGGGTGAGTATGATCCGGCGCGTAAGATTCATCACCGGTTTACTGACCTCTTCTCGCTGCTCTTCGTCGATGGCAATCCTGCCGGTGTGAAGGCCATGCTCCACGAGATGGGCTTCATCGAGAACGTGCTCCGACTGCCGTTGGTGCCTACGCGCATCACCACCATGCAGCGCATGTCGGAGATTATGAAGGAACTGAAAATTTAAACCGGAACCAAGAGGGAATCAGCCAGACAAACCATTATGGGCTACGACGAATTGATGAATGCTCCCCATCGTGAGACGATGCCATTGGGCTCGTTTATCCGACGGCAAGTAGACCGGAAATACCGGAATGTGCTCGAACTGAACTCCCGGCTGTCGGAGAGCCTCGTTTTCTGCGAGTGTCTCCGTCGCGACCTGGAGCTTACGTCAGCCATCACCCATCGTGGTCAGCTGCATTACGAGATCTGTACCGACGAGAAGGGCATTCCCACTTCGCTGGAGATAGAACAGGGCAATTTTCAGACGCTGAGCCAGCTCTTCGACAGCAATCCTGCCGTCGTGGCCAATGAGGGCTATGTCGACAACACGGTCAACGTGCTGTTCGACCTCACTGCTGCTCTGCACGAGCGTCAGATTTATCATCTTTGCTTTGCACCGCAGAACATCTTCGTCCGTAAGGGCGATCAGGTGCCGATGCTGCTCTGTCATGGCTCGTCGTTCATGCCCCTCTCGAGTCAGGCCGACTTCTATCAGGGCTTTGAAAAGTTCGTGGCTCCCGAAGTGCTCGAAGGTCAGACGGCCGACGAGCGTAGCGATGTCTATTCGCTCGGTCGGCTCATCGAATGGCTTTACAGTCAGGCCGACATGCCTTATGAGTATAAGGCCGTGGTGGCACGGGCTGTCCGTGAACAGCCTGAGAAACGCTTTGCCTCGATAGCCGATATGCAGGCCGCCTTGAACAACAGGCGCGGCATGAAGCGCTCGCTGTTCACGTTCGTGGCTGCCGTGGTGGTCGTCGTATTCGCAGTGGGCCTCTATTTCGAACTGATGCCGCAGACAGAGGACATTGAGTTCGTCGATGTGCCCAAGGAGGAAGAGGAAGACTTCCTCGACAAAGGCTTCAACATGGAGACCGAGCTGGGACTGTGGGTCGACTCTGTCGACACGCTGAGTGATGCTGAACGCCATCAGATGGAGGTGTACATGCGCAAGGCTGAAGACATCTTCCGCCGGCAATACCGGCAAAAGGCCGACCGCATCATGCAGAAGGTCTATACCAAGGAGGGCATGAGCCTGAGCGAGAATGTCTTCATTGCCACCACCAGTCAGATGACGAAGGAACTCACCGAACTGCAGCAGCAGTTGGCTGGCGATGCCGGCATCTCGGAGGATGTGGCGGTGAAGATTGCGGCTGAGATCAACGACGAGCTGGCCGCTGAGAAGCAGAAGAACCTGCAGCTGAACGGCTATCAGAAAACGCCCAGCAAAGACGAGTGAAGCGCGTCGGATAGGCAGACTCTTATATTTGAACATTGAAATTACAGAATTATATAAAACAAAACAGTAAAAATGAGAAGCAGAACCGCAAACTGGTTTGAGTGCCGCATTAAGTACGAGAAGATGCAGGAAGACGGCATTCAGAAGAAAGTGACCGAAACCTATACCGTCGATGCCCTCTCCTTCACCGAGGCAGAGCAGCGCATCATGGAAGAAATGTCGGTCTTTATCAGTGGTGAATTCGAGGTGGCTGACATCAAGAAGGCCGCCTACAAGGAGATATTTTTCAGCGACGATGCCAATGCCGACCGCTGGTACAAGGCAAAGCTGCAGTTCATCACCATCGATGAGAAGACTGAGAAAGAGAAGCGCAGCAGCGTGAACTACCTCGTGCAGGCAGGAACCCTGAACGGAGCCGTGAAGAACATCGACGAGGTGATGGGCGGCACCATGATTGACTATGTCATCGCCTCTGTGGTGGAGACCACGCTCATGGATGTTTTCGAGTACAAGAAGAAGGAACAGGACGACAAACCGGAGTTTGAACAGTAAGATGTATCCCGTCAAGGAAAAACTGCATCAGGTGCTCGATACGTTGCCCCAGGGCGTACGCCTCGTGGCCATCAGCAAGTATCATCCTGCTGACTACATCATGGCGGCCTATGAAGAAGGGCAGCGAGTGTTTGGCGAGAGCCACGAACAGGAGATACGCGAGAAGCATACCGCCTTGCCAAAGGACATCGAGTGGCACTTCATCGGACATCTGCAGACAAACAAGGTGAAGTATATTGTGCCTTACATCTCTATGATTGAGGCCGTCGACTCGCTGAAGCTCCTGCGGGAGATACAGAAGCAGGCCGCTAAGGCGGATAGGGTAGTGAAGGTGCTCTTAGAGCTCCACCTTGCCGAGGAAGCCACGAAGTACGGCCTTACGCCCGATGCCTGTCGGGAACTGCTGGCCGGGGGCGAGTGGCGCGAGATGCCGAACGTCCGCATCTGCGGTCTGATGATGATGGCTTCGAATACTGATGACGAGGAACAGATAGAACAGGAGTTCCAGACGGCAGCCGACTTCTTCGACGAGGTGAAGGCGCAGTATTTCCCCGACGACGCTGCTTTCTGCGAGCGGTCGTGGGGCATGAGCGACGACTACCATCTGGCGCTTCGCCATCGCTCAACCATGGTGCGCATCGGTACCATGATCTTCGGGCCAAGGGTCTACTAAGAAATTCTCAATTTTCAATCCTCAATTCTCAATTCATAGTAGTGGCTACACCTATATATATTATAAAGGAGCAGAAGCTGCGCAGGAACCTGCAGTTGATAGCCGACGTGGCCCGTCGGGCCGATGTAGAGATAATTCTGGCCTTCAAGGCGTTTGCGCTTTGGAAAACATTCCCCATCTTCCGTGAGTATATCCGTAGCACCACGGCCAGTTCGCTGGGCGAGGCGCGACTTGCGCTGGAGGAGTTCGGTGCCAAGGCACACACCTTCTCGCCCGCCTATACGGACGATGAGATTGACGAGATTGTGCGATGCAGCAGTCATCTCACTTTTAACTCCCTCTCACAATATGAGCGTTATCATGACCGGGTGGCGGGTAAGGCCTCGATAGGCCTGCGTGTCAACCCCGAATATTCAGAGGTAGAGACACTGCTCTATAATCCCTGTGCCCCTGGCACCCGTTTCGGGGTGACGAACGATAAGCTGCCCGAAACGCTTCCTCGGGACATAGAGGGCTTCCACTGCCATTGCCATTGCGAGAGTGGCAGTGAGGTGTTGGAGCGCACGTTGGTGCATATCGAGGAGAAGTTCTCCCGCTGGTTCCCCCAACTGAAGTGGCTGAACCTGGGCGGGGGACACCTGATGACCCGTAAGGACTATGATATTGAGCGGCTTGTCCGTCTCTTGCAGGGGCTTCATCAGCGCTATCCGTGGCTCAAGATTATTCTGGAACCGGGCAGTGCCTTTGCCTGGCAGACAGGACCGTTGGTATCGCATGTGGTTGACATCGTCGAGGACAAGGGCATCCGTACCGCTATCCTCGACGTCAGTTTCACTTGTCACATGCCTGACTGTCTCGAAATGCCGTATAATCCAGAGGTACGTGGGGCAAGGCATGTGGAAGAAAGTGCCGGTGCCGGATTGATATTACCTATCTACCGACTTGGCGGTAACAGCTGTCTGTCGGGTGACTTCATGGCTTCGTGGCAGTTTGACCACGAGCTACAGATAGGCGAGGAGGTGATTTTTGAAGACATGATCCATTACACGACGGTGAAGACCACCATGTTTAATGGCATCACGCATCCCTCGCTTGGCATGCTCCATGAGGACGGACATTTGGAAATCCTTCGTGAATATACCTACGAGGATTATCGCAACCGCATGGATTAGCCTGTGGGACGTTGATGAATCGTTCGGAAACTGTCTGTTGATGAATTGTTTTAAGAGTTGTCTGTTGATGAATCGTCCTGAAAGTCGAGAGATAACTGTAGCTCTTGGGCTGCCCGCTTCTGTTGGGCCTTCGAAATAAGGAGGGGGCGAAGACGCTCAGGACGCAGTTCGTTGATGCCCACGACGGGCTGTGAGAATGATGAGGTCAGTTCACCACAGGTAATGAAATACTGTGCTTTCTTCATCACCACGCCCATCTTCTTCAGGTGATAGGAAGTGACACGGCCATAGCGGCGACTGTTCACAATGAGGGTGGCCGATTTCACGCCAATGCCTGGCACACGGAGAATGTGTTCGTAGGCTGCCGCGTTGATGTCGACGGGAAAGAACTCTGGATGGCGTAGTGCCCAGGACAGCTTCGGATCCACTTCGAGGTCAAGGTTGGCATGTTGGTCATCGACAATCTCGTCGACTTTAAAATGGTAGAAGCGCATCAGCCAGTCGGCCTGATATAGACGGTTTTCACGGACAAGCGGTGGCTGTTTCAAGACTGGCAGACGAGGATCGTAGGTGTTTACGCTGACATAGCCCGAATAGTAGACACGTCGCATCGTAGGTTGACCGTACAACGACGACGACATCTGCAGAATGTCCTGATCGGTCTCTTTCGTGGCTCCTACAATCATCTGTGTAGACTGTCCGGCAGGCACAAAGCGCGGGGCATGGCGATACTTCTTGCGATCTTCCTTGTTTTCCAATACACCTTGCTGAATGAGACGCATGGGCTGAAACACGCTCTGATGGTCTTTCTCTGGCGCTAAGAGCTTCAGTGACGACTCACGTGGTATCTCGATGTTCACGCTCATGCGGTCGGCCCATCGGCCTGCCTCGGCCATCAGTTCGCGACTGCTGCCTGGAATGGCTTTCAGGTGAATGTATCCGTTGAAATGGTGAACGGTGCGCAGGTCACGCACAATGGCTACGAGCCGTTCCATCGTATAGTCGGGATTGCGAACCACGCCACTGCTGAGGAACAGGCCTTCGATGTAATTGCGACGATAGAACTCCATCGTAATCTCTTCCAGTTCGGAGACCGAGAGCGTGGCTCTGGGAATATCGTTCGACCGGCGGTTGATGCAATAGGCACAGTCGAACATGCAATAGTTGGTGAGCATCACCTTCAGCAGGGATATGCATCGCCCGTCGTCGGCAAAGGAATGGCAGATGCCTACACCACCCACCGTATTGCCTACCATGCCCTTTTTGCCGCTGCGCACTGTTCCACTCGACGAGCACGATACGTCGTACTTCGCCGATTCTGCCAGTATTCGCAGCCGTTCCATTGTCTTTTCCGTCAGCATAACGAGGACAAAATTACGAAAAAAAGAAACCTTAACCGCTATTTTTGGCGAAAAAAACAAAAAAAACAATTGTTTTTGTGCCTGTATGCCTGAAATTGATTATCTTTGCATCTGTTTAAAGCACCTAACTATGAATCAAAGCGACAGTATCGTTATCATTCCCACGTATAACGAGAAAGAAAATATAGAGAAAATCATCCGTGCCGTTTCTGGCCTGGAAAAATGCTTCCACATACTCATTATTGACGACGGTTCTCCTGATGGCACTGCTGCCATTGTGAAGAGGCTGATGGCCAATGAATTTGCCAATCGCCTGTTCCTGATAGAGCGTAGCGGCAAGCTGGGTTTGGGAACGGCCTATATTGCTGGTTTCAAGTGGGCGTTAGCGCGCGATTACCAGTATGTCTTTGAGATGGATGCCGACTTCAGCCATGATCCGAACGACTTGCCACGGCTTTATGCTGCCTGTCATGATGAAGGGTACGATGTGGCTATTGGCAGTCGTTATGTCTCGGGCGTGAATGTGGTAAACTGGCCTATGGGGCGTGTGCTGATGAGCTATTTCGCTTCTAAGTACGTGCGCTTTGTCACGGGGTTCAATGTCCACGACACCACAGCAGGATTCAAGTGCTATCGCCGTCGTGTTCTTGAGACTATTGAGCTCGACAAGATTCGCTTCAAGGGCTATGCCTTCCAGATAGAGATGAAGTTCACAGCCTATAAGATAGGCTTTAAGATCAAGGAGGTGCCTGTCATCTTCGTGAACCGGCGTGAGGGCACATCGAAGATGTCGGGCGGTATCTTTGGCGAGGCCTTCTTCGGTGTGATGCGTCTGCGCTGGGACGGATGGACGAGGAAGTATCCCAAGCCGTGCCCTTAGTCCTTTTCGCAAGGAGAGGGAAGCATATCGTTAATGAATCATTCGTATTTTTCTTAAACAATTAAATTTTTAATCTTTTTAATTTTTAAACTTTTCTATGAAACCTACTCTATTCTTACTTGCTGCTGGCATGGGTAGCCGCTATGGTGGCTTGAAGCAGCTCGACGGTCTGGGCCCCAACGGTGAGACCATTATGGACTATAGTATCTACGACGCTATTCAGGCTGGCTTCGGCAAGATTGTCTGGGTAATTCGCAAGGATTTCGAAGAGCAGTTCCGTACGCAGATTCTCTCGAAGTATGAGGGACAGGTACCTTGTGAACTGTGCTTCCAGGCTCTTGACGCACTGCCCGAAGGCTTTTCGGTTCCGGAAGGCCGTGTAAAGCCGTGGGGAACGAACCACGCTGTGCTCATGGGTAAGGACGTGATCAAGGAGCCGTTCTGCGTCATCAACTGTGACGACTTCTACGGTCGTGACGCTTTCATGCAGATAGGCAAGTTCCTGAGCGGACTGAAGGAAGGCTCGAAGAACGAATATGCTATGGTGGGCTTCCGCTGCTGCAACACGCTTTCTGAGAACGGATCAGTGGCTCGTGGTGTATGTGCCTACAATGAGAAGCGTCATCTGACTGATGTGGTGGAGCGCACAGAGATTATGCGCATTGCCGACAAGGGCAATGCCATCTGCTTCAAGGACGAGCAGGGCGAGTGGCAGCCACTGGAAGAGAACGTGCCTGTCTCGATGAACATGTGGGGCTTCACACCTGACTACTTCGAGTACTCAGAGGCCTACTTCAAGGAGTTCCTGAGCAATCCGAAGAACATGGAGAACCTGAAGGCAGAGTTCTTCATCCCGCTGATGGTGAACAAGCTGATTACCGAGGGCACGGCTACGTGCGAAGTGCTTGACACTACTTCGAAGTGGTTCGGCGTGACATACGCTGCCGACCGTGAGGCCACTGTAGAGCGCATCAAGAAGCTTGTAGACGAGGGCGTTTATCCTAACAAGCTGTTCTAAGCATCTGATTGATTCATCATCAAAGGCGGCCGATATTGCGCTATACGCCTTTCCCAAACCAATAGGAGGTCAGAAGGAGCAACGGTTCTTTCTGGCCTCCTGTAGGTTTGGGCTTTTGTCTTCCAGATTGATTCGTAAACGTAATCATCCCACTGTCGACGTGTTAGAATATGCGCCTCGGCACAAAAAGAGCTTAATTATCCGCTTATCCTACAGCCAATGCTGGCTATCAGACAGTTACAGCACTTTTGTCCGTAAAATATCCGCAATTATCCTACACATCGAATGGCACTGCAATGAGGCCGAATGCGCACTGCAATGAGGCCGAATGCGCACTGTACAGGGTGCGAATGCACACTGTATAGAGGTCATGTACACACTGTACAGAGGCCATGTGCTGTGTGCTTGCAGGTCGTAATCATTGTGTTCTGAGCGCAAATCCGTTAGTGAAGTGGCAATCAGACGGTTGCTGAAGAGCTGCCGGGGCAGCGAGAGTCGGCTCGTACCTGTCATTAGGGCGTGTGGCGGTTGTCCCTTTTCCGGATAGCGGATGGCCGAACGGAGGGTGAGCTTCTGGCCGTTCACGGTCACACAGGCCACCAGTGCCGTGTCGCCCTCCATGCGGGCCGCTACCTGCTGAGGCTCCGCGGCAGGCTTCTCTCCACGTCCATACACTAACGGCCGCACGTCGGCCTCTCCCTGCTGCTGTGCCGCCATCGTCAATGTGGCGAAAGGCAGCAGCATTGAAAAGACTATGTCATTAATCTTCAGGCATCCAATTCGGATCGTCGGTCATGTTCAATTGTATCGGTAGCATCTGTTTACATCTTATCGGCTTACCGTTCTTCTTGGCAGGTTTCCACTTTGGCATTCTTTCAAGTTTACTGATGAATTGATGTCTTAGTCCCTCGTTCGATGAGTTTCGTGTCCTTACGAAAGTTACCGATCCGTCGGTCTCGATGATAAATTCAAGAATGATGTTTTCTTTTATGCTGCTTGCACTTGACGGTACAACCAAGTCTCGGAAGATATATCTTCTCAATTCCTCATTGCCCCCTTTGTACTCAGGTATCTCGTCGCCAACGACAGTTAAGAATGGAATCTCTACTTCTATAGTTGAGGATACTGCTTCTCCGTTTTGGCAGGCAGGTTGCCATTTCGGCATTTTCCTGCACATACTCACCGCCTTTCGGTCATACTTGGTTGCAGGCGAGACAACTGCGATGGAATCGACGCTTCCCTCTGCATTGATACTGAGTGATAGTCTCACAGTGTCTGCGGGCTCTCCGTTGAGGGCTACAGAATACTTGCCTTCTTTTTGGAAGAAGCTTTGCAATCCTCTTTCACCACGAAGGAAGCGGGGCTTAGTGGAGGTTTGCTTGGGAATGTTCCATTCTATCAGTTCCTTGAAATAGTCTGTGAGATGTTTTGCAGACACGGCGTTGGGCTGGAAGCGCCCGTCGCCTTTCTCCGATGAGAACATGACGCACCAGTCTTCGGTATAAAGACTTGCATCTTTGCCGATGGAGCTTGATATCTTTTCAAAAAGTGCAGGCTCAAATACCTGGTCCATTTTGAGTACCTCATGCTTTTGCAAGTCATAGATGAAGTATTTGTTAATGCCTTGCTTCCATTGCTGAAGCTGGGCCGTCTGGGATGCATTGGCCTTAAGATCTATACTTATTGTTGTTGGAAGTACTTTGGCCTCAATGTGATAACAGGCAAAGCGGTTAGGCTTTTCATACTCTTTATGTATATTCATTTCTATGGTTTCAATATGGAATCCGCCTATTTCTTTTTGGGGGCTTAGTAACTTACCTTTCCATTGCTTCAAGAATTTGCTGTAGGCATCTTTGACTGATGTGGCCTCTTGTCCGAATAGCAGGAGCGAAAGCTGGCGTTGAAGAGGTTCTTCACTTTCGGGTATTTCCAGATGACTTTCCATTTCAATCTGCATACCGTTGTAATAGACGTAGGCTTTGTCCTCTATTGTTTCGACAATAGGTTGGGCATGTACTCCAGTAATTGACGATAGCAAGGAAAAAACAAACAAGGCTTTCAAGACGTTTTTTTGTTTCATTTTAATCATAATTGTTATTTTCAAAGTTGTTTATAATGATTATCCGCAATACTCCCCAAAATCTGTTCATTTGAGTTATAATGCAGATTTCTGGATGTAAATTTACTAATAAAACTCATAAATACGTTCATTTGCTCTGATGTTTTAAAAATAATTAAGTCATTTTTTTATAGAATGACACTTTGGGGAGTATAGCGGATAATCATTGTTTATATGCAAACATTGGGGCACAAGAAATGGCGTGGCCACTCTTATGCACTTAACCTAAGGGGCAGGCCTCGAAATTGGCTCCCACAACCATATAAGAATGCTCCATGCCAAAGGCGTGTGCATAGCTATACAAAGTTGTTGGGGAATTGCCGTTTTTTAGTTTTTCCCCTTGCTTCTTACATCGAACTATTCCAAAACAGATTTCCGAGGTCTTTTCGGCTAAATGCGAGATAATCAGCTATTGCATCGCGGTTCGGGATTTCTCCCCCGACAAAGTGTGCGGATATACATAAAATGTGCTGAACGGCGAAATAATTCAGCGTTTATTTCCGTACAAGGTGTTTTATTTGTATCTTTGCGCCGATGTTAGTCTATACCTTTGACCGAACGCTTGACGGGCTATTGACAGCCGTGTTCGACAGTTTTGCCCTTCACCAACAGCCGGAGATGCTGCTGGGCGAGGGTGGGGTACTGCCCCTGTTCACGGAGGAAGTACATCCGGTAGTGACGGCAAACGACAAGGCACAGCGGGTATGGACGGGACTGGAGAAACAGCTCTGTAAGGAGGCTGTGCGCATGATTACGGTGAGCTGGCTGTCTGAAGAGACGGAGCTCGATACGCCTCTCTTTCATTATATCTGTAAGGTGTTCAGGGAGAAACGAGACATCTCAAGGAATTTTGCTGATCAGGACGTGCTCTTCGTGACGAATACGGCCCGGCGGGTGATGCACGAACAACTGAGGATGAAGCAGTTTATGCGCTTTCAGAAGGCAAAGGACGGCACTTATCTGGGCGTAGTCTCGCCCGACCACAACGTTCTGCCGCTCATCATCGACCACTTTCAGGACCGCTTTCAGGATCAGCCGTGGCTGATTTATGATGCGAAGCGCCGGTACGGGTATTATTATAGCCTCACCCCCGACCCCGGCCTCACCCCTCGCTCGGCCGAAGGACGCTTGCAAGGCAAGAACCCCTCTCCAACGGGCGAGAGGAACTTTAATGGAGAGGGGAGTATATACTCTCAAGAACAAGGACAAGTGTGGCGGACAGGGAGGGAGGCCGTTGTCCGAATCACTTTTGAAGATGATGAGAGCTTGCCCTTCAGTTTGGAAAACGGCAAGCTCGATGAAGCGGTATTGAGCGAGAACGACCGTCTGTTTCAGGATTTATGGCGTACCTATTTCAAGGCTATCTGCATCAAGGAACGCATGAACCCTAAGAAGCAGCTGAGCGACATGCCACGTCGCTATTGGCGGTATATGACAGAGAAACAATAGCGGTTTGTAATCGACTGATAGTCAGGTTGTTGCAATATAGTACAAATTAGCGTGTAATTCAGGCCGAATTACACGCTAATTTGTACTGAATTATGAGCTAATTCAGCATGAATTGCAAAGGACTATAATTTCCCTTGGTCGCCCAGATACGAGTCTTTGAAACCGAGGAAGTAGAGCACACCGTCGAGGCCGATGGTGTTGATGCTCTGTTTGGCATTGGCTACGACGCGGGGCTTTGCGTGGAAGGCGATGCCGAGACCGGCCTCGCTGATCATGGGCAGGTCGTTGGCACCGTCGCCTACGGCAATGGTCTGCGCCAGGTTCACCTTCTCCACCTGTGCGATGAGTTTCAGCAGTTCGGCCTTCCTGTGGCCGTCGACCACCTCGCCTACGTAGCGTCCGGTCAGCTTTCCGTTCTCGTCGATTTCCAGTTCGTTGGCATAGACATAATCGATGCCATACTTGCGCTGCAAGTATTCGCCGAAGTAGGTGAAACCGCCACTGAGAATGGCAATCTTGTAGCCACACCTCTTCAGAATAGTCATCAGTCGGTCTACGCCTTCTGTTATCGGCAGATGCTCGGCTATATCCTGCATGACGCTCACGTCGAGACCCTTCAGCAGCGACACGCGCCGCGTAAAGCTCTCCTTGAAGTCAATCTCGCCGCGCATGGCGCTTTCGGTGATGGCTCTAACCTCGGCACCCACACCAGCCCGCTCGGCCAGTTCGTCGATGCACTCGGTCTGGATGAGGGTCGAGTCCATATCGAAGCAGATGAGACGGCGCATGCGGCGGAACATGTCGTCTTGCTGGAAGGAGAAGTCAATCTCCATTTCTTGCGACAGGCGCATGAACTGTCTTTGCATTTCCTGACGGTCGCTGGGCTCACCGCGCAGCGAGAACTCGATGCAGGCACGGATGTGTTTCGCCGGGTTTTTGATGCTTTTGCGTCCCGTCATGCGGCGGATGGCATCGATGTTCAGTCCCTGGTCGGCAATGACGCGGGTGGCGGCTTCTATCTGCCGG
>Ga0247609_10001079_pt1 | contig 33981 bp, 30 predicted proteins | sample 172DNAGHGlowgp2_FD_193487 | JGI IMG/M metagenome (GOLD analysis project Ga0247609, IMG submission 193487) | Sheep rumen microbial communities from Palmerston North, Manawatu-Wanganui, New Zealand - 1728 DNA GHGlow gp2 | ecosystem: Host-associated > Mammals > Digestive system > Stomach > Rumen ... | reverse complement strand
CCGTATGCCTGATATAATAAGCTGCCGTTCATATCTGATATGGTTGGGGAACCACAAAGATAATGAATTGGCGGCTTTTTCTATACTACTATATAAACTTGCCAACGCAATTCGGGGATGAACCATAAAAATGTACCTTTGCAATAAATAACAGAACAACAATGAAGAAAAACATTATCATGGCCTTACTCGCCCTCGTGGCCCTGACGGGAAAGGCACAGGTGCAAACCACTACAGCCCTGCTGGGCTCATGGTCGGGTAAACTGAATGTGGGTACCATGTCATTGACTATTGTGCTTCATCTCGAACAGGCAGACGGTTATGTGTTGGTGACGATGGACAGTCCAGACCAGGGCGCTAAGGGTATTGGTACTTTTAAGGAATTCCTTTCTGGCGACTCGCTGGCCATCAAGGTGGAGCAGATCGGTATGACTTACCGTGCTAAGCTGAAAGACGGAAAGCTCGATGGTACGTTCTCACAGAACGGTCTGAAAATCCCCTTGGTGCTGACGAGAGGGGATGTGGCTGAAGTGAAGCGCCCGCAGAATCCACAGCCGCCGTTTCCCTACGAAACAGAGGAGGTGACGTTCCGTAACGAAGCGGATGGAGCCACCTTGGCAGGTACGCTGACTTACCCTGTTGGCTATGGCAAGCAGTCGAAGAAGAAACCTGTGGTCCTCTTGTTCGTATCGGGTAGTGGACAGCAGAACCGCGATGAAGAGGTTTTCAATCACAAACCGTTTTTTGTGATTGCCGACTATCTGGCTCGTCAGGGCATTGCCACACTACGTTATGACGACCGTGCTACAGGCAAATCTACTGGGGGCGAGGTGAAGAATGCCACCTCGGAGGACTTTATGCGTGATGCCTTAGCTGGTCTTGAGTTCCTGCACCAACAGAAAAAGTTCAGCAAGGTAGGAATGCTCGGTCATAGTGAGGGCGGACTGATTGCCTTTATGCTTGGTGCTAAGAAACAGACCGATTTCATTGTTTCCCTGGCCGGCCCTGGTGTGAAGGGTGATACGCTGTTGACCGCACAGAACAACCGCATTCTGTCGCTGTCGGGATTACCTGCTACGATGACTGTGGAGAAATGCCGCCAGCAGCAAGATGTTCAGGAGATTCCGTGGCTAAAATGGTTCATCGACTACGACCCGACAAGTAATATCCGCAGCACCCGCTGTCCGGTGTTTGCCTTGAACGGTGATTTCGACTGTCAGGTCATTGCCTCGCAGAACCTTACTGCCATCCGACAGCTGTTGCCCAAATCGAAAAAGAATCTTGTGAAGGAATATTCCGGGCTCAACCATCTTTTCCAGCACAGTACCACAGGACTTCCCGCAGAATACGGACAGATTGAGGAAACCATTTCGCCCGAAGTACTGCAGGATATTGCCCAATGGCTCAAATCGCTGTAAAAAGCAAAGTCTACTTTTTATTAGACTCACAGAGAACGACGAGAAGAACCGCTTATGACATAAAGAAAGTTAAAAGAAATGCGACTTGCTTGCTTTATAATAAGATTATAATAATCTTTATATAATGTTTAACTGCCTTTCTATGTGACTTTTACAACAATAAATAATTCCGCTTTTCCTGGGAAAGGCGGAATTATTGTTATTTTGCTTGGTGGAGGGAATCCTTACACCAGATGTTCGATCAAGTCGGCGCGCTCACCGGGAAGCATGTCGATGACGGGAATCTCAATCATGGTGTAGCAGCCGGGCTGCTGGCGCATGGAAGCGCGGGCTACGTTGACGAGTACCTGGGCGGTGAGGGCAGGATTGTTGATACTCATGTTGAACTCTAAGCGCTGGTTCTGGGTCTTGCCGGAAACGCCCTTACGTACCAGATTCACGCCATGTCCCATATCCTTCACGGCATCCACGGATTCCACAGCGAACACGTGTGTCTCGTCGTTGGCGAAATAGGGATCGGCCTTGATGGCTGCGGTCACCTCTTCCAGCTTGGCTCCCTCTTCCAACTCCACATATACCATACGGCGGTGAATGCCCTCACCCAGAGGGATCGTCATGGACAGAGCATTCTTTACACCTTCCTTAGAACGCACGCAAACAGAGTGTCCCATAGACATTCCGGGTCCGAAATTGGTGTATGACAATCCTTTGGGAGCCAAACTCTGCATCAGCGTACGCACGATACTGTCTGATCCCGGATCCCATCCGGCGGCGATCACACTGACCGTTCCAGTCTGTTTGTTCATCTCCATCAGTCGTTCGCGGTAGCCGCGGATCTGGGTATGGATGTCAAAGCTGTCAACGGTATTGATACCTAAGGGCAGGATCTGCTTGGCATATTCCTCACACGAACGGGTGGGAGTGGCGAGGATGGCCACGTCAACGTCTTTCAACTCCTTGATATCTTTCACGACATCATAGCAGGCAAGTTCTGCGGGTTTGTTCTCCGCACCATGGCGGCGCACCACACCGGCAATCTCGAAATCTTCCGATGCCTCTAACGCCTCGATAGTGAACTTTCCAATGTTGCCGTAGCCTACTACGGCTGCTCTGATTTTCTTCATTTTGCTTACGTTTTAAATGGTTTGTATTGTTACCGGTTGCAAAATTACACATTTTCGCTGAATTGGCGAACAAAAAGCTCGGATTTTTACATCTTTGCCTTTCATTGTTGTCTGTTCATCTGTCACCCCTCTATGACAGAATGTATAAAACAGGGAGAAGGCTACACTGAAAAATCAGTACAGAAAGGGTCGGTAATCCATGAGGGTGATGATCGTCTTTTGTCAGGATAATTCTGAATTTTTTTCACCCTGAGAGAGACTGAATTGAGAAAAATAAGGAGGCTGTCGGGAGGTTTCTGACCCCCCAAAGGGCGCTTTTTTTGCAAATAGAGTCTGTTTGAGATCAAAGTAGAGTCTGTTTTGCCTTCAAGTAGAGTCTGTTTTGCCTTCAAGTAGAGTCTGTTTTGCCTTCAAGTAGAGTCTGTTTTCACTCAAAGTAGGGTCTGTTTAGGCTGGTTCCAGACCCTGTCAGGTGACATTCCATGGGCATTTACAACCCGTTCCGCCGTTATTTTACCCTTGTAGGTGACTTTGGAACAAGTTGTACATGACGTTGGAACAAGTTGTACATGACGTTGGAACAGGTTGTAGATGACGCTGGAACGGATGAAAACGCCCTTTTCGACACACAAAAACCATGTTTTCAGACCCTAAAAAGGCCGTTCCCAGCGTCTAAAAACGGCCATTTGGAGCTAACGCTCCTATTTTCAGCACTTTAGCAAACCTCGTCAGAATCGCTTCTTTGCGACCAACCGTACATTTTTTCGTAATGAAGCGATTCTCAGCGAGTAGTTTGTCAGAATATTTCAGTACTGTTCGATCAATTGTTATGACCTGTATTTCTCCGTGAATATTTTACAGAGCACGGTCAGACAATCCAGGCGCTAATCACTGCGACACCCCAAGGTGAAAGACAAAGACACGGATGATTCTGAGAAACATGTAAGGTGCTTTCAAAAAATAGTCGTATCTTTGCACCATGAAATATGTCGATGTGATCTTACCCCTGCCCTTGGAGGGATTCTTCACCTACGCCGTCCCCGAGGGGATGGAGGATCAGGTGGGTTTCGGGGTGCGCATGCTGGTTCCGTTGGGCAAGAGCAAGAAGTATGTAGCCATGGCCGTGAGGTGTCATGGTGAGAAGCCCGACTTTGCCGTGCGGGAGATCCTGCAGGTGATCGACCGTCAGCCTGTGATGACCCCTTTGCAGCTGCGACTCTGGCAGTGGATCGCCGACTATTACCTCTCACCCATCGGTGAGGTGTATAACGCGGCACTGCCACAAGGCATGAAGGTGCTCGATGGCTATAAGCCGAAGATGGAGCTGTATGTGGGACTGGGTGAGAAATTCCGCAGCGAGCGTGCCTTGCATGTGGCTTTGGACATGTTGGCACGTGCCTCCAAGCAGCAGAAGGTGTTTATCGACTTCTTACAGCTGTCACACTGGGATGAAACAGAAGGGAACGGCATGGAAGCATCGGTGGCTGAGGTGACGCGCGACGAACTGATGAACTACTCCCATTGTACCGCGGCCATCTTGAAGCAGCTCACAGACAAAGGCTTTCTGATGGTTTATGAGAAAGAGGTGGGACGACTGAATTTCGGAGGTGAGCCTCACATCGAGAATATCAAGAAACTGAATGAAGCCCAACAGGAGGCATATAACCAGATCCTGTTCCAGTTCCTGAACAAGAACGTGGTACTGCTCCATGGGGTTACCTCCAGTGGGAAGACAGAGATCTATATCCATCTCATCAAACAGGCACTGGAACGGAAGGAACAGGTGCTCTACCTGTTGCCGGAGATCGCACTGACGGTACAGATGCGGGAGCGCCTGCAACGGGTGTTCGGCAACCGTCTGGGCATTTACCACTCTAAATACAGTGATGCCGAACGGGTGGAGATCTGGAAGAAACAGCTGTCGGCGAACCCCTATGACGTGATCCTTGGAGCACGTTCGGCGGTGTTCCTGCCTTTCCAGCGGTTAGGACTGGTGATCGTGGACGAGGAGCATGAGAATTCGTTCAAGCAGCAGGAGCCGATGCCCCGCTATCATGCCCGTAACACAGCCATCATGTTGGCTCATCTCGCCGCCTCGTCGTCACCGCTGTCACCCAAGGTGCTGTTAGGCACCGCCACCCCCTCGATGGAGAGCTATTATAATGCGATGAAGGGAAAATATGGACTGGTGACATTAGACAAACGCTATCAGGATATCCAACTGCCGGAAATCCAGGTGGTGGATATCCGCGACCTGCAACGGCGGAAGATGATGAACGGACCGTTTTCTCCCCACCTGTTAGCGAGCATCCGCAAGGCCTTGGAGGCTGGCGAGCAGGTGATCCTCTTCCAGAACCGTCGCGGCTTCGCTCCGATGATCGAGTGCAAGGTCTGCGGATGGGTTCCCCATTGTCAGCATTGTGATGTCTCTCTCACATACCATAAGAATTTAGGACAACTCACCTGTCACTACTGCGGCTATACCTATCAGGTGCCAACAGCCTGTCCGAACTGTGGGAACACAAACCTGACGGGACGGGGATTCGGTACGGAGAAGATAGAAGACCAGATCATGGAGATCTTCCCGGAGGCGCGGGTGGCGAGGATGGATCTGGATACGACACGGACGCGAAATGCCTATGAACGACTGATCAATGACTTCGCTGCGGGACGTACCCATATCCTCATCGGTACGCAGATGATCAGCAAAGGGCTCGACTTCGACCGGGTGTCGGTGGTGGGGATCCTCAATGCCGACTCGATGCTGAACTATCCTGATTTCCGTGCCTACGAACAGGCCTACATGATGATGGCACAGGTGGCAGGCAGGGCAGGCCGGAAAGGAAAGCGCGGACTGGTGATCCTGCAGACGAAGAGTCCGCAGCTGCCGGTCATCCAACAGGTGGTACGTAACGATTATATGGGGTTCTTCAATGATCTGCTCGAAGAACGTCTTGCCTTCCGCTATCCCCCTTATTATCATCTGGTGTACGTGTTCCTGAAGCACCGCTATGAACAGGTGGCGAACACGGCAGGCATCGAGATGGGGAGCCGTCTGCGTCAGTGGTTAGGCGATCGTGTGTTAGGACCTGACAAGCCTGCCATCGCCAAGGTGAAATCCATGCATATCCGCAAGCTCGTGCTGAAATTGGAGAACGGGATAGACATGAAAAAAGTGCGTGAGTGCCTGCGTTTTGCCCAAGAGCAAATGACGCAAGACTCACGCTACAATTCTCTGCAAATCTATTACGATGTGGATCCTCTGTAAGAGTTAAGAGTTAAGAGTTAAGAGTGAAGAATTTGCTGCCGCTGTGGCATTGGCTCAAATCACCATGTGCCAATCACTTGTGCAGTAGCAAATTCTTCACTCTTCACTCTTCATTCTTCATTCTTCACTCTTCACTTATAAGTCAATATCCAATCCTACGCCGAGCACTTTGTTGGTACGGGTGAAGTCGTTGTGTGTGGTACTGTTGGTGGCAACGGGTTTCACATCCTGCTTATAGTGGTCGTAGTTAGTCTGGAAATAGGCTACGTTCAGCTTCATCTTCTTGCTGATCTTGTAAGCCAGTCCTACACCGAAGGAGTAGCTGCTCACCACGAACGACATATCGTTCATATATTCATCAGACAATCCATAGTTGGTTTTCTGCACACCTCCGCTCACCGTGAGCTTGTCGGTGACATCCCATTCGGCGCCTCCGTTGACCTCCCAGGTGTTACCATCGAGCTTCTTCTCCTCATGGTTGTACCAGTGAGCCGACTTGTCGAAGAAAAGGTGATAGCCGGCGTTGATACGCACATTGGGTACTGCCGTCCACTGTACACCGGCGGTGAGCAGGGCAGGCTGATCCTCAGGAACCTCACTGCCATCGCGGAATTTGTTGACGGCTTCGATCTGGTGAGCCTCCTTCACAGTGGAACTGTTCTCCATGCGGATACGGGTCTTGAACTCATATTTGGCTGCGAAGTTGAAGTTACCAGTCTTATAGTCGATACCGATAATCGGGGCGATGCCAAGACCGCTCTGGTCTGACATCAGGCTCACCCCTTCGCGATAGATATCCAAGGTCTGCAGGCGCTGCTGCGTTCCTTCCAGCTGAGCCTTGGCAGCCGTAGCGGCAGAGAGTTTCTCTGTGAGCTCACCCGGAACGGGGGCTCCTGCTGCCTGATACTGGGCGATGCCGGCTTCTAACTGACTGATTCCGGCAGTATATTGGGCAATACCTCCGGCAATGGTCACATTGGCCTTGTCGAGGAAATCACCGAAGGGAACGGCTCCTGCTGCCGTATTCACCTTGATATCACTGAGACGGGCTTTGTAGGATGCCGTGCCATAGAGCAGACGGGCACCTCCATAGACAGAGAGGTTGTCGGTGATCTTGTAGGCGGCACCTAACGTGAAGCCGAAATAGAACTGACGGCCACGCATGTATCCGTTCACATCGTAGCCGGTGGCTCCTAACGGCTGCAACTGCTTGGCAATGGCACCCACGGCACTCTCGAACGAACCGATACCATCGGCAAACTCACATTTTCCACCGCCGCCGGTGACACCAAAGTTACCTTGCAGACTCCATTTCCCGAAGTTATAGGCAGCCTGGATGGAGGGGATCACAGAAGCGAAGGCATCACCCTTGAACTTCTTCGTGGTGGCACCGTTGTTGTTCATGCCCAAGGCAAAGTCGGGATTCGTGGTCAGAATGGTACGGGTCTGGAACGCCATCTGCCAGTTCAACGACAGATGCCAGCCGTTATCGAGGAAAGCAACACCTGCGGGGTTGCTATAGACACCGTCGATTCCAATGGCTGCATCGCGTGCCATGGTACGGTTGAATGCTACGTTCTGATTGGTGTTAGTAAGGATTCCGCCTGCCCAAAGGTGGCAAGCAGATGTCATCATGAAAACAATGCTGACAAATTTTAATTTGCTCATCTTAAATACTTTTAAATTTCTTGGCTGCAAAGTTATCTATATTGTTCTGAATTTCCTGTAATCGCACACAATTATTAACGTTAATTAAACAACTGATCACCAAACAATGCACAAAACAAAAGAAATGTGCAAGAATAATCCTGCACATTTCTTTTGACCGGTTGGATATCCGTGTGTCTTTTATTAAAACATCTTCTTCCCTTGACGGACAAGAAACACCTTTACTTTTGTTTATTCGGTTCCTTCTCCTTTCCTTTCAGTTCAGGGTAGCTGATGCGGGTATGGTAGATGGTCTTCAGTCTGTCGATGAGCACCTGTTTGGCTACGGTGATGTCGTGGAAGGTGATAGGGCAGTCGGTGAAGTACCCGTCGCTTACCTGATCGTCGATCAGCTTGTTCACTAAGTTGCTGATGCTTTCCTCCGTATATTCGGGCAGCGAGCGTGAAGCGGCCTCCACGGTATCTGCCATCATCAGGATGGCTTGTTCGCGGGTGAAGGGGTTCGGTCCGCTGTAGGAGAAGAGGCTCTCATCGACCTCCTCGTTGGGATGCTCGTTCTTGTAGGAAATGTAGAAGTATTTGGTCTTCCCCCTGCCGTGATGGGTGTTGATGAACTCTTTGATGACAGCGGGCAGGTTGTATTTGTCGGCCAGCTTCAGTCCTTCGGTCACATGATTGATGATCACCTGTGCTGCCGACTTACGGTCCATCTTGTTCAATGGGTTCTTGCCTGCCTGATTTTCTGTGAAGAATGCTGGGTTCTGGATCTTTCCGATATCATGGTAGAGGGCACCCGTTCTCACTAACTGGGTCTTTGCCCCGATCTTGTCGGAGATGGCAGCCGCTAAGTTACCCACCATGATGGAATGCTGGAAGGTGCCGGGGGCCACCTCGCTCATCTTGCGCAGCAGGTCCTTGCTGGTGTTCGACAGCTCGATGAGGGTGACGTTCGAGATGAACCCGAATGCCTTCTCCACCACTAACATCAGCGGATAGGCAAAGAGAAGCATCACACCGTTGGCGATGAAGTGTTTGTACATGCTGTGATCCATGGTGAGGATACTGTTGTCTTGCATGAGCTGCAGGGCGAAATAGATAGCGCTGCTGCCTGCCGTGACGAGAATGGCCGTCTTGAACAGCTGTGCCCGCTGTGAGAGCTCGCGCAGGGAGTAGATGGCCACCAAGCCTGCCACTAACTGGATGATGATGAACTCATACTGGTATTTCACGGCGGCGGCACAGATAAGGATCATCACGACATGTGAGATGAAGGCCGTGCGTGAGTCCATGAACACGCGGATGAAGATGGGGGCAATGGCAAAAGGCAACACATACACGCTCAGTACGTTGTGCTCCATCATCAGGGAGACGAGGATGGGGAAGAGGGTGATGAGTGCATAGAGCATCATCAGACTGCGTGGTTTCTCGAAATAGTCTTTGCGGAACAGGGAGATGTACATCGTAAAGAGGATCATCAGGATACTCACGAAGAGGGCCTGTCCGGCGATGGTGGAAGAGATCTCGCTGTTACTGGCACTGCGTCGTACCATCTCACGCTCTAAGCTGCTCAGCACACGGAAGGTGTGGTTGTCAACGATCTCACCACGATCAATAATCTTCTGCCCGGTGAGCACCATCCCACTGGCAATGGCAACACTGCTCAGCATGTCTGCCTTCTCCGTCTCACTGCGTTCCTTGTCATAGACGAGGTTTGGCACGAGATATTCGTTCAGGTTGCATTTCTGCAGGATCTGCCGTTGTGACCCTAACTTCTCGTCCTGGAACAGCTGCTCGTAGGCCGCCATGGTGGAGTAGATACAGTTGATCTGTGTACTGGTGGCTGATTTCCCGTTGACCACCCTGATATAGCTGGTGGAGTCTTTGAAGTTCGTGGAGTAGTCTGACTGGTTCATGATACCTGCCTGGTACAGGCGGTGAAGGCGGTCGATGATGGTCGTGATATAATCGTTCGAAAGTCCGGGAATACCTGCTTTGTATTTCTCATAGAACCGTGCCAGCTGGTTCTTCTCCACCTCCACCTTATAGTTATAGTACGGCTCGAAGAGACTGAGCAGACTGTCTTGCTCGGCCTTGATGCTCTCGTCGGTCTTGTAGATGGGAAAGTCGAAGTTGGCAATGAGTGAACCATACATCCACGGCTTCCCCACATCGTAGCGGAACTGGGGGCCACTGTTCCTCGGGAGGAACCACACGATGATGACAACGGAGACGACAACCAACGTGGAGCGGGTGAGCAGATTGCGCCAATAACGGTTTTCTGGGCTTGTGAATTTATTCATTTTGTTCTTTTTCTTATCTTTCCTTTGCAAAAGTAATAAAAATAACTAACTTTGCACCCAAAATTCAATATAAAATGTCAGAAAGAAGAGTAAGAGTGCGTTTTGCGCCCAGTCCAACAGGCGCCTTGCATATCGGCGGAGTACGTACCGCCTTGTATAATTATCTGTTCGCACGTCAGCATCACGGTGACTTGGTGTTCCGTATCGAGGATACCGACAGCAGCCGTTTCGTGCCTGGTGCCGAAGAGTATATCATCGAGTCGTTCCGCTGGTTAGGCATCAAGTTTGATGAGGGTGTCAGCTTCGGAGGCAAGTACGGTCCCTATCGTCAGAGTGAACGTCGTGCCATCTATAAGAAATATGTGGATCAGCTGCTCGACGACGGCAAGGCCTATATCGCTTTCGATACCCCGGAGGAGCTGGAGGCCAAACGTGCTGAGATCAAGAACTTCCAATACGATGCACATACCCGTGGTATGATGCGCAACTCACTGACACTCCCGACAGAGGAGACAGAACAGCTGATGGCCGATGGCAAGCAGTATGTGGTGCGCTTCAAGGTGGAGCCAGGTGAGGAGGTGCACGTTCACGACTTGATTCGCGGCGACGTGGTGATCAAGAGCGATATCCTCGACGACAAGGTGCTTTACAAGAGTGCCGACGAACTGCCTACCTATCACTTGGCGAATATCGTTGACGACCACCTGATGGAGATCAGTCATGTGATCCGTGGTGAGGAGTGGCTGCCCAGTGCTCCGTTGCATGTGCTGCTCTATAGGGCTTTTGGCTGGGAGGATACCATGCCGCAGTTTGCCCATCTGCCGCTGTTGCTGAAACCCGACGGCAAAGGAAAGCTCTCTAAACGCGACGGTGACCGCTTGGGATTCCCCGTGTTCCCCTTGGAGTGGCACGACCCGAAGACGGGCGAGGTGTCCAACGGTTTCCGTGAGCAGGGATATTTCCCTGAGGCGGTTATTAATTTCTTGGCACTGTTAGGATGGAATCCTGGCACTGAGCAGGAGATATTCACTTTAGACGAACTGGTGGAACAGTTTGATATCTCCAAATGCTCGAAAGCTGGTGCACGGTTCGACTATCAGAAAGGAATCTGGTTCAACCATGAGTATATCCTGAAGAAGAGTGACGAGGAGATTGCCCAGCTCTTCGCTCCCATCGTGGGAGGCAACGGCGTGGAGGAGTCGATGGACCGGGTTCGCCAGGTGGTGCACATGATGAAGGATCGTGTGAACTTCGTCAAGGAGCTGTGGCCTCTCTGCTCGTTCTTCTTCATCCCGCCAACGGAGTATGACGAGAAGACGGTCAAGAAGCGTTGGAAAGAGGATTCTCCCAAAGTGATGGGTGAACTGGCTGAGGTGCTCGAAGGCATCGACGATTTCTCTATCGAAGGACAGGAGCCGGTGGTCTTGGCCTGGGTGGAGAAGAAAGGATATAAGTTAGGCGATGTGATGAATGCGTTCCGCTTGGCTCTCGTCGGTATCGGTAAGGGTCCCGGCATGTTCGACATCTCTGCCTTCTTAGGCAAGGAGGAGACTTTGCGCCGCCTGCGCCGGGCTATTGAAGTGATTGCTTGAACGAGGTATCGTTGCATAAAACAAAACCATTATGTATAATGTCATCATGTATTTCGTCCAGTTGGGCGTTGCCATTGCCGCTATCTTCGATCATAAGGTAAGGTTGATGTGGCGTGGTGAACGAGCTGCTTTCAAGACATTGAAACAGAAGGTGGATCCCCATGCCAAATATGTATGGGTGCACGCTGCCTCACTGGGTGAGTTCGAGCAGGGACGCCCCATCATCGAGCGTATCCGTCTGGAGCATCCCGAATACAAAATCCTGCTCACCTTCTTCTCGCCGTCGGGTTATCAGGTGCGCAAGAACTACGAGGGGGCTGATATCATCACCTACCTGCCCATCGACACGGTGACTAATGCACGTCGGTTCCTGCGCACGGTGCGCCCCGTGATGGCATTCTTCATTAAGTATGAGTTTTGGTATAACTATCTGCATATCCTGAAACACCGTGGTGTTCCTACGTATAGCGTGAGTAGCATCTTCCGTCCCGACCAGATCTTTTTCCGTTGGTATGGACGTGCCTATTCTCGCGTGCTGAAATGTTTCACCAAGTTCTTCGTCCAGAACGAGGAGAGCCGACAGCTATTAGCTAAGATCGGCATCACGGAAACCGAGATTGTGGGTGATACGCGATTCGACCGTGTGATGACGATCAAGTCATTGGCCAAGCAACTGCCTCTCGTTGAGGCTTTTGTAAAAGATGCACCTCATGTGTTCGTGGCAGGCAGCAGTTGGCCTCCCGATGAGGACATCTTCATCCGCTATTTCAACGAGCATCGTGACTGGAAGCTCATCATTGCACCGCATGTCATCGGTGAGGATCACTTGCAGCAAATCATCACTAAACTGCAAACGGCTAACGGTCGGAAAATCGTACGCTTCACCCAGACCACCCGTGAGGAGGCTGCCCAGGCTGACACACTCATCATCGACTGTTTCGGTCTTTTGAGTAGCATCTACAACTATGGTGATGTGGCTTATATTGGTGGCGGTTTCGGCGTGGGTATCCACAACACGCTCGAAGCGGCTGTCTGGGACATGCCCGTCATCTTCGGTCCCAACAACAAGAAGTTCCAGGAGGCGCAGGATCTGAAAGTCTGCGGCGGTGGTTTCGAAATCAAGAACTACGAAGACTTCTGCCGTTTGATGGATCGTTTCGCCTCTGATGAGGCTTTCCTTCAGGAAAGTGGCAGCAAAGCCGGTCATTTCGTCAAAGATCAGGCTGGTGCCACCGACAAGGTCTTGGCTTCCGTCAAACTATAATCTTTTGTCTTATTCCTCAGCAACCATGGAGAAGTAATTGTAAAGTCGGTGAACGGATTAAGTATTCTTCAGCCCCTTCTTGTTGTTTGCGTGCTGGAGAAATACATCTTGCTGTACTTTGATAACTGTATCGCTGAGGCCAAACTTAATACTTGTTGGTAATCTGTACTTTGAGACATACGGTTCCTCTCTTCATCTGATTCTTGGAGATCACAGGGACCGTTAGTATCTGGTGTTCACAGATTTAAAAAAGCAATATCTTTGTAACAAATATGCAGGAATACACGTATAAACAGATAGAAGCGTTCATCGATGACACTTTGAAAGTAAAGAAATCAACTAATAATAACCGAAAGATGAAGAAATTATCTGAAATGTTTAGTCCTTTGCGGACTGTGAGAAAGTGGGCCGTTTGCGCCGTGTTAGTATTCGTGTGTGCCAATGCCTATGCCCAAAGCGCAGACTTCGATGAGCTGGCTAAGATTAAGGGCGTGGAATATGTGCAGGTCAATAAGGACATGATTAAACTCGCAGGCATGGAGGGAAAAGGCTTGCAGCTGGGCGAAATGGAATTCAAGCCCACGGAGGGTAAAGGAGCGGATTTCTATGATCAGTTCGACAACATCAAAGTTTTCTCGTGCGAACAGAAAGACAGCATCAAGAAATTCACGAAAATGGCCCTGAATCTGCTGAAAGGCCAGGAATGGGAGCCGCTGATGGACACGAAAGACGATGATGGTGAAATCGTAAAGATCTATCTCTCCAAGAACGGAGAGCGTTCCACCAACGTCGTTCTGGCTCTTTCGGACGAAGAGGCCCATCTGGTAGTCATCAACGGAACGTTCGACTTTGCCAAAATGATGCAGGAGGGCATGAAGGTTAAGACCGAAGTGAATGACACTAAAGTCGAAATAAAATAACTGAATGGACGCACGGGAGTTCAAGCAGCGGTTCATGCCCCACTACAGGTTGCTCTATCGGGTGGCTTACCACCTGACGGGCAATGCGCAGGATGCCGAAGACCTGCTTCAGGACTTGTACCTGAAGTTATGGCAGAAGCGCGACGACCTGCCTGACGAGGCCATGAGGGATGCTTATCTCGTGACCATGATGCGAAACCTGTTTGTTGACCAGCGGCGACAGAAACGGCTTGATGCCTCGGCGGAACTGAAGAACGGCGACGATCCGCCCGACGAACGGAGCCTCGAGCACCAGATAGACGCGAGAGACGAGGTTAGGCAACTGGAAGGACTTATCCGGGAACTATCCGAAAGAGATGCTAAAATCATCCAGATGCACGCGGTGGACGACCGCTCCTACGAAGAGATAGAGCGCGACACCGGACTCTCGCAAGGTAATATCCGCATCATCGTGATGCGAACGAAAAAGAAACTGAAAGAACAATTTGACAAAATCGCGAAGACATGGACAAACTGAATCTGAAAATGTTGGAACAAATCCCCATTCCTGAAGGTTTGGAGGAACGACTTTCAAAGAAGATTGATGAATGGGAGGCCCACCCCCAACCCCTCCCAAAGGGAGGAAAGTCGGTAGCTTCTCCTTTGAGAAGAGTCGTGCGCTACGTTGCTGCTGCCTGCCTTGCCCTTGTCTTCGGTTTTGGGATTCACTACCTGCAACGTGAAGAACTCCCCTCCTCTCGGGAGGGGCAGGGGGTGGGCCTTGCCGAACAGGATACTTACCAAGACCCCGTAAAAGCACAGCAGGAGGCCGAACGCGCACTTAACATGCTGGCCGCGAACCTGAACAAGGGCATGGGACATCTGGAAAAGGCAAAAGCCCTGAGCGAGAAGACGGAACAATCATTCTATGAGAAACTAAAGGTAATGAAATAACATGAAACAGATTATCATAAAAATCCTCATCGGCATCGTGGTGGCCTCGTGCAGCCTCCATGCCAATGCCCAAGTGAAGGCATTCGAGAAATATGCCGACATGAAAAACGTGACCTACGTGTATATTTCGAAATACATGCTCGGCATGGCGGGCAAGAACGCCACACCTTCGGTGCCCGGCGTTGACATCAGAACCCTGGCCGGCAAACTGACGGGTATTCAGATTATCAATACGGAGAACAATGCTGCCAAGACGAAACTGAAGAGCGACGTCAAGGCCATTTTAGCCAAAGGCAAGTACGAATTGCTGATGCAGATGAACGAGGACGACAGCAAGGTGAACATTTTCCATTGTATAACGAAACAGCAGTCGGCTGTGGTCATGCAGACAGAAGACGATGAGGAATTATCGCTGATGATCTTCTCGGGAAAGTTCACGCTCGAGGACGTGATGAAGATGACGAAATAGACATTGATGGGACTCCCACAGGGAGGAATTTCAAGTTTATGATATAGGATTTTCCGTTTCAAGGGTGCAAGCCCAGTGTTTATCGGCATTATGACACCCTTACACCCTTAAACATAAAATTCTCGTGTGCGCACGCGAGAGAAAACAGGATGCGGAAAGATAAAAGTGAACACCATGCCCCCCCGTTCAAAGAAAATGAATCAAAACCGTCCCGGTGATTCTCCGGTGATTCTATTGAATCAAGACTGTGTTTCTGAATGAAATCGCATCTGTGCAATAACCATCATAAAAGGGGCTTGAGGAATCACGAATAATTTGTCAAGATTAACGGTTAAACTTTGTGGCTTAACGAATAATTTGCTATATTTGCAGTCGGTAGGACCTTTAAATATATTGAGATGGCTAAACGAAGAGAAATACGAAACAGCACCGCCGAGTTCCTTATCTTTCAGATAGAAGGAAAGGAACAGGGCGTAGAGGTGTACTATAAGGATAAAACGGTGTGGTGTACGCAGAAAGCAATGGCTATGTTGTTTGATTGTACCTCTGATAACATAAGTGTGCATTTGCAGAATATCTATGATACAGCTGAATTAAGAAGGGAGGCAACTACCGAGAAAATTTCGGTAGTTCGACGTGAAGGGAACAGAGATGTCAATCGCACACTTCAGTTCTACAACCTCGATGCCGTCATCAGCGTAGGCTACCGTGTGAACAGCATCAGGGCAACTCAGTTCCGTCAGTGGGCTACCAGCGTGTTGCGAGAATATGCCATTCGTGGTTATGTGCTTGACAGGAAACGCATGGAGAACGGCACGTTCTTGGACGAGGACTACTTCGAGCACCTTTTGGCAGAAATCAGGGAGATTCGCTTGTCGGAGAGGCGTTTCTATCAGAAACTGACAGACATCTATGCCACCGCTGTTGACTACAACCGGGATGCTCCCACCACGAGAATCTTCTTCAAAATGATGCAGAATAAGATGCACTATGCTGTTCATAAGCATACAGCAGCAGAACTGATCATGGAAAGGGCCGATGCAGAGCAAGAACACATGGGACTGACAACGTGGGAGAATGCCCCAGACGGAAAGATTGTTAAAACAGATGTTTCTATTGCCAAGAACTACCTGAAAGAAGTGGAACTTGCAGACATGGGGCAGTTAGTGAATGGTGTTCTTGAATTGGCAGAAAGGATGGCCAAGCGCCATATTCCCATGACAATGGAAGATTGGGCCAGGCAGATAGATACCATCTTAGCGGCAGGTGGCAATGATGTGCTACAGAATCCTGGAACAGTAAGTGCAGAACAGGCAAAGCAACATGCAGAAACCGAGTTCGAGAAATATCGCATCATTCAAGACCGCCTCTTCCAAAGCGACTTCGACAGGTTTTTAGGAGAATTACCTTATATTGAGGACGATAATTAGAGCGAATATGCTATTGCCAAAAATCATGGGCGTAGCACATAGTATGTTAGTTTTTTACTTCCCCTTTAAATAAAGGTGTTCCCGAAGGGATGTTATGAGGACTTGATTTTTTTGCCAGGATTAACGGTTAATAATTTGTGGCTTTACAAATCATTTGCTATATTTGCAGTCGGTATACAATTATCTTAAGTTTCTACTAACATGAAATAATATATTTATTATAAGTTGATTGTATCATCTCGATAGGGATGTAAGAGAGTTATTGGCGCTTTAGAAATAGAATTATAGAAAGGAAACAAATCATGAACAACATACAAGAATGGGCAGAATTCTATTTTAATAAGGGGATTAATGTTATTCCTGAGAATGAACACTTTGAGTGGTCTGATTGGAGACAGAAGAAGCAGACCATCGAAGAATTAAGAGGTTATGATTGGACATCTGCAAAAGACATATACGCCGTAGTTGGGAAAAAGGGAATTCGAATACTGAGTTTACTAAGAGTTGAGAACGAGTCGGTAGATTATAGGGATTTGTTGGTAGAGAGAGCTATTTCTTTGTTAGGTCTACCATATGATTATCCCTGGGTAGTTGACTATGGCGATGCAATCTGCGTGTTAGTTGAGAGTGCAGACGACATTCAAGGCATGAAGAATCAGAGGTATCGCGATATTGAATTACTATGGCAGGATACTTTATGTCTTCCTACAGGCGGAAGTATTCATTTTTATTGGGGCAATATTTATGGCGGTCTTCCTCAAAAACGGCCAGCACATATCTCGAATGATGTGTTACTGAAATGCTTCGAAACTTTAAGAAAGGATATAAGAGGAGAATCAGATTGGCCGTATTTCTGTGGGCAAATTAGTCCTGAGAGTCTATCTATATTAGATGATTTCAAATATCTATCATTAGTAAGCAAATATGATGATGCAGAAAAACTACTATGGGGCGAATGGTATATGACATGCGATACAGGGCTATATAGATACCTGTTTAAAGAAAAAGGTGATGTTGTAGAACGTTCAGGCACGAATTGGGGTTATGTCATTAACGGCAAATGGTCTTTGGATAAACAAATTGTAAATAAAGGTCCCCAGAAGAATTACCTTCATATTAATAGTGGATTGTCGAAAACATATTATTTAATCTATATAGACGAGAAAATCATTTATGCATTAAGTGTTAGTGATAACAGTAAGGCTTTTTTTGTAAGGAATGATTCTGTTGACAAGTTCAAGAATAACGATGATATAATATCTTTCTTCTCTCAAATTGAGAATCGGGCTAAGTTAAGCCAAGAAGCTAGTAAAAGAAGTGTTCCAACAAAAGGACCAGGCTGCCTTTCCGTTATAGGGATATTTGTTTTTATCTTATTAATTCTGTTATTTTGAATAAGTGATTTCTTAATTGACTTGTATGGAATTAAAGTATTATCTATTTTTGCAGAAAACAGAAGATTATGAACATAAAAGAGCAATTTAAACAGATAGAGAAATTGTATCACTTCACATCGTTTGATACAGCATTGAAAATTATCGAGTCAAATCGTTTAAGATTTGGTAGACTAAGCAATACGAACGATATTCATGAGGTTGCCAAGAACATGTTTGTGGATACAAACGGACAACCTATAGATAAGTTTCCTTCAGATGTCCTCAATGCATTATATGATGAAGTATATAAATACCGTCAGATTAGCCTTACAATAGATGATAAGGAAAATGACAAGTATGGTTTTGATCTTCATCAAATGTGGGGCTTATATGCAGATAAAGGTGAAGGAGTGTGTTTAGTGTTTGACAAGAAAGAAATAGAGAAGAGTTGGGATTGGGCAAAAATCCAAAATGGACCTGTCTGTTATGATAAGTCACAGGAACTAGAGTCATTTGTTGTTTCAAGATCACATAATCCAGAAGCAGTTTTAGATGATGTTAGAAGCCGACTTCCAGATATATTTTTCCACAAAAGAAAAGAGTGGGAACATGAGCAAGAATATCGATTGCTAAAAAGATGTCCAAATCCGACAAAAGAAGAGTATTTATGTATATATCAGGCATTGAAGTTCGTCATTCTCACTTCAAAACTCCGAAATGTTGATGAAGTCCGATATTTTAAGGCTATTGACACCATCAAAGAAAAAGTTAAGAAGGCTGGAGCTATACATGTCCTCGTATATGGGAATGGCCTTTTTGACTATGCCCTTTGTACTGAAGACGGGGCAGAAGAACTATGGAACTCAAATGATGGGTATAACGTTCTCATATTAGATGATAATTGTAAACTTGCAATATAAAATAAATAGCAATTTGATATTATGGAGAATAATACAAACATATCTATAAACACAAGGTATTTAGGCAAGACTTCTTCAAGAGACAAAAAGAAAAACTTCTATGGGATGATGTCTGATAATGATTATAAGACGTTATAAATGATATGGCAAACGAAATAGAGAAAAGGAACGAGGGCTTCCTGATTTATCAGGATGAAAACGGTGTTGCTCGAGTCAATGTGCGATTCGAGGGCGAGGATGTGTGGCTTAATGTGGAGCAAATGATGGAGTTGTTTGACGCTTCGCAGCAGGACATTAGTTACCATATCAAACAAATATATGCAGAGGGCGAACAAGTACCAGAACGAACTCACAAAAAATTTTTGTTAGTTCGACAAGAGGGCAATCGTAGCGTCAAACGGCAGATGAGTCACTACAACACTTTCTGGCAGACAGTTGCTGGTGGGCAAGGGAACTATCAGTCATGAAGAGGCGAAGAAGAAGGCAATCGCTGAGTTTGAGAAGTATCGTAAGTTGGAGATGCTGCAGTATAAGAGTGACTATGACAGGGCCATCAGGGAACTGATACAGAAAGAGAATAGCCTGCCAAAGAATGATGGATGAAAAGGATTATATTTTTAGACATTGACGGTGTGCTGAACACCAAGTGGTGGTACACCCAAATGGATAGGAACACCCCCAAGGATCAATATGGCTATGCCTTTGACCCGAAGGCGGTTGCGAATCTCAAACGAATTGTGGAAGAGACGGGAGCCGATATTGTGATCTCTTCATCCTGGAAGAGCTTTGGTTTCTCTGAGCTGGAGGAAATGTGGAATGGAAGAGGATTGCCAGGAAAACTGATTGGTATAACCCCTAATTCCGTGAGTGACGAGATGCTGCTTGATGCTGACATCGACAATATCGAACTTTTCCATATTAGAGGTGAGGAAATCAAGGAATGGCTGACGAAGCATGGGAAGCAGGTAAGTCATTACGCGATCATCGACGATATGGACAATATGCTGCCTGAGCAGCAATCCCACTTCGTTCACACCAATCCGGAAGTGGGAATTACTGAAGATGATGCGGAGGCGGTGATTGCTGTACTTAATGGAGTAGTAAAGTAAATGACAGATAAATATACTAATAAAAATCTTTTTGAAATGAATAAGAAATGGTTCCTCTATTGTCTCATTGTGAGCTGCCTCCTATCCTGTGGCCGTCCAAAGAAAGTGTATAGCCCATACATGGCAGGAAATGAAACAGAGACACAACAGTTGAAACAGTGGATAGAGTCAGCAAAAATGAAAACATATTGGGATGCTGATTACAACGTAGAAGTCTGCTATCCTGATTTCTTTGTAGTATGTGATACGGCAGAGTTAGGAACAGCCCGTTTCTACTACCCCAGTGAACAAGAGCAGGAGATCTCATTGAAGATGTTTGTAGAGCCAAATGTTGAAGGATGGAACATTCATGAGGCCATCGAACATCTTTCAGATCCTCAGAATATATGTCAAGAGGAAGGTGATGATTACTTTATAATGACAGGACAAATTAGTAAAGAGCCAGGTGCATTATTTATAGAGAAATGCTATCTCGTCAATGGCATGTGGATTGATTTCACTTTGTACTATCTAGCTGAGGATGAAATAGCCATTGGGAGATTGAAGGATATGGTGAAGAATTGGACTCCGAGGCCACGCTTACCAAGAGATGACAGGAGGAAGGCTAATACGTAGGTTTCCTCTTGTAAGTTTCGGGATATGGGCAGAGGCAGGAATTATGCCTGGTATCGTGATGCAAAAGGACAAGTCAGGGAATGTTTCCTGAAAGCAAGAATGCGACAAGCTACAGATTCAGGACCAACTGGATAACGTTTTACAAATGAAAGAGAAGTGATCTATGGCAAAAAGAATTTTGGTAATCCCTGATGTGCATGGGCGCCTGTTTTGGAAAGAACCTGTCAAAAAGTATATGGATATAGTTGACAGGGTGGTGTTCTTGGGTGACTATCTTGACCCGTATAGGGGTGAGGAAGGTCTGGCTGATGATATCTTCGAGAACATGATGGAGATTATTGAGCTAAAGCGGAACAATAAGGAGAAGGTTGTGCTGCTGAAAGGGAAACATGACCAGCATTATGCTTCGGAACGCTTTGAAGAACTGGCAGGCGGCACACGAATGGATCAGCAGAACTGGAACAAGTACCATCAGGCGTTCACGGAATACAGGGATTTGTACCAGATTGCACACATGGAGAAAATCAATGGGAAGCCGTATGTGTTCTCGCATGCAGGGCTGACGCTATACTGGCTGAAGAAAGTCAATGAAAACGTATGGAACCTCTTTGACAATAAGATTTCCGTAGCAGACCCCGAAATCATTGAAAGAATAAATCTGTTGGATGATGACGGCATAGGACAGGATATGCTGTCGGTTATAGGAAGTTACCGTTCATGGTTCGGAGAGAAGACAGGCAGCGTGCTATGGGCTGACATTGAGGAGCATGCTATCCCCCATGCTCCCAAAGCATACGGTCTGAACAAGGTGTTTCAAGTGTTTGGGCACTCAAAACTGAACAAAGACTATGACAAGTTGGAGTTTGAAAATTTCGCTATGATTGATAGCCGCCAATGCTTTATGATTGAAGAGGGCATAAAAGAGAAGATCATAAGTATAAGTAAATACAAAATAACTAAATAACAGATATGAGACATTTTTCTGTGGATATGGTGGTTTGTAGGAGTGAATTAAAATATACAGCAAAAGGATAAATTATGAAATATTTGTTGCTACTATTTACGATGCTGATAATGGCTGCTTGTGGCAGACAGCATGTTTACCATATCTATTATGGGGATATAGATATTGACACGATGCAGGCTTTTGTAAGTCCAGACGGCTTTAAATACTACGCCGTCCAGACAACTGTGCTTGATAGTGCTCAGGCGGCTGCGATGGGGGTAGATAGTATGTGTCTTGTCAATTACTACATCCCGTCACAGAACAAGTATTTCACGATGGCTCAAGGTAGTGATGGAGGCAGCAGCCCCGGTGTAATGGCTTACCTTCAGAACAGAACTGCCATCGTTGCCCAATCCCGAGATGAAAAAGATGATGAGCGCGATGGTGAACGAAGGAACGGTGGTAAAGACCATGTAGCGGATGTGCTCAAACAGATCTACGCCCGTAGCTGATGAGGCCAGGATGGTGGTGTCGCTCAGTGGTCACATCTTGTCGCCGAAGTAGGCTCCGGAGATGATGGCACCCGCCGCCCAAGCCTCGGAAATGCCGAGGGCATGGCTGATGCCTAAAAGTGCCACGCCAATGGTGGCAATCGTTGTCCACGAACCCGACACCATGCCCACGGCCAGCAGAATGACAAGCGTGATAGACACGCTGCCGATGGTTTTTATGATCTGCTTTTCGAAGGTGTGCCAGCTGATGAGATAGACCGTCATGGAGATGGTCACACAGACAGCCGTGCCCAAAAGGAGTGCCACCTGACTTCCACCTGTGAGCGAATCGCTACCGAAGAGGGAAATTACCGTGATGAGCAGTCCGATAAGTACTATAATCGGAATGGCGGATATGAGCGGGTGGGGATAATCTTTCATGAGGTGTCAGGAGGTGTTCGTGCTGTGGAGGAATTCTATTCTTCGCGCTCGCGGTACCAGTCCATGTAAGCCACATAGTGGGCAGCGTTGTCGGTCTGTCCGGGGCGTACCTTCTTGATGAACTTGGCGGGAACACCACCCCAGATCTCTCCGGCGGGGATTATTGTATTCTGGAGAACCAAGGCACCGGCGGCCACGATGGAGCCTTCACCTATCTCGCAGTTGTCGAGCAACGTTGAGCCCATACCGATGAGGCAGTGGTCGTGAATGGTGCAGGCATGAACAGTGGCATTATGACCGATCGTCACGTCGCTACCGATATGGAGCGGACCGATCTTGTAGGTAGTATGCAGCACGGCACCGTCTTGCACATTTGTGCGGTCGCCGATATGGATATGGCACACGTCACCGCGCACCACGGCATTGAACCACACCGAGCACTCATCACCCATCACTACTTCGCCCACAATCGTGGCGTTCTCACTAAAATAGCAATTCTTGCCCCATTTCGGGGCCAGACCGTTCACTTCTTTGATTAAAGCCATTTCCTTTTTTACTATATAACGATAGTTATTATTTACTCATATATCTATGCTGCAAAGGTATAAATAAACGAGTACAAAAGCAAATAATTGTGTGCTTATTTGTTTCGTATGCGGAAGCTCTTGATCGATTAAAATGCGATGTTGAACCCTACCGACACAGTGTGGGTAAGTCGGCGCTGGGGGTAGTCGTGGATGGGTTTTCCGTCGAGACGGATGTTACGACGGCTGTCGTAGATACTGTAGTTCGACACGCTGTAGGCCGCATAGAGGAAACCGGCTCCTAACTGATAGCCCAGTGCAGCACGAAGCCGCCAATAGCACCAGTGTCCGTTCTCATTCTTCACCCGTACCGTGGGCAGGGTATAGTAGTGGTATCCCGTTTCGCCCTTTGGTATCTGTGGGACAGCACGGTAGTCGGGCACCTCTTCTGTCTCGTTGACGGGGAAACTGAGCATGATGCCAGGCTGCACCTGTAGCAGCAGACCGTCTCCCGGATCCGTTTTCCTGCTGAGCCGCAGGGTAGGAGTGCGCAAGGTGAGCTGTGGGATGAGGCTCAGTCGCATGATGCGGTCTTCGTCATAACTGTCATAGGAACTATTGTCCGACAAGCTCTCCATTAGATAGTCCATCAGACCGCTACTGTCGTATTCGTTGTCGATCATCAGTCCGATGCCGGCTCCCATGAAGGGGGTCAGCATACGGTTGTATCCTAACTCGATGTTCCATGCATCGGCGGCAAAGCCAATATCGAACGATCCGTTGTTCCGCCAAGGCTCTTCCTGTGCCAAGGTAGGCAGGAAGAACAACATTCCTGCCATCACCATCATCCATCTTCTTCTCATCTTTTACATCCTTTCATATTCTCATAATGGTTATCATATCTCTCATTTCTCATCTCTTATTTCTCATCTCTCATCTCTCATCTCTTATAATCCTCACCTCCAACACCTGTTCGATGAGCGCAAGGATCTCCTCCAGACTGTCGGTCTCGAAATCACCGCTCAGTCGTTTATGAGTATCAGAAGCGCGGAGTTCCACATGATAGAACTGCTCCAAGTCGGCTAACACTTCTGCAAGGGGAGTATTGTTGAAGTGGAACAGGCCGGTGGCCCATGCCACTTGGTTGATGCTACCGGCGGTGATCAGCAGTGGATGATCCTCTCCGGGAAGGAGACGGGCTTTCATGCCGTGTGTCAGGATCAGTCCCTGCTGACCTGTCTCGATAGCAGAGAATGCCACCTTTCCCTCCGTGACAAACACCTCCGTGACTTTCTGCGATCCGTTGCTGCCTCTTACTTGGAACTTCGTTCCCAGGACTTGTATTCGTGCCATGTCATTACTGATAGTGAAGGGATGTTGTTCATCTCGGTGCACCTCGAAATAGGCATTGCCGTCTAATGTCACTGTCCTGTCATCCCCTTTATTATATAATAAGGTGGAGTGGGGCGATAGGGTGACATGGGTATTGTCGGGCAGGATAAACAGCTGAGCCTTCTCGTTGGCAGCTAACAGAACCTGCCGATGGCTGTTCCAATAGAGGTAGCCTCCCCCACAGAGCAACAGTAGCAGTGAGGCAGCGATGGCTATCCTCTGTCGCCATGTGATGATATGGGCCACTGGGCGTTTTGCGTGTTGCTTCACCTTCCGCAGTGCCTTCCTTGTGTCTAACCTGCCCTCTTCGTAAAAGTGCATCACGAAGTCGAGACTATTATCTTTCCGTTCTTTAATCATGTCGTTAAAGGTTAAGATTCTTTATTCGTGGCATTCGGTTACCAATATCTTCCACCGTTCCATGTCTGTACAATCGACAGACTGACAGTTCGTTCGCCCGCTTTCATGATCAGTGAGACAAAGCGGTAGTAATCCTTCGATCGTTTCTCCTCCGGAACAGGTTGTATCTCCACCTGGAGGATCTTTGGCTGGTTGTCAGGAATCACCGCCTTGCACCAGTTACAACTGAATGATGATGGCCCTAAGCTGTACTCACTGCCATAAAAAGAAATATCGGTAGAACCATAACTTTGCAGTTGTGCGATCTGCCAGCTGTCATAGTTCTGCAGCTCGAACTGGAAACAATGGGCATTCAGGTCGCAGTAGTATGCTTCCTGATTCACGCGGATGGGTTCATACAAGCTGGTCTCCTCGTATGTGGCCATGCTATAGCCGCCTACACATCCCAGTCCCCCCTCCACGTTGTTAAGTGTGGGGGAGAAGGGAGCCAGACCGTACTCACCCAGGAAGTTGTTCTTCATGTCGTTTAGTGACTTGACGAAGCGGTAGTACTCAGGAGAGATCTTATAGAGCTTGACACAATATCCTTTGCGTGTGACACTGTCGTCCAAGAACTGCTCGATGTCGGTGGCATTCAGCCGCAGGGTGTATTCGCTGTCTGTGAAGGTGTTGTCACTAAAGAGATAGAAATCCTGGTAGTAGTCATTGTCGTATTCGAAGAAGTCATCGAGCGAATTACCTGGGGTGAGGGTCGGCTCATCCTCAATATCGACGGTATTGTTATACACCTTCCGCACAGGGTCGCCATAGACAGTCTCCGGCTCCTCTGCAACAATTTCCCGCTGGTAATAGATATTCTCATATCCCACAGCGTAGTAGTCGTCGGTATGTGGATCATCGGCCAAGGTGACCAGCCGTTGGATACCGGTAGAAGATTTACGGTGGTCGGGAAGGGATGTTACCTTCTCAATCTTTGGAGCCTTGGGAATTGTTGTCTGTGCGTGGATAGTGGGATACCCTTCCGCTGAGGCCTCAATGCTTATGTGGTCATCGCTATGATGGTCGGCAACCACGTAATATTTCCCTGCCGGAACGTATCCTGTAGATTCCTTGGCGAACATCACAGGTAACTCTTCGCCGTTCAGCCGATAGGTGATAGTGGCGCCTTTTACTGCGAATCTCTCTGCTTTAACCTGTTTCACATTACTGCTTGCCGGAAGACTGCTGCTGAGGTCGATGATGGTGGTGTCGTGTTCTGTGCTTGGGAAACAGTACACTACTAATTTGGGCTGTCCTTTGAGAATCTCCACATCTAAGTTGTTCTCGCAGGAGCAAAACTGCAGGGCGATGCCTGTCGTGACCAGTATTGGAAGAATCTTTCTCATATCTTTTCCTTCTTGTCTTTTCAAATGTTGTTAGAATTTGATGGTATAGCTGGCTGTGGGGATGATGGGGATGAAACCGCGGCTTTTGATATAAGGTGTGCCGTCTTTCTTCTGATCTGTTTCCACGAACATGGCATTGAGTCGGCAATAGGCATTATATACGCTGATGTTCCATATCCGCTCATGACCCTGTTTCGTGGTGTGGTGAAGGTTAACCCCCACATCTAAACGATGGTAGGTGGGCATGGTCACGTTGTTGGGCTTCTCGTAGTTGTAATCCGCCTCCCAGTGATCGATGTTGGCATGGTATCCAGCGGGCAGGTTGGGCATCAGCGTATATTGTGTCGGCAGTGTCATGTGATAGCCGGTATGACAGGTCCACCCTGCATACATCTCTGCCTTACTGCTGATCTTCATCCTTCCCGTGAGGTTGATCTTATGACGGTTGTCGAACTTGTCATAAAACCAGTGGGGATAGAAATCGTCAAACTTCCGCTTGTTCCACGACAGGGTGTAAGAGCCTTCGAGGTCGAAACGTGGGTCATGATAGCGCACGTCGGCTTCGATACCGTAGAACAGTCCTTTGCCATCCATCACAAAGTTATCCCAGTGCTTGGCAGGGGGTGTCAGACTGTTGTAGTTCGTATATTGCAGCATGTGTGCAGAGAGCTTGTAGTATCCCTCTATCGAGGCAAACCAGTGGCTGCTGACTTGGGAGTATAGTCCCGCTGCCACTTGGAACGATTGCATGGGTTTAAGTCGTGCCGTGGTAGGCACCCAGTAGTCGGTGGGCATACTCAGATAGGTGCTGCTCATGCGGTGGATGGCCTGTGTCATCTTCGTGAACGAGAGTTTCACTGATGTGTTGTTGCTCACCTGATATTTCATGGCTGCGCGGGGATCTACGAGGAAGAAGGTCTTGCCCGGAATACAGAACAGGGTGGCATGCATGCCGATATTCATACTCCAGCGGTCGGTCAGGCGCATCTCGTCTTCGGCATAGAGGTTCAGCTCTTGTGCCCGTTGGTGGTTGCGGCTGTCGGTCTTGATGGAATCCATCTGCTGCTTCTCATTGCCCACGAAGTCGTGCCGGCTTTGTGTCTGTGGCCGGAAATCGTGCCAGGTGAAGTCACCGCCATAACGGATATGGTGTCGTGTGCCCGGGCGGTAATCGATATCTGCCCGAAGGGTGGCATCGTAGATCGTGGAGCGGTAAACGCGGTCGATATGATCGATCGACATGTTCCCTTCCTGTCCGTATCGCCAGTCTTCGAAGTATTCATATACACTGCGGTTGTGGGTATAGACAGCACTGAAGTTCGCAAAGAGGTTCGGCCTGAGTTGGTAGTTCCAGTTCAGTGCCATGTTCAGGTTGCCCCATGACAAGTGGGTCTTGTCGTCCTCGATGTCGTGAAAAGGATGATCCTTGTCTGTATCCCTGTTGGTATCATCCCAGTAGTAGCTGGATTTCAGCATGTCCTTCGATGAATAGATGCTGAAATATGCCCTGCTGCGGTCGTTGAACACATGGGTGATCTTTCCGTTCAGGTCGTGCAGGAAGTAATGGATCTTGATTTTCTCATCCTTCTTCTTGTTCACGATGAAGAACACGGGTTCTGAGATCACGTCCAGCCACGACCGGCGCAGTCCGAAATTATAACTGGTGCTGTAATGGCTGATCTCGCCGCGCTCCATCATCCGCTGTTCCTTTTGGGTCTTGATGGGACCTTCTATCTGAAAACGCCCGTCGATGAGACCGATGCTGTAGCTGCCGTGGGTATGGCGCATGTCACCGTCATTGGTACGTACATCGGTCACCGAGGAGAGTCTGCCGCCATATCGGGCGGGAAAGCCGCTCTTGTAGAAATCCACATTCTTCACCACGTCGGTGTTGAAAGCAGAGAACAGACCGATGGCGTGGTTCACGGTGTACATTGATGTCCCGTCTAAGAGGAACAGGTTCTCATCGTCATTGCCGCCGTGCACATAGAGTCCGGAGACCACGTCGATGCCCTCGCTCACACCCGATGAGCGTTGCAGGATCTTGATGAGATCGGGAGAGGAGAGCAGGGCGAACTCGGTGTTCAGGTCATCGTGGCTGAATGTCCTCTTCCCTGTCTGTGTGGTCAGGACGGGTGAGTTCAGGTTTCCTGTCACCACCACTTCCTCTAATTGGTTGTCCTCTTGCAGCAGAAAGTCCTCATGGTGGTTCTTTTTCAGAACCACCGTCTTGTGTCTCTCGGCATAACCCACATAGGAGGCCACTACCTCGTAGTTTCCTTCGGGCAGTGTCATGCTGTAGAATCCATAGGCATTGGTGGTGGTGGCATGGGCGGATTGTCCTGCTGCCGTAGCGGTCGGTGCTGCTGTAGCGCATTGTACAGTGGCATTGATGAGGCTCTCTCCATTCTCGTTCCTCACATATCCGCTCAAGGTATGTCGCTTTTCCGAGTGACTCCTACGGTGGGTGACTGGTCTTGTCTTCTTCTGGCGCAAGGTAACGTACCGGTTTTTCACGCTCCATTCGATGTCGGTATTGCCGAACAGGGCGCGTAGGGCTTCCTTGAGGGGTATTCCCTTGAGAGGCTTTCCCTGATAGGGATGCTCGATGTTCAACGAACCGTCATACACGAAATGGATACCTTGTTCCTGCTGTAGTTGTTCCATCTGCCGTCTCAGGGTACTGTGCTGTTGGGCACAGACTCCGAGGGGCAGTAGGATCATCATCGTTCCTAATAGTAATCGTTTCATTCCTTTTTTTATCATAACAGATCTTTTGGGTACTACATGGGTGAAGGCTTTTGTAACAACCTTTTCCTTTTGTCGTCATAGCTATGACGGATGAAATGTGGTTTCCCCCTATGTTATCTGATGATTTTTTCGTGATTGGACGTTCTCGTTTCATCGGGACCTTTCTCATCATATAGAATCACGCAAGGGAACAAAGGAAGTAGAAGAAGTCACTGACTTTCCCTCGCAGGGTCTTCAAGGCTTTACTGACCTGATGCTCTACAGTCTTTTCCGAGATGCCCAGTTCCTCTGCTATCTCACGGTAGCGTTTGCCGTCGCGTTTACTCAGCAGGAACACCTCCCTGCAGCGTTGGGGCAGACTGTCGATGGCGGTCCACAGTGCGGCCTCATGTACGGAGCGGTCCTTCGCCTCGTCATCACTGAGTGTCCCTTCCAGGTCGGCGGGCTCGATATTCGTTGCAAAAGGATTCTCCTTGCGCAAACGGTCAATGCAGGCATGGCGCACGGTGGTATAGAGCCACGCTTTCTCATTCGTCACAGACGGGTGCTCCAACAGACGCACGAAACAGTCTTGCACGATATCCTCGACTGTCTCCACCTCTTTTATATAATGCAGGGCGTAGAGACAGAGCGGACGGTAATAGGAGCGGAAAGTATGGTCTATATTCATTTGAATGTGATGATAAGAAAAAGGAGTTGGGCATCCCAACTCCTTTGATGATTCTTTCTCTTCCTTGAAAAAGATTAGAGGTTCGGATTGATCTTGCTCCACTCGCTGATAGGCGGAACGATGTTCAGCGTTACCAGCTCGTCGCGCATCTTGCAGAGGTGCTCGTAGCTCTGATCCAGCTTGGCATTCTCCTCGGGAGTTCCCTGGGGAACTTCGTACTTGGCACCCTCGGCGGTCATGGTGGTCTTCATGGCCATCATGATGTGGTCGTACTTGTCGGTCTTTACGTATGTGCCAACGGGGAAACGGAAAGGCTCACCGCCCATGGCAGCACGGATCATCTCCACAGAGAGATAAGCCGGGCTCTGGAAAGAAGAACGTCCGCGAAGCTCGATGATCTTGGCACCGCCCTTGGTGACGTCGGTCTTCATCTGCTCCCATTCCTCAGCGGGGAACTCTGCGGTACCGATGATATCAGTCAGCTTACGACCGGCAATGGTTACATGAGAACCGAACACTGCCATCTGCTCACCGTGTCCACCATAGGTAGCGCAACCAGTGATCTCGTTCTGCATCACACCAAACTTCTTGGCAAGAGCACTCTGCAGACGGGTAGTGTCAAGACCGGCTAAGGTAGTAACCTGTCCGGGCTTCAGACCAGAGTACAGCAGCGTTACCAGACCGGTAAGGTCGGCGGGGTTGAAGATAATCACTACATGCTTCACATCGGGGCAGAACTTCTTGATGTTCTGGCCCAGCTCCTCTGCGATCTTGCAGTTGCCGGCGAGCAGATCCTCACGGGTCATACCAGCCTTACGGGGAGCACCACCTGAAGAGATGATGTACTTTGCGTTCTTGAAAGCCTCTTCGGCATCGGTGGTAGCCGTGATCTTCACATCATCGAAACCGCTCTGGCGCATCTCCTCAGCCACTCCTTCGGGTGAGAATACGTCGTAAAGGCAGATGTCGTTTGTCAAACCCATCATCAAGGCTGTCTGAGCCATGTTTGAACCAATCATACCGGCTGCGCCGACAATGGTCAGTTTCTCGTTAGTTAAAAATGCCATAGTTGTATTATTATTTATAGATGAATAAATGCTTATCATGCCCGACTGGGAGATTGTTCTCTTTGTCGTTGCAAAGATACAATAAAAAAAGAAGAATGAAGAATATAGGAGCAAGAAATCGTCCCCCTACTGAAAATAATTCTTATTTTTTAATTCTTCGTTTTTGTTTTTTTACTACCTTTGTAAAGTCTAATTTACAAATAGCCTATGAACGAGAATCATTCAGACAGGATCAGAAAGGTGAGTCAGCGGATAGAGGAGCTGCGGGAGGTGATGCGACGTGAGCATTTGGATGCCTTCATCTTTCCCAGTACAGACCCTCATCAAGGGGAATATGTGCCCGACCGATGGAAAGGGCGCGAGTGGATATCTGGCTTCGATGGATCGGCAGGAACGGCTGTCGTCACATTGAACGAGGCGGCCCTATGGACGGATAGCCGTTACTTCATCGCGGCAGCGGAACAGTTGAAGGGTACGGGATTTGTGCTGATGAAGGAGCGCATGGCCGGCACCCCTTCGATCCCTCAGTGGTTGGGAGACGTGCTGCGCGACATTCGGTCACCTCAGGTGGGTATCGATGGCATGGTGAGTTCCACGGCTGCGGTGGAGGCTTTGATAGCCGAGCTGCGCAAAGAGGGGGGTATCACATTGCGTACCAACTTCGATCCGCTGTCGGTGATCTGGCGCGACCGACCTGCCGTACCTCAGGACAAGGTGTTCATCCAGCCTTTGGAGTATGCCGGTGAGAGCTGTCGGGAGAAGATCAGCCGTATCCGACGAGCTCTGCGCCAACGGCATGCCGATGGGATGCTGGTGGCCTCGTTGGATGATATCGCTTGGATCCTGAACCTGCGGGGCAGCGATGTGCATTGCAACCCGGTATTCGTGTCGTATCTGCTGATCTCTACCACTAAGGTGACACTGTTCGTCGATCCGGCGAAACTGCCGACAGAGGTGAGGGCTTACCTGAACGATGAGGGAGTGGACGTTGATGACTATGGTCAGGTGGTGAACGGCTTGAAAGACTACTTCGAGTATAATATCCTGCTCGATCCGAATGAGGTGAATTATACCTTATATAATATTGTGCGCCGGGAAATCGTGCGGGAGGAGTCGCCGATCAAACGGATGAAAACCATTAAGAACGAAAGCGAGGCGCGGGGTTTTAGGAATGCGATGCTGAAAGACGGCATCGCACTCGTGAAATTCTTGAAATGGCTGAAACCGGCAGTGGAAGCGGGAGGACAGACAGAACTGTCGGTTAGTGGGAAACTGGAGTCGCTGCGGGCGGAACAGCCTTTGTTCAAAGGTATCTCGTTCGACACCATCGCAGGCTATCAGTCACATGGCGCCATCGTCCATTATGAGCCCACACCCGAGAGCGATGTACCCTTGAAGCCCGAGGGACTGCTGCTGCTCGACAGTGGGGCGCAATATGTGGATGGCACGACCGATGTCACCCGAACCATTGCCCTTGGACCGCTGAGCGAGGAGCAGCGACATATCTATACGCTGGTTCTGAAAGGGCACCTTCAGCTGCAGAACCTGAAGTTCCCCTCTGGGGCCAGCGGCACACAGTTGGATGTGATGGCACGGAAAGACTTGTGGCGCGAAGGACTGAACTACATGCACGGCACTGGACATGGGGTGGGGGCTTTCCTCAATGTACATGAAGGACCGCATCAGATCCGCATGGAATATAAGCCGGCTCCTTTAGTGGCGGGCATGACCGTGACAGACGAGCCCGGTATCTACCTCGAAGGGAAGTTCGGCGTGCGCATCGAGAACACACTGATGGTGATACCTTATCAAACCACCGATTTCGGGGAGTTCGTGCAGTTCGAACCATTGACGTTGTGCCCCATCGACAAGGAACCGATAGACCTTTCGCTGATGACCAACGAGGAGATCGGATGGCTGAACGATTATCACCGTAAGGTATATGACCAGCTGGCACCTTATTTAGATGAGGAGGAACGGGAATGGCTGGCCTGCCAATGTGAGGAAATAGGGAAATCCCTATGTTAAAATAGGGAAAACTTTGTGGGGAATTTAGTTTTTTACCTTACCTTTGCACCGTGAACAAACAATGTTGGACCATTAAAAACAAGAAGGATATGAAGAAGACAATGGTTTTGGCACTCTGTGCCGCTTTTCTGCTGAGTGGTTGTGGTTCTTATACTGCAACAGGTGCCTACACGGGTTCCACCTTAGGATCTGTGTTGGGATCAGCTATCGGCGGACTGACAGGTGGTCCGAGAGGCAGTGACTGGGGGCAGATCATCGGTATGGCTGGCGGTGCCATGGTGGGCGGTGCTATCGGTAATGCTGCCGACAAGGCACAGGAGCGGAAGCTGGAAAGATATCATGAGCGTGTGCTCCAGAAAAACGATCAGAAATATGGTAGCAATCGTGACAGCCAGTACTATAACGATAACCGTGATGACAGCGGCTTCGATCCCTCGGGAAGGGCTGACGACCGCATCGACCTGGAGATTGCTGCTCCCAAGGACAATACCTACCATGTGCCGAGCACCTCAGCAACCACGACACCGAGTCTCCGCTCTGTACCTGCTTCAGAGGCCATCCAGATCAGTAACATCCGCTTCGTGGACGATGACCTCACCCTTCGTCCTAACGAGCAGAGCAGGATCGTATTTGAACTGCACAATGTCTCCAATAGGTCGGTCTATCATGTACAACCCGTCGTGGTAGAGACATCCGGGAACAAGCATATCATGGTTTCTCCCTCCATCGAGGTGGAGAGCATCGCTCCTGGATCAGGCATCAAATACACAGCGGCTGTCGTGGCCGACAAACGATTGAAAAACGGCACCGCTACTTTCGAAATCTCTGCTACACATGGGAACCAGCAGACTACCGCTACCGATGTGAAGGTGATGACTATCCATACAAGTCGATAATCATCCACTAAGATAATTCGATATTCTACTTCACAACTTCACAGTGATGTAAGTTGTTGATAGTAAGTGTGTTTTGGGTGAAGTTCAACTTCACCCAACTTCACATTTGCTTGTCTTCAAAACCATTCATTTTGTCACATCTTTTTGAAGAATGTCGACCTACCGCCTGATTGAAATCCAACGAATGCCTTTTTATTTTTCAACAAACGTCTGTTTACTTTCCAACAAACGTCTAATTGCCTCCTAATTAAAGTCTACTTAACGTTTACGTAGAGTCTACTTTCAACACAATCAGACTCTACATTCATCACAGTGAGACTCTTCTTTGGAAACAAATTCCTTCTTTAAAAAGAACAAAAGTGCCTTCACGACTTCACAACTTCATAAGCGACTGTTTGTCAGTCATTTATGTGTGAAGCCACATTCACGCACCTTCACACATAACATACTCACAAGTAACAAGTTACATCAATGTGAAGTTGTGAAGGCATTTTTTGGGTTCATCCCCGAATTGCGTTGGTTTTGTCATGTAGTCCGAGCAGTAGCAGTGTGAAATACTCATCATCTCTATAGCCATATGCTCTTCTCTTCATTACCTTTATCTTATTGTTGATTCCTTCCAGC
>Ga0247609_10001076_pt1 | contig 34078 bp, 26 predicted proteins | sample 172DNAGHGlowgp2_FD_193487 | JGI IMG/M metagenome (GOLD analysis project Ga0247609, IMG submission 193487) | Sheep rumen microbial communities from Palmerston North, Manawatu-Wanganui, New Zealand - 1728 DNA GHGlow gp2 | ecosystem: Host-associated > Mammals > Digestive system > Stomach > Rumen ... | reverse complement strand
ACACACACCGTGAAAGCCACGATAGCTGAGACCGCCAACTACCAGAGCGGCGAGGCCACTTCAGAGTTTACGATTGTCGCCACCGTTGCCGTGATTAGCGGTGAGGACGAGACGGTGACATATGACGGCGAGGCTCATGCCTACAGCAAGGGTAGCGTCGACATGGGAACGCTGGTCGTCACCTATTACAACAGCAGCGAGCAGCGCGCCCAGGGTAGCAACGGCTATCAGGATGCTCCCGTGAACGCCGGCACCTACTACGTTCAGCTGACGCAGGGCAATGCGAACTACACCTCAGAGCCCGTCAACGTCACACTGACCATTGAGAAGGCAGCCATCCAGCCTACGGTCACGCTACAGGGCTGGTCCTACGGTGCCGAACCTAATACGCCTGTTGTCGAGGGCAACCCAGGAAATGGTGAGGTGAGCTACACATACAAGGCCGCTGGCGCAGAGGTCTTTACCGAGGCCGTTCCGACAGCGCTTGGCACACACACCGTGAAAGCCACGATAGCTGAGACCGCCAACTACCAGAGCGGCGAGGCCACTTCAGAGTTTACGATTGTCGCCACCGTTGCCGTGATTAGCGGTGAGGACGAGACGGTGACATATGACGGCGAGGCTCATGCCTACAGCAAGGGTAGCGTCGACATGGGAACGCTGGTCGTCACCTATTACAACAGCAGCGAGCAGCGCGCCCAGGGCAGCAACGGCTATCAGGATGCTCCCGTGAACGCCGGCACCTACTACGTTCAGCTGACACAGGGTAACAGCAACTACACCTCAGAGCCCGTCAACGTCACACTGACCATTGAGAAAGCAACACCCCAGCTGCAGCTGAACCCAACGGCGATGTCGCTACCTGTTGACGAGAGTTCTTCCCAGTCGATTTCAGTAGCAGTACTGCTGAATGGGAAAGAGCTGATGAACCCCGACTTCACTTTCGAGTGGAAGAGTTCAGACGAAAGTGTTGTCACGGTAGACAAAGGCTCGGTGACGGCATTGGCAGTAGGTAAGGCTACCATTACGGTGCTGGGACCTGTCGGCGATGCGAATCTGAATGCTGTCTCTTCTGACATAGAGGTTACGACCTATGAACGCTATCCGCTCACAGTCGCTGGCATCGATGTTACCAACGAAAACCGTTTGGACATCTTGGGCGACGGCAAGGTAAGGTTTGACGGAAAGTCTATGCTGGTGCTGGACAATGCGGAATTAAAGCAAGGCATTTCAAGCGGTCTTGATGAACTGACGATTTACCTGATTGGCGAGAGCAGCATCACCAGTCAAGGCAGCACACTGGTTGGCAGAAACAACAATGGCAAGCTGACGTTTACGACCGAGGGTAATACGCCTGGTAAGCTTGTCATGCAAGCTGGAACGGGAGCACCCGTAATCACCGGATTCGCAACCATTGACTACGAGCAGAACTTGACGATGCTGAAGGGTGCTCCCGAAGCTTCCGAGGCGGAGGTTGGTACACCCGTGAAACCTATCGTTGACCAAAGCGGTGAGACGAATACGGTCAACCTTGATGGCGGTAGCGGCAGTGGTAGTGGCAGTGATGACCTGAGCAATATCATCATCAATAACGTGCTTTACACACTCGACTCAGGCAATGATGATGGCATCGGACAGGATCAGGGACAAGATAACAAGTTTGTCGTTCTAGGTTCAACCATGATAGAAGACGACGTGCCAGGCATTATTGCCAAATACACGCCAGGTACCGATGCGTTTGCACAGCACTTTGCCGGATTGACCTTTATGGTGCCTGCAGGATACGGTACGGTGAAAGTCGTGGTACGCACGGGCGAGGAAGGACAGGTACACGTCAAGATTGGACAGGCTAAGCCTTACGTTATTCAAGGTGCATTGGAGTTTACGGAGTACTCGTTCCCGTATGCATGTACGGAGGCTACCTATGTCTTCGTCTATAGCAACAGTCCACGTAAGGATGTTGAGGCTCAGGGCGACCACCGCGCAGGAAAGAAGACTACCGTGACTGTCGGTGTGGGCAGTGTTGGTGTGTCATCCAGCCAGACGCAGCCGTCGAACGGTAATAACGGAGACACCAGTGGCAGCGGAACAGTCATACTGTCGGATGACGATGTGACTTTTGACTTAGAAGAAGGTTACTTGGCAGCTACCAATCCGAAGGTGACGACCATTGCTGACGATGCGTTCATCAACTTCCCGTTCCTGAAATTCATCGACCTGAGCAATACCGCCATTACCGGCATTGACGTGAAGCGCAATCAAGGTCCGTTTAATGGCGTGTCGAAGAATACGTTTATCTATCTGCCTGCCGGTAACAGCAGCGAGGAACCGAACGTCATTATTGGTAACGTCAGCCAGAAGGTGCTTCTGGATGGACAGATGTCGTATGAGGACTATGAGTCGTTCGGCCTCTCAGAACCGTTTATGACCCAGCAGGCCGCTGTTGACCTGCCATTGACTGAAGGTCAGATGGTGGCTGTCTATCTGCCGTTTGACATCAGCAGCGATGACGCTAAGGCTTTCGGCGTGTTCTATACCTTTGACGGTCTGCAAGATGGCATTGTGAAGATGACGCCTGTCGAGGGAACCGTCAAGGCACACGTTCCTTATCTCTTTAAGTCGACGACGGGTGCACAGATTACGGTCAACGGTGCCTTGATGTCGATGCCTGAAGACTTTGCTGCTGTCCATGCTGGACGTGCTCCGGAAGCTGATCCCGACGGACTCTATGGTACATACAGCTTCTACGTGTATGATGACTTTGATGCCCATGTCTTCCGGTTGGTTATGACCGAAACCGGAGCGGTGACCTTCCAGCGTCTGAAGAGCGACGAGTACATACGTCCCTTCGAGAGCTATCTCTATGCCTATGATAAGACAGAAGACAGCTTTGCCGTCGAGGGCGAGGGTCTGCCTACGTCTGTCGTCCGCACGCTTCGGACAACTGGTCAGCAGGCTTCCGACGACTGGTCCGCAATATCCGGACAGCGGCTGAAGTCCAAGCCCACACAGAAAGGCATCTATATTCATAACAAACAAAAAGTAGTCGTTCGATGAACGCACAAATGTTAGAACAATTGAATGAAAGTCAGCGGGCTGCCGTGGAATACTGCGGCGGCCCGCAGCTTGTTATTGCCGGAGCGGGTTCCGGCAAGACGCGTGTGCTAACCTATAAGATTGCATATCTGCTGGAGCAGGGGTTGGCACCGTGGAACATCCTGGCACTGACCTTTACGAATAAGGCGGCACGCGAGATGAAGGAACGTATAGGAAGGCTCGTGGGACAAGAGCGAGCCGTGCATCTGCAGATGGGAACGTTCCATAGTGTCTTCTCCCGCATCCTCAGAGCGGAGGCTGAGACCATTGGCTTTACCAGCAACTTTACCATCTACGACCAGGCGGACTCACGCTCGCTGGTAAAAAGCATCATCAAGGAGATGCAGCTGGATGAGAAAGAGTATAAGCCTGCAGGCGTTGCCGACCGCATCTCGATGGCTAAGAACCATCTCCTCCTGCCGCAGCAGTACCAGGTGAGTTCGTGGGCTGCTGACGATGCGCAGAAGAAACGTCCACAGGTGTCTAATATATATAATAGGTACGTGGAGCGCTGCCGACAAGCTAACGCAATGGACTTCGACGACCTGTTGGTGCAGACGTACTTGCTGTTTAAGCGCCATGAGGATATACGGCAGAAATACGTCAGCCGCTTCCAGTATGTGCTGGTCGATGAGTATCAGGATACAAACTTCGCACAGCAGGAAATCGTCCTGCAGTTGACACAGGAGCACGGTAAAGTCTGCGTTGTGGGAGACGATGCCCAAAGCATCTATAGCTTCCGTGGGGCGAATATCGACAATATCCTTGACTTCCAAAAGAAATACCAGCAGGGGACGCGCCTCTTTAAGCTGGAACAGAACTATCGCTCGACGCAACTCATCGTGCAGGCTGCCAACAGCTTGATAAGAAAGAATGAGCGTCAGATCAGGAAAGACGTGTTCAGCGAGAACGAGCAGGGCGAACGGCTGACGTTGAAGCCTGCGTATAGTGACAAGGAGGAGGCAATGATTGTATGTAACGACATTAAGCGCATACGCCGACAGAAACGGTGCGAATTCTCCGACTTTGCCATTCTTTATCGAACCAATGCGCAAAGCCGTTCCTTCGAGGAACAGATGCGCAAGGATGCTATTCCGTATCGTATTTACGGTGGACTGTCGTTCTATCAGCGCAAGGAGATAAAGGACGTAATAGCTTACTTTCGTGTCGTGGCTAACCCGAATGACGAAGAGGCTCTGCGCCGCATCATCAATTATCCTGCGAGGGGCATCGGAGATACAACTGTCAATAAGATTGTGGATACAGCCAATCTTCATCATATCAGTCTGTGGCAGGTTATCCAGCAGCCCATCGTCTTCGGCCTGTCACTCAACAAGGGAACGCTGGCTAAGCTGGATGCCTTCCGCCAGTTGGTGGAAGGGTGGACGGATCATCTGGATAAGGAGGATGCGTATGAGCTGGGACATAGCATTATCATGGAAAGTGGCATCAGCAAGGAAATCTATGGTTCCAGCAATCCCGAAGACCTCTCACGGCAGGAGAACCTAGAGGAATTCCTGGGTGGCATGCAGGACTTCGTGGAGAGCCGCAAGGAAGAGGATAGGGAAGGGGAGGTCTTCCTGAACGACTTCCTGCAGGAGGTAGCATTGCTGACCGACCTCGACAGCGATGGCGACGATGAGCAGCCAAAGGTAACGTTGATGACCGTTCACGCTGCCAAAGGTCTGGAGTTTCCAACAGTCTTTGTCGTCGGTTTGGAGGAGAACATCTTCCCGTCGCCAATGAGCACAGGCTCCATGCGCGAGTTGGAAGAAGAGCGCCGTCTGCTTTACGTCGCCATCACCCGAGCCGAGAAGCATTGCGTCCTGACGTGTGCGCAGAACCGCTTCCGCTATGGTAAGATGGAGTTCGACACCCCCTCGCGTTTCATCCGTGACATCGACCCCAGCCTGCTGAAGGTCGAGGGCGCCGGAGTGCCCGGCATTGCCGGTATCGGCGGTGGCGCCTCTTCTAGTTATTCTAGTTCTTCTAGATATTCTAGATATTCTAGACAATCTAGACAATCTAGACAATCTAGACAATCTAGACCATCTAGTCTATCTAGTCCATCTAGATTATCTAGTTCCTATAGCCCTTCTAGCCAAAACTCCCAAAACCCGCGGCCTGTGGCTACTCAGTTTGTGGCTGACGTCAAACCTCGTCTGGTGCCTGTCCGTAAGGAAACACCAGCTCCACAGTCAGCTATTGGTGACATAGGGTTGCGCGAAGGCAATGTCATTGAGCATCAGCGTTTCGGTATAGGAACCGTTGTCAAAGTTGAGGGAAGCGGTGAAAACACGAAGGCTACGGTAGCCTTCAAGAATGCGGGAACCAAGCAGCTGCTGCTGAAGTTTGCGCGTTATACGATTATCAGGTGAGTGTCTTTTGGCAAATCTTTGTTTGCCAATCCTTCCCTTGCCAATCCTTCCCGAAGAAAGTTATAAGGCCTCGTCTTCCGGACGTTCCGGTAGACGGGCCTTATTGTTTAAGCGTGCGTTATTCTTCGATACTCGTGCGTTATTCTTCGATACTCGTGCCTTATCGTTCGTTAAGCGTGCGTTATTCTTCGGCAGATGGCGCTTCTTGCGCAGGAAGGCAGCCTTACGGGCTTCATATTCCTCGTAGTGTCGCTCTAAGAAGTTGTCGGCCATGCGTTATTCGTTCTTGTTATACATCACGCTGATGTTGATTTTCCCGAACTTGCTGTTCTTGCCACCGACCAGACGTACGCTGCTAATCGCCATGGAGTTGAAGATGGACGATACCGTTGACGAGCCGCTGCTGGTATAGGTGAGCGTAATGTCGACGGGTATCAGCACCACCTTGTTCCAATTGGGATGTGCCTTCTTGTACGTTTCCACTTTCTCAAGGTTCACGCTGCCGTCAGCATTGGTGATGTGAGGCTTCATCGTGTCGTATATGTTGTTGATGAGGCTGGTCAAAGCACTAAAGGTGTACGTCTTCTGCGTGCTGTTGTAGGTTGCCAGATAAGTGGTGATGTTGTCTGGTATGCTACGGTTCTCGAAGAAGGAGTACATCCTGTCGCGCGGCACCATCAGCAGGTCGGTAGGATCTTCCAGTAACTTGCCGGCCAGCGTGCTTTGGTTCTTTATCTGCTGGAAGGTAATCTTTGCCGACAGCAGGGTGTCTCTCTCGTGTGACATTCCGTCTTTCGTCAGCCACTTGATGCTATCAATGGGCAGTGTTACCTCGGTGAAGAGTCCTGACGGCGTCTTCAGGAAAGTACAGGTGTCTATTTGTTCGAGCGCCTTGATGGTGCTCTTGTCGTTGACGACGTGGTTGGTCTGCAGTACCTCTTCTGACGATACGAACGAACGTGAGGAGTTGATTTTCGTGCCTGCGCTGTTCGTATAATGGTAGTATACTATGATTTGTGTGTTTGCCACCTCAAGCATGGAACCCAGTCCGTCTATCGACTTGAAGTAGAAGCCGGGGCAAACGTTACGCGCAAAGGCGTTCGAGTTCTTGAAATACTCGGGATGTTCGTAGTATGAACGCAAGAGATAGGTGCCATAGCCAGTACCTGACTTCTTAGAGCTGTCATAGCCTGCGTAGGTGACGTCATTCCGGTCGGTATAGCTGGCGGTGAGTGGAATGGTGATGTACTGGTAGTAGCCCGAACCGCGCAGGACGTTTCTCAGACTGTCTCTCATCGTGAGGTCGCTCACCGAGTAGGTCTTCTTTTGATTGACGATATTTGTGCCAAAACGCAAGAAGCCCAACTCTTCGGGGTCGAAGTCTGAATAGTAGCTGTTGCTGTTGGGTACGGCTTCCTCCATTTCGCAAATTTGCAGTTTCATGGCTGCCAGCGAGTCACCTTGACAACTGTTTATCATGATTCTGACTACGCAGGAGTCGGCAACGGGCTGCCCGTTGTCATCCTTAGCAATGAGGTTTTTCGAGGGGAAGATAGCTGAGCTTTCGTTTTCCAGAATGTTAAACTGCGTCATGTAATCGCTCGTGATGTATGCACCGGTCTCAGGGTCTTTGATTTTGCCTAAGTAGTGATAGAGGCCGCTGGCAAGTACGGAGTCGGTCATGATGGTCTGTGTCTTTATCTGAAAGGTTTGGGAGACAGACTTGAATTTATCGATATTGCCAGTCAGCGAGTCGCCAAGGGTGGTGGTATCTTCACTACATGAAGAGATTGCAATGGTCATCATTGCAATCCCTGCCATTATCAGTTTTCTCATCATTGAAGTCTTTTTGGTCTTAATGATATTGTTGTTCTTTGTTTATATTTTTTCGTAAAACGCCTCATAAGCTGCACCAAAATCCTCGCCCGGATAGTCCAGGGTAGGTATCTTGTTGTCGGCAGCATATTTCAAAAGGTCTTGATTGACGTCTTTATGAGCGGCAATGATGCCGTCGCTATAGTCGATAGCCAGTTTGCCCAGCTCTACGAAGTCAAAGTTGTCGCTATACTTGTTCAGCAGGTCGCTGGTGGCCTCGCGGAAGGGAACGCAGCGCTTGAACTTGTTGCCCAGGTCAGACTTCAGACTGTTGGTAAACAGCGATGTGACGACTTTGGTGTTGGCAAAGGAGGGCTCTTCGTGGTAGGCGGTCTTGATGTATAGGGGGACAACGGCACCCATCCATCCTTGCACGTGGATGATGTCGGGCGTCCAACGCAACTTCTTGACCGTCTCCAGTACGCCACGGGCAAAGAAGATGGCGCGCTCGCCGTTGTCCGGATAGTCCTCGCCCTTCTCGTCTTGCGCCATCTGGCGCTTCGAGAAGTAGTCTTCGTTGTCAATGAAGTACACCTGAATGCGTGTGCCGACGATGGTGGCCACCTTGATAATCAACGGATGGTCGGTATCGTCGATGATAAGATTCATGCCCGACAGGCGAATCACCTCGTGCAACTGACCACGACGCTCGTTGATGGTGCCCCATTTGGGCATGAAAGTACGTATCTCGTGACCAGCGTCTTGCATCACTTGCGGTAGCTGCTTACCCATAATGGACAGGTCGCTGTCTGGAACATACGGGATGATTTCCTGATTGATGAACAGAATCTTCTTTGCCATAACTTGTATTTTAACCATGCAAAGTTACGAAAAATAATTCACAAAAATGCGCTTTTCGTGCATATTTTAGATTTTTTTGCTCCCTTTTTGGTATATTTTCACGATATTTTTTTCTTATTTGGTAAAAATGTTGTTATTTTGCACCGCAATTCGCAAGTTAGCTTGCTAAGTATATCGAAAAACGAAGAAAGAAGAAAATTCGTCAATTGTAAATGATAAAGGTATTTAATAAGATTGTCGATCTTCAGAATCAGTTGTTTGAAGATCGCAAACAGGGTAAGACCATCGGCTTGGTGCCGACTATGGGAGCCCTTCATGAAGGACACGCCTCTCTGGTAAAACGTAGTGTAGCAGAGAACGGGATAACAGTAGTGTCGGTGTTCGTCAACCCCACACAGTTTAATGATAAGAATGACTTGAAGAACTATCCGCGTACGTTGGAGGCTGACTGCAAGCTGCTCGACGAGTGCGGTGCCGATTATGTGTTGGCACCCAGTGTCGAAGAGATGTACCCAGTGCCCGACACGCGCCATTTTGAATATCCTCCCATCTCTACCGTGATGGAGGGTGCTCATCGTCCAGGTCACTTCAACGGTGTATGTCAGGTGGTGAGCCGCTTGTTCTATATCGTAAGACCTGATCGTGCTTACTTCGGTGAGAAAGACTGGCAGCAGATTGCCGTCATCAAAGCGATGGTTCGTCATTTGGACATCAAGGTCGAGATAGTAGAATGTGACATTGTGCGCGACAAGGACGGCTTGGCAAAGAGTTCACGCAACACGCTGCTTTCTGCTGATGAGCGTGCCATTGCACCAGCCATCTATAAAGCGCTGAAGGACAGCACGACATACGCCAAGAAGCATACCGTTCAGGAGACTCACGACAAGGTGGTTGCCGACATCAACAAGGTCGAGGGGTTGGACGTAGAGTATTTCTCGATTGTCGACGGCAATACGCTGCAGGACATCCAGGATTGGGACGATTCTCCCTACGTCGTAGGTTGCATCACGGTGTATTGCGGAAAGACGCCCATACGCCTCATCGATCACATCAAGTATAAATCGTGAAGTCGGTACCATACGCTAATTCCTAAATTGTTAATAGCAATATGATGATAGAAGTAATGAAATCTAAGATTCACTGTGCCACCATTACGGAGGCGAATCTTAACTATATGGGTAGTATTACTATCGACGAAGACTTAATGGATGCCGCCAACATGATTGCCGGCGAGAAGGTTCAGGTGCTTGACAACAATAACGGCGAGCGCTTTGAGACTTATATTATAAAAGGTGAACGTGGCTCTGGCTGCATTTGTCTGAACGGTGCTGCCGCCCGAAGGGTTCAGGTGGGCGATGTGATTATCATCATATCCTACGCGCTGATGGACTTTGAGGAAGCCAAGCAATTCAAGCCTTCCGTCATCTTCCCCAAAGAGGGAAACCGGCCTTGAAGCTATTGCCTGAACGCAGAAAATGCATAGTGGCACGATAAAAAGAAAAGCCGCCTGACAGCATGTCGGGCGGCTTTTCTTATGGTATGCGGTTTGCTGTTACTCTATCACCACCAGGGCATCGTCTTCCATGACGCTCTGTCCGGCTTTGACGAGAATGGCAGTAACCTTTCCGTCTTTCTCTGCCTCGATGTTGTTTGCCATCTTCATGGCTTCCAACACCACCAGCGTATCGCCAGCTTTCACCTCGTCACCGACATTAACCTCTACAGAGGTAATGGTGCCGGGGAGGGGAGCCTTGACGGCATTGTTGGTGTTGACGCTGCCCGAAGCAGCCTGGCTGGGTTCGCTGTCGGCAGGAGCAGCGGCGGGCTTGTGAACCACAACCTTCTTCTCAGGCTCTGGCTCGGGTTCCCATTCTACTTTATATTCTTCGCCATTCACGGTGACGGTAGCGATGGTGTCGCTGATGTCACCAATGGCTACCTCATACTGATTGCCATTGATGGTATACTTATATTCTTTCTTCATGGTTTTTCGTTTTACTAAATTGTGGAAGCTATCGTTTTCACTTCTCCCTGCTATCCCCGCTTAGGGGTGTGCTGTCATGGTCAGGGCGTAACCGTTCCACTGCGTAGGATGCTCGGCAATCGTAATGATGCCGGGCTCCTTGTCGTGGACGTTGTTTCCCTTGAACTCATACAGTGCCATGGCGATGGCAGCATAGACTTCATTCTTCATAATTGTCAACTGTCAACTTTCTACTTTCAACTGTCAACTTTCAACTTACATAGGAATGTTGCCATGCTTCTTAGCGGGCAGTGAGTCGCGCTTGGTGGCGAGTTGAGCCAGTGCACGACAGATGCGGAAACGCGTGTTGCGAGGCTCAATGACGTCGTCGATGTAACCGTATTTAGCAGCCTGATAGGGGTTAGCGAAGAGTTCGTTGTACTCTTCTTCCTTCTCGGCGATGAAGGCTTTTACGTCTTCGCCGGCTTCCTTCTTGGCTTTGGCTTCCTTGGCATAGAGCACGGCAGCAGCACCTGACGCACCCATCACGGCAATCTCGGCTGAAGGCCATGCGTAGTTCAGGTCGGTGTGCAACTGCTTAGAACCCATTACGATGTGTGAACCACCGTATGACTTGCGCAGTGTAACGGTAATCTTGGGTACGGTAGCTTCGCCGTAGGCGTACAGCAGCTGGGCTCCGTGCAGGATGACGGCGTTGTACTCCTGACCTGTGCCGGGCAGGAATCCGGGAACGTCAACCAACGATACGATGGGAATGTTGAAGGCATCGCAGAAGCGAACGAAACGGGCGCCTTTACGTGAAGCGTTGACATCGAGCACGCCGGCATAGCATGAGGGCTGGTTGGCTACGATACCTACGCTTTGTCCGTTGAAACGGGCGAAGCCTACGATGATGTTCTTGGCAAACTTAGGCTGTACCTCGAAGAACTCGTGGTCGTCGGTAATAGCCGAGATGACCTTGTACATGTCGTATGCCTCGTTGGGGTTCTCGGGGATGATTTCGTTGAGCGAATCTTCCAGACGGTCTATGGGGTCGGTGCACTTCTTGCGCGGAGCCAGCTCCATGTTGTTAGAGGGGATGTAGCTCAACAGGGTCTTCAGCATCTCGACAGCTTCTTCCTCAGTCTTTGCAGTGAAGTGGGTTACACCCGACTTGGAGGCGTGAACGCTGGCACCACCCAGGTGCTCCTGGTCAATGTCTTCACCGGTAACGGTCTTTACCACCTTCGGTCCGGTGAGGAACATATAGCTGGTGCCTTCCATCATCAGCGTGAAGTCGGTGAGGGCAGGGCTGTAAACGGCACCGCCGGCACAGGGACCGAAGATTCCGCTGATCTGAGGAATAACGCCGCTGGCCAGAATGTTGCGCTCGAAGATTTCGGCATAGCCTGCCAGTGCGTTGATGCCTTCCTGAATACGGGCACCGCCCGAGTCGTTGATGCCGATGACGGGAGCTCCCATCTTCATAGCCATATCCATCACTTTGCAGATTTTCTGCGACATGGTCTCGGAGAGTGAGCCGGCATGTACGGTGAAGTCCTGTGCGAAGATGAATACCAGACGACCGTCGATGGTACCAGAACCAGCAACAACGCCGTCGCCCAGGAACTGCTTCTTCTCCATGCCGAAGTTGTGACAACGATGCTCCTTGAACATGTCATATTCCTCGAAGGAACCTTTGTCGAGCAGCATCTCTATACGCTCACGGGCTGTGTATTTGCCCTTGTCGTGCTGCTTCTGTATGGCTTTCTCACCACCACCGAGACGTGCCTGTTCGCGTTTCTCGATGAGTTGCTTAATCTTTTCTAATTGTTTGCTCATTGTGTCTTGATTATCTATTATGAACTTTCAACTTTCACCTTTCAACTTACTCAGGGTGTTCGCACAGCTCTGTCAGCACGCCGGCAGTTGACTTCGGGTGCAGGAAGGCGATGTTCAGACCCTCGGCGCCGCGGCGGGGCTTCTCGTCAATGATGCGTACGCCCTTGTCGGAAACTTCAGCCAGTGCGTTAGCCACGCCGTCCTCTACGCAGAAGGCTACGTGGTGTACGCCCTTGTTGCCCTTGTCCAACCACTTCTGGATGGTGCTCTCCGGACTTGTTGGCTCCAGCAGTTCCAGTTTCACGTCACCGCACTTGATAAATGCGGTCTTCACTTTCTGGTCCTCTACAATCTCTGTTGCATAACACTTCAGGCCCAACACGTTCTCGAAGAACGGCAGGCTCTCCTCAATGCTCTGGACAGCAATGCCCAGATGCTCAATGTGAGATATCTTCATAATTGCTTATTATATATAAGATGTATAAAATTTCATGCAAAGGTACAAAAAAATAATGAGAACGGGCAAGAGGATGTATATAATTAAACATTATTAAAACATCAGCCTTGCTCGTTCGAACGGTAATGTCGTTTTTTATTGGAAGGCAGAATGATTTGGCGGAAGAAATCTGCAATACCACAGATGCGGTATTGCTAAACATAGCAGAACTCAAAGATTAGCAGAACTTACCGATTGAAGTGCAAGCGGCCATTGCGGATGACGAAACCCTTGTAGGAAGGGGTGACGCGGCGTCCTAGTAGGTCGTAGAGGACTGCCGAAGATGAAGTTACGGAAGACGACGTGACGGCACTGATGCCTGTTGGGTCAGGTACTGCGATGTGCTCAAACAGGAAGTCGTACATGGTCTGCAAGGCTGCTGCCGACTGAGGAACGGCATGGCCGGAACTGTAGTTTGTAAGTGTTGCGGTAGGTGCACCGACGGCATCGAGAGCAGCCTTCATCAGGGAGGCTTGTGTGGCGTAAAGGCCCTGGGGATTCTTGTTGTTGTCCTTGAAATAGTCGTCGGCATTGTAGTAGAAGAGGGTGGGTGCCGATGCCGACGTCTTGATAGTACTCAGGGCACCTTGCTCTTGCCACGAGGAGGATGTCGCCTTGATGAAGGTATTCATGCGAGTGTATTCATTGGAGGCGGGCAGGGCATGCTCGTAATCGAAGATGCCAGGTCCGAGTAAGGCACATTGCACGTGACAGTCTTCTTCATAGAAGCGCCCTCGGGTATCCTCCGTGTCGTTGGTATCGCCGTCGCCAACAGCCAGTGCTGCTGCTGTCGATGCCCGCGAGAATCCAGTGACGGCTACGTCGCCATTCAAACCCAACGGGCGACCTAAGGCTCGAACAGTACGGATGGCCGAACGTACCTTGCGGCGGGTATCGGGATTAACCTCTATGGCTCCCAGACTCTTGTTGCCTCCGCCAGTGTAGCGCCCTTGTCCCCATTCGCAATACTTCGGATGGTCGCAGACGACCCAGGCGAATCCTGCCGCAGAGGCACCTTCGACAAAACTGTCGTTGAAGTTGCCCCAGAAGTTATAGAGATTCATCCGCATGTGCTTGTTGGCGTTCGTCAGCTTACCGCTGCTGTTGGTGGCATAGCTGTTGCTGTAAGAGAAGGTAATGATGACTGGAATAGCGACTGCAGGACTGGCGGGATATATCAGGTCGAGAAAGAGCTCGTCGCCATCGCTGTCCTTATAGACATCAGGGAAGTTGTATACCGTAGGGTCGTCGTGATAGTAGCTGATGTCGCGCAGGATGCGGTAACCCTCCATCAGAATATACGACCTGCTAGGAGAACAGGTGCTTCCGCAGAAGGAACCCTCTTTCAGGCTTTTGTTGATAGCGATGATGTCAGCATTCAGCGTGGGTAGGACGGCAAGTTCGCTATCCTCGTAGTCCAGTTCTATCACTTGATAGCCTTGGCTGCACAACCACTTGACATTTTCCGCATTGGATACCGTTCCAACCCTGGCGACGCCTAGGTTCTCCAGATAAATAATGGTCATCAGCTTTCCGTTGGCATCCTTGGCGGCAGATACTGAGGCAGCGGAAGTCGTGTATTTCAGTGCGCGTCCTATGGCAGGACTGTTCCAGGTGCCTGTTGCAGCAAATGACGATGCTGCCGTCAGAAGCGAGAGGAGAAAGAGCAGGATGCGCATAGGTGTTTTCTGTATGCTTAGAATTCCACGAGCACCCGACCGTTGATTTGTCGACCAGTAAGGTAGTTTGGTACAGCATACTGGTGGTTGGTGACGTCTGTAACCCAGTAGTAGCTGTTGACATTGGAGATGCCGAAGATGTTCAGACCGTCAATGCCCAGCCAGATGCGCGGCTTCTTGAAGGAAGGCTCACGGTCTGCCTCGCCCAAGAGGCGGAAGCTCATGCCGATGTCAGCACGCTTATAGGCTGGCGCGCGGAACTGCTGATACTCCAATCCGCGGTGGGGAGCGCCGAAAGGCAGTCCGTCGGCATAAGCAAGACGCAGTGTCATTTTCCAACGCTGGGTGCCTGGGAAGTAGTCGGTAAAGTGCAGGTTTAAACCCCAGCGCTGGTCGGTGGGCATAGGTGTGCTGACACCGTTAATCTTCTGACGGGTAGACATGACAGAAAACGTCAGCCACGAGTCGGTGCCTGGCACAAACTCGCCGTAGAGCTTGAGGTCCAGTCCGAAGGCGTGACCGCTAGCCGAATTCTCACCGGTATATACCACCTTCATGTTCTGAACGTTGTAAGGAACGAGGTTCGACATCAGCTTGAAGTAAGCTTCTGCCGTAAAGCGGAAGGGACGTTCCATAGCACGGAAACGGTAGTCGAAGGCACCTACGACATGAAGGCTGCGCTGGCTCTTGATTTTCTGGTTTAGGGTGACGACGGTCTGTCCGTTGACTTTCGACGTGTCGCGCAGTTCCTTGTAGAAAGGAGCCTGATAGTAAAGACCTGTTGCCAGGCGGAAGGTGATGTCTTCGTTGAAAGCGGGGATGGCAGCCAGAGAGATGCGTGGCGACACGATGGTCTCCTTGTTGTAACTCCAGTTGCTAACGCGCAGACCGTAGTTCAGTGTGAAGTGCCAGGGTTTCTCGCCGGCAGACGAGAAGCGGTAGGTGTCTTGTACATATCCCTCGATACGTGTTGACTTGAGCGTATTCTTTGAAACCAGCGAGTAGATGAGGTCCAGACGGTTGGCAGAGTGGGGGATGCTGTAACCGCTGGAGTCGCGCATCTCGTATTCGCGAGCCTTCTCCTCTATCTTTTCCCATTTCATGGTAACACCAGCCTCCCAGTCGTGCTTTCCTGCCTTGTGGTTTAACATGAGTTTTGCACTCTCGACATTGGCAGTCAGGTAGTTGCGGGCATGCTCCATATAGGTGCCGACACCCAGCTGGTCTTGCGTGTTGGTCTCGTTGAGCCAGTATTGTCCCTGAATGTCGTAAGTCTCCTGCTCCTTCGTATGAAAGGCAGAGAAGAGCAAACTCACACGCGTCTTGGGCGAGAAGATGCGCTGGATGCGAAGTGAACCGAACAGGGTGCGGAAGATATCCTTCTCCTGACCGTCGAAATAGACCTTAAAGGTCCGCACGTTCTGCAACGTGCCAAAAGATGTCTCACGGTCTTCAGGCTTGAAGTTGTAGTGATTCTCAGAAATGTTTCCTATCAGGTCGATGCTCCACCGCTCGTTGGGTTGCAGCGTGATAAATGTCTGATAGTCCAGGAAGTTTGGACGATATTCGCCCTTCGTCTCCAAGGAACCCAGCAGGTAGCGGTTCGTCTTATAGCGCAATCCGTGGCTCATGGTGAACTTTGGCGTTGGCGACTGTCCCTCGCCAGTTATTTTCTGTTTGCTGCCATAGCCCAAGAAGACACTGCCGCCCAGCAGCGAGGCCTGGACGTTAGCTTCCAGACGGGTGGGACGTCGATACTGGATGTCAAGTGCGCTCGACATCTTGTCGCCATACTTCGCCTCAAAACCACCGCTTGAGAAGCCAATCTTTTCTACCATATCGGAATTGATAACGGAGAGGCCCTCCTGCTGTCCGCTTCGGATAAGCAGCGGGCGATACACCTCTACATTATTGATGTAAACGGAATTCTCGTCGAAAGAGCCGCCACGCACGTTGTACTGCGATGACAACTCGTTGTGGGTCGAGACGCCAGCCTGCTGTTGAACCAGTTCTTCAACAGCATTGCCAGTAGTGGAAGGTGTCTGCCGGATGTTCTTTGTGTCAAGTTGTTCGGTGGCTGTGGTTTGACGTCGTTTCTCCGTCACAACAACCTCTTGCAGCGACTGCATGGGTGGCAGTGTGACGATAAGTTTCTGGTTGCCTCGGGGATTGCGCAACACGCGCGTCTTCGACTGGTAACCCACCATCGAATATCGGATGACGACAGAGTCGCTCGAATGAAGACTTAGCTTGTATTCTCCTTTGAGGTTTGCCATGGTCACAGCACCTTGCTCCAGACATGCAACAGTACAAAGCTCAATGCCGTTGCCGTCCTGGTCAACAACCTTTCCGGACAAGGTGAAGCTTTGCGCCTGCGCGGTCAGTGCCGTCACAAGTAGCAGTATGGTAGTGATGAGTTTTGTTGCGTTCATTGTATATAATAACGCACCATTTCATCATTTATTGTTTTTTACTCGCGCCAAAGCCACGATGCCAACTTGTTCATCCATTTGATGGAGATGCGGAACCATCGGAAGGTGCTTACTTCCTTGCCTCCAAAACTCAATATGAAATCGCGATAGGGATTGCGGCGGAAGGGTAGTCCTACATCCATAAAGCGGATGTGTTGACACCCTTTCTTGTGAGCATATAGGATTGTGTTCCAGAATGTTACTGCGTTCGGGTGGAGTGTCGCAAAACTCTTGCGACGAGAAGCAGAATACCACAAATAGGAATCGCCTTCGGCATAAACCAGACAGGAACATCCGATGACGTGACGGTTGTATTGTGTGATGAATAGCGTGCAACGCTTTTGCGCCATCAACCCCAGGAAGAACTGGGAGTCAGAGACGTATCGGCGTGGCTTCAGCCAGTGATGATGGCGAAGCAAGCGCATAAAGGCCTTAAACTCATCATCATTCTCCACCTCCTTGGTAGCGATGCCGTGACTCAAAGCGTTGTTGATGCGTTTGAGCATGCGCGGACTGATGCGCTCTTCTGGAGTGCGCGAGTGCAACGAGTTGTGAATGCTCATCCACTTGACAGGGAAAAAGCCCGAGGCACGTAACGCTGCATAGCCGAACATCTTATGGTCTAAATGACTGACCTCCATGAACAGCACACGGGAACCCAGCCGTTGGGTCAGCGCCTCAATCATCATCGTGAACAGCGCATTCTTCGACAGGTTCGCTGACGCTGGTGTATCCGTTTCAGTTGTTGCAACATCTTCCTTCTCTGTATGTTCTTGCTCACGGTATGCACCTTCTCCGAGAATCCTCACGTGTTTATATAGATAAGGTGGAATCCACGACCGCCGACTGCGCTCTATGGCCAGCAGACATGACAGCGTCCGTCCATCGTCATCGGTGACGACAGCCATATAGGGGTGCTGGCGAGCAGTCTTCTCGCACAACGCCATCAGCTCTCGGCTATGGAAATAACTCGTTTCGGGCGGTAATTCCGGTAGTAGCTCTGTCTTCTCGTAGATGGTGGTCTTCATTGGTTTTTAGTTTTGAAAAGAGGTGAAACTTCAGCAGTTTCACCTCTTTGCTTATGATGGTAGGGATGAGGACATCCCTCCAACTTGCGAATTACTCACTCCAATCCTCTGCAGCCTTGCGGATGTAGGTCTTGTAGCGAATTTGAGCCATCTTCTGAGCCTCGGCGAAGAGTTCCTCGGCCTCATTAGGATAAGCCTTCTTCACTGACAGGTAGCGAACCTCGCCCAGCAGGAAGTCGTGGAAGTTCTCCCAGTTCGGCTCCTTAGAGTCGAGGCAGAACGGATTCTTGCCTTCCTCGGCCAGAGCGGGATTGTAGCGCCACAGGTGCCAGTAACCGCACTCAACAGCCTTCTTCTCCTCGGCCTGGCTCTTACCCATACCGCCCTTGGCTTTCAGACCGTGGTTGATACAGGGAGCGTAAGCGATGATGATTGAAGGTCCGTGCCAAGCCTCGGCCTCGCGGATAGCCTTCAGGGTCTGAGCGTGGTCAGCACCCATAGCAATCTGAGCGACATAGACGTAGCCATAAGTGGTAGCAATCATACCGAGGTCCTTCTTACGGATGCGCTTACCCTGAGCAGCGAACTGAGCGATAGCACCAAGAGGAGTAGCCTTAGAGGCCTGACCACCGGTGTTAGAGTAAACCTCAGTATCAAGCACGAGGATGTTGACGTCTTCACCGCTGGCAATTACGTGGTCGAGACCGCCGTAACCGATGTCGTAAGAGGCACCGTCACCACCGATGATCCACTGTGAGCGCTTCACCAGATAGTGGTCGAGGGTCTGCAGTTCCTTGCAAATCTCACAACCCTTAGCGGCGCAGGCAGCAATTTCTGCACGCAACTTCGGAGCAATCTCCTTGGTCTTGTCAGCGTCATCCTTGTTGGCAATCCACTCCTCGGCAAGAGCCTTGTACTCAGGAGTAACATCGCACTTCTCGCAAGCCTCAGCGAGCAGCTTAGCTACGCGCTCCTTCATCTTCTTGTTACCCAGAGCCATACCGAGACCGAACTCGCAGAAGTCCTCGAACAGAGAGTTGTTGAAGACAGGACCCTGACCCTTCTCGTTCTTGGTGTAAGGAGTAGAAGGAATAGAAGCAGAGTAGATAGAAGAACAACCGGTAGCGTTGGCAATCATCTGACGGTCACCGAACAGCTGAGAGATGAGCTTCACATAAGGAGTCTCACCACAACCAGAGCAAGCACCAGAGAACTCGAACAGCGGCTGTGCGAACTGAGAGTTCTTCACGTTGCTGCGGATGTCAACGAGATCCTGCTTAGAAGGAACCTTCACCAGCTTGTCCCAGTCAGCAGCCATCTTCTTCATGTCAGCTGCATCGGGGTTGAACGGAACCATCGTGAGAGCCTTTCCAGTCTTCGGGTTGCCCGGGCAGATGTCGGCGCAGTTGCCGCAACCCAGACAGTCGAGGACAGAAGGCTCGATGACGAAGTGCATGCCCTTCATAGCGGCGGGAGCCTTCATCTCAAGGGTATCAATCTCGAAGCCCTTCAGCTCGTCATCAGTCAGAACGAACGGACGGATGGCAGCGTGAGGACAGATATAAGCACACTGGTTACACTGGATACAGTTGTCCTTGTTCCAAACGGGAACGAAGGCTTCAACACCGCGCTTCTCGTAAGCGGCAGTACCAACCTCCCAAGAACCGTCAACGGTGCCGTGCTTCACGAAGTCAGAAACCTTCAGCAGGTCACCAGCCTGAGCGTTGATAGGACGAACAAGCTCCTTCACGAATGCGGGAGCGTCATCCTGCTTCTCAACGTCGTCGGGCAGATTAGCCCACTCAGGCTTCACGTTGAACTTCTTGTACTCACCACCACGGTCGATAGCGGCGTAGTTCTTGTCGACCACGTCCTGACCCTTGGCACCGTAAGACTTCAGGGCAGCAGCCTTCATCTTCTCGACAGCCAGCTCTACGGGAATCACCTCGGTGATGCGGAAGAATGCTGACTGCAGGATGGTGTTGGTGCGGTTGCCCAGACCAATCTCCTGTGCAATCTTGGTAGCGTTGATGGTATATACGGTGATGTTGTTCTGAGCGAAGTAGCGCTTTACCTTGTTAGGCATGAACTTCTCCAGCTCAGCATCGTCGAAGATGGTGTTCAGCAGGAATGTACCGTTCTTCTGCAGACCACGTGTCACGTCGTACATATGGAGGTAAGCCTGAACGTGGCAAGCTACGAAGTTAGGTGTGGTAACCAGATAAGTAGAGCGGATAGGCGTGTCACCGAAACGCAGGTGCGAGCAGGTGAAACCTCCCGACTTCTTAGAGTCGTAAGAGAAGTAAGCCTGGCAGTACTTGTTGGTGTTGTCACCGATAATCTTCACTGAGTTCTTGTTAGCACCTACAGTACCGTCAGCACCCAGACCATAGAACTTAGCCTGGAACATGCCAGCGCCACCGAGAGCAATCTCAGGAACCTCAGGCAGAGAGGTGAAGGTTACGTCATCGACGATACCGATGGTGAAGTGGTTCTTGGGCTCAGGCATAGCGAGGTTGTTGAACACGCTGATGATCTGAGCGGGAGTGGTGTCGTGAGAACCGAGACCATAGCGGCCGCCAACGATAAGCGGACGGTCCTGAACATCGTAGTAAGCATCCTTTACGTCGAGATACAGAGGCTCACCGTTAGCACCGGGCTCCTTTGTGCGGTCGAGCACTGCAATGCGCTTCACGCTCTTGGGAACGCTGGCCAGCAGGTGCTTGACAGAGAACGGACGATAGAGGTGAACAGAAATCATACCAACCTTCTGTCCTTGACCGTTCAGGTAATCGATGGCTTCACGAGCTGCATCGGTAGCAGAACCCATCAGGATAATCATGCGGTCGGCATCCTTGGCTCCGTAGTAAGAGAACAGGTGATACTCACGACCGGTAATCTTAGAGAGCTCGCCCAGATACTTCTCAACCACCTCGGGAACTGCATCGTAGTAGGGGTTGCAGGCCTCACGGTGTGTGAAGAAGGTCTCGGGGTTCTCTGCGGTACCACGAGTGATAGGACGCTCAGGTGACATGGCACGGTCGCGGAAGCGCTTGATGTACTCTTCCTTAACGAGAGGACGTACATCCTCCTGGTCAAGCAGCTCAATCTTGTGATACTCGTGAGAAGTGCGGAAGCCGTCGAAGAAGTTAACGAACGGTACGCAAGTCTCCAGCGTAGCGAGGTGAGCAGCGGCAGTCATATCCATAACCTCCTGTACAGAACCTTCGCACAGCATAGCGAAACCAGTCTGGCGGCAAGCCATTACGTCCTGATGGTCACCGAAGATACAGAGAGAGTGTGATGCCAACGTACGTGCAGAAACATCGAATACGGTAGGAATCAACTCACCGGCAATCTTGTACATGTTAGGAATCATGAGCAGCAGACCCTGAGAAGCTGTAAAGGTAGTGGTGAGGGCACCAGCCTGCAGTGAACCGTGAACGGCACCGGCAGCACCAGCCTCCGACTGCATCTCCTGCACACTTACGGTCTGACCCCACAGGTTCTTACGACCGCGGGCAGCCCATTCGTCAACGTGCTCAGCCATAGGTGAGCTCGGGGTGATGGGGTAGATAGCAGCTACCTCCGAGAACATGTAACTCACGTGAGCCGCAGCCTCGTTACCATCACAGGTGATAAATTTCTTTTCTTTAGCCATTTGTTTAGAATAGATTAAAAAATGATGTTATTTCTCAAATTATTAGTAGCTTATTTAAAATCCGTGCAAAGGTACGAAGAAAATCCCGAAACGCAAAGCAGAGATTGCAAAATCTTGCTAAAAAGGGTTGTTTTTCCGTTGTCTAAATAGTAAAAGACGCTTTTCATGGAACTCTTTGTCATCATTTTTTTTCTGTTGCCCTGATGTTTTGTCGCTAATAGAGGAAACCGAGTAGCCAAAGGGGGATTTGGTTCTCCTTTCCTATTTCTGTATTATAGCGGGCATAGATGGTGTCTGGTGATATCTTTATTTTCTTTGAGGCTGTTGCGTCACAAATACGGAATTTCAATTTCTTGTCGACTGTGAAGAAACTGTCGCGCCCTTGCTGGTTGACCTGATGATCTTTCCACAGGGCATTGACAAAGAAAGTCTCCATCGCCGTCTGCTTGTCAACGTGGATAGGGTAGATGGCATAAAGCAGATTGGAGTTATGCAGCATGACCTTTGATGGTTTCTTTGGAAACTCCTCGCCAACGGGGTAGATGATGTTCAATAAACGGGCATCCGCCAGATATTTGATGTAGTTCATCACCGTAGCACGGCTGGTCTTAATGTCGTGAGCCAGTTTTGAGATGTTCGGAGCTTTAGGGCCTTCTTCTGCCAACTGGTAAAATAGTTTTTTGATTTTTGTCAGGTATTTCAGCTCTATCTGTTTTATGAGCAAGATGTCGACTTCGGTCATCATATTCATGGTCTTCAGCAGATTCTCCGAATAGTTGCGGTGTTCCTTGAAAAAGGGGTAGAAGCCATGATGAATGTAATCCTGAAAGTACCGGTTGGGTGAGGCGTAAGGCAGAATTTGCTTGATGATGTGTTCGTGGTCTTGCAGGATTTCGTCCAACGAGTATGCGTGGAAATTATTTTCCGTCATGAGGTTTAAGAATTCACGAAAAGAGAAGCCGCGCAGGTTGTACGATTTTACTATACCGTTCAGTTCCGGATTTTCTTCTTTCAGCCGCATCACGCTGGAGCCGGTAAAGACAATCTTCAGATAGGGGTAGAGGTCGTAGCACTTGCGCAGCTGCGCACTCCAGTCGGGCTGTTTGAATACCTGGTCAATCAACAGAACGCGTCCGCCATTGTGACAAAACTCACCAGCAAAGTCGGAAATGCCGCGCCCCTGGAAGTAGAAGTTGTTCATGTTGACATACAGGCACTGCCGGTCGTTCAGTTCGAAACGTTCCTTGGCGTATTGTAACAGGAAGGTGGTTTTTCCTACGCCGCGCGTGCCTTTAATTCCAATCATGCGATCAGACCAGTCAATTTCATCCATCAACAACCGGCGGACGGGGGCGTTGACGTGTTCTACCAAATAGCGGTGTGTACGGAAAAAAGCTTCCATGTTGTGATGGTATTGGTAATTGCAGGCACAAAGGTACAATAATTTTTGTAAATTACAATGAAGAGAATGTAAAAATCTCATTCTTTTTTATTATTTTTGCACCGGCAAAACAAATAACAGGCCGAAACACGTTAAAATAATGTCTAACTTGATAACCGTCAATAGCTGTAAACACGAGTGACACTGCACGTCTTTAATCCCGAACATGATATCGCATTGGCAGCTAATCTGTCAAACTTCACCGCTCCGCGTGCCGGAAGGCAGTTGCGTCACGATTTGGCGAACTTACCTGAACTTTGGGCGTCCGATGGTGACTTGATATTGACGGATGACGTGGTGACTTTATCAGAAGTCGACAACGTAGAGCCTTGGGGTTGGGATCGTGCGCTTTGCGCAGAGTTGAAGCGTCGAGGTGTTTCTCCGGAAGTGTTGCCTAACGACAAACAGCTACAGCGTATTCGTGAACTGTCTCATCGCAGGACCGCTGCACAGTTGTTGCAGTCGTTGCTTGTCGACGGAACGGTCGGCGAGGTGGTGGAGTGTCATACTATTGACGAAGTATTGACGTTTCTTCAGACGCACACTCGTGTTGTATTGAAAGCTCCTTGGTCCTCGAGTGGGCGCGGCGTACGCTTCGTCTCACAACAGGAAGGCCGTTTGATGCTTGAGGGTGCAACGCCTCCCGTCCTGCAATGGGCAATGAATGTTCAGAAAGCTCAGGGCAGTCTGATGGCAGAGCCGTATTATGACAAAGTCGAGGACTTGGCGATGGAGTTCTATGCCGATAAATCAGGGAACATTGCTTATCGTGGACTTTCACTTTTTCAAACCTCCAGCGGGGCTTATACGTGTAATTTGCTGACAACAGAAAGTAGTAAAGAAGAATTTGTAAATACCTATATCCCAGTGAGTTTGCTAAATGTCATTCGTCAAAAGGTTCAAGAGAATTTGCTGCTGGAAGACTATCAAGGTCCCTTTGGCATTGACATGATGATTGTCAGGTCAGAAGCCGACAAGTATTTGCTCCATCCGTGTGTGGAGCTAAATCTGCGTAGAACGATGGGGCATGTTGCTTTGGCACTTTACAAAAAGTTGAATCCAGAGGGTCGGAGCGATTTCCGAAAAGTAATGCGAATAGTTTATAATGGACAAAAATATGAATTAAAAATTGAATGATTATGAAAAAGTTATTTAGCTTTTTTGTGGTTTTATTGCCGTTGGCGGCAATGGCTCAGTACAAATCTCAGGTGTGGAGTCCGGATAATGGGAATGGAACTTTCACCAATCCCGTCATCAATGCCGACTACAGCGACCCTGATGTCTGTGTCGGTCCTTCTGGCGAGGACTATTACATGACAGCTTCCAGTTTTCAATGTACGCCAGGACTTCCTATTCTGCACAGCCGTGACTTGGTGAACTGGGAGATAGTGGGTTATGCCCTCAATAACCTGTATGAAGGCGACTGCAAACTGACAGCGCATTTCAATACGCCGCAGCATGGCAATGGCGTGTGGGCTCCCAGCATTCGTTATCATGAGGGTCAGTACTATATTTATTGGGGCGATCCCGATTTTGGTGTCTATATGGTGAAGACCAAAAACGGCGACCCTGCAGGAGAGTGGGAAGCCCCTTACTGCGTCATCCGAGGAAAGGGGTATATCGACACCACACCGCTGTGGGATGAAGACGGACGTTGTTACCTTGTCAACGGATGGGCAAACAGCCGTTCCAAGTTCGCGTCGGTGCTGACAGTCCGCGAGATGTCTGCCGATGGCAAGAAAGCTATTGGTCAACCCGTTATTGTCTTTGACGGTAATGGTACAGAGAACCGTACGTGTGAGGGTCCGAAGTTCTACAAGCGCGATGGCTGGTACTGGATTATGTGTCCTGCCGGAGGTGTTCCTGAAGGTTTCCAGCTGGCGATGCGTTCCAAGTCGCCCTACGGTCCTTATGAGCATAAGATAGTGCTACAACAAGGCAAGACCAACATCAACGGACCTCATCAGGGCGCATGGATACATACAAAGTACAACGAGGATTGGTTCTTGCATTTTCAGGACAAGGAGGCTTATGGTCGTGTGTTACACTTGAACCCTGTTGATTGGTCCACCGGTTGGCCTGTTATGGGAAAGAACGGTGAACCCGTTTCCACCTACAAGAAACCTCAGAGCAGCAGCAGTGTTATCGTCAATCCCGAGGAGAGCGATGAGTTCAATTCTCCTGTAATCGGCAAACAATGGCAGTGGCACGCCAATTACGACGAGAAGTTTGGTGTTCCTACCGCTTTTGGCACCATGCGCATCTATACCTATAAGTTGTCAGAAGGGTGGAAGAACTTCTGGGAGGTTCCCAACCTGTTGCTTCAGAAGACGCCCGCCGATGAGTTCACCGTTACCACCAAGATGCGTTTCACCTCGAAGGCTGATGGTCAGATGGGCGGTCTTATCATGATGGGACATAATTACCAGGCACTGGTTGTCAAGCGGGTAGGGAAGGAGTTCCAGTTGTTGTTCATTACTTGTAAGAATGCAGATAAAGGTACAGCCCCTCAGGAGGAATTGATAGCAACGTTGAAGCCTACCGCAGAAGATAAGATAGATTATAAGCCTGGTATTCATGAAGACATCTATCTGCGCTTGAAGGTGGAGCTTCCTGAAAAGAATACCCTAAAGAACCAGAAGGGCTTTGTAGGCAAGCCTCAGGTGCGCTTTGCCTATAGCCATGATGGTAAGCGCTTCAAGGATTGCGGCACTCCCTGCGAGATGCGACAAGGAAAGTGGATTGGTGCCAAGTTCGGTTTCGTAGCCGTAGAGACCAGTCCTAAGGCTGATCGTGGCTGGATAGATGCCGATTGGATTCGTGTAACGAAATAAGCGTCTATTTCTTTCGAAGTTCCCAGAAAGCAACCGCTGCTGCCGCTGCAACATTCAGTGAGTCTACACCATGCGCCATAGGGATGCGTATCGTGTAATCAGCCTCTCTGATTGTTGTCAGCGGCAATCCGTCTCCTTCTGTTCCCATAATGATAGCCAGGCGTTCTTCCTGTTTCAGCTGTGGCGCGTCAAGTGAGATGCTTTCATCGCACAGTGCCATCGCTGCCGTTCTAAATCCCAGAGTCTTCAGATAACTGACAGGATGAGGCAGCCATGTCCAGGGCACTAGGAATACCGACCCCATTGACACACGTACGGCTCTTCTGTTCAGAGGGTCACACGTGTCGCGTGTCAGCAGGACGGCATCAATGCCGAGTGCTGCCGCCGAGCGGAAGATGGCTCCGATGTTGGTGGTGTCAGTGACGCCCTCGATGACGACAACGCGCTGTGCCTCTTTCAATACACTCTCAGCTGTCGGTAGCGCTTTTCGGTGCATGGCACAAAGAACGCCTCGTGTCAGCGTGTAACCCGTCAGTTGTGCTAACAGTTCTCGGCTTCCTGTATATACGGGCGTGCCTTGCGGTAGTCGCGCTATAATATCGCGTGCGTCGCCTTCAATATGCTTACGCTCGCACAGCAGTGCAGAGGGTTCCCATCCGGCATCGAGTGCTACTCGGATAACCTTCGGGCTTTCGGCAATGAACAGTCCCTTCTCTGGCTCCACTTCCATGCGTAGCTGTGCTTCTGTCAGCGCGCTGAAGACCTGCAGTGCCTCGTCGTTGAGTGATGTAATCTCGATAATTGCCATAATTGGCTGCAAAATTACAGACTCTTCGTTGAAAATCAAAAGAATTTTGCGTTTTCTTTTTGTTTTTTCCTCACTTCTTTGTAACTTTGCAGCCGCTTTAAGGGGTTCCGTAGCTCAGCTGGATAGAGCAACAGCCTTCTAAGCTGTGGGTCTCGGGTTCGAATCCCGACGGAATCACGAAGTTAAAGTAAAGCCGCTGATGTTCTCAGCGGCTTTGTCTTTGTTAGGAATTTGATTCTATCTCCTCCTGCATGTCTATAAACTGTCGGTCTTGGTCGTAGAACTCGTACTGCAAGAAAGCCAGTTTCTGTGATGGTACGATGCGTACCCCCATGCCGTATTTCAGTTGCCATTGCCTTTTCATCGACAGGAATCCCTGATTGATATAGGCGGCGACATACGGATGTACGTGCAGGTAGAATTTGCGAATGCCTATTTTGTTGACGAGGCGGTCAATTTTGCTCTCCAACTGGTCGGTAAACAGGATTGACGACTTGATTTTTCCCTTTCCAAAGCAGGTAGGGCAGGTTTCTTCAACGTTTACATCCATAGCCGGTCGGACACGTTGGCGTGTTATCTGCATCAGTCCGAACTTGCTGAGCGGTAGGATGTTGTGGCGGGCTCTGTCTTTTTGCATGTTCTTGCACATGCGCTCATAAAGCATCTGACGGTCTTCGGCGAGGTTCATGTCAATGAAGTCGACAACGATGATGCCTCCCATGTCGCGCAGTCGCAGCTGCCGAGCCAGTTCGTCGGCGGCTCCGAGGTTCACTTCCAGTGCGTTCTGCTCTTGTCCGTTTTCTGCTCGGGTGCGATTACCCGAGTTGACGTCGACGACATGCATGGCTTCTGTCTGCTGAATGATAAGGTAGGCACCACGCTTGTAGTTTACCGTTCGTCCGAAGCTCGACTTGAGTTGTTTAGTAACGCTGAAATTGTCAAAGATGGGAACATTACCTTGATACAGTTTGACGATTCCCTTCTTTTCCGGAGCTATCAGTCCCACGTAGTCTTGTACCTGGTGGAAGATAGCTTCATCGTTGACGTGAATGCCGTCGTAGGTTGAAGCATCGAAGACATCGCGTAGCAAGGCTACGGCGCGTCCTGTCTCTTCAAAGCACAGCTGTGGCGTCTTGCTAGCCTTCTGTGCTTTGGTGATGGTGTCTTCCCAGCGTTTCATAAGGGTTTTCAACTCCATGTCCAGCTCTGCCACGCGTTTTCCTTCAGCCGATGTACGTACAATGATGCCGAAGTTTTTTGGGCGAATGCTCTGTACGAGTTGCTTCAGTCGTGCCCTTTCCTCGCTTTTTTTGATTTTTGATGAAACCGAGACTTTATCACCAAAAGGTATCAGCACCATGTAGCGTCCGGCAAAGCTGAGTTCGCAGGTCAGTCTGGGTCCCTTCGTGTTGATAGGTTCTTTTACCACCTGTACCAAGATTTGCTGTCCTTGCTTGAGTGACGTCTGTACGCTGCCTTCCTTAGGCAGGTCAGGCAACCGTTGTGCCTTGCTGATGGGATAAAGCTTTTTCTTGTCGCTTTGTACCTGTTTAAGGTACTTTTCGTAAGAACTAAATTGAGTGCCGAGGTCAAGATAGTGCAGGAAGGCATCGCGCTCAGAGCCCACTTCCACGAAGCAGGCGTTCAGTCCGGGCATGAGCTTGCGCACGTGTCCCAGATAGATGTTGCCTACGGAGTAGTTAGCCTCTTCTCGTTTCTCGTTTTGGTATTCCACCAAGTTTTTATCTTCGAGCAGGGCAATGCTAATCTCTTTCGGCTGTACGTCGATAATTACTTCACTTGTCATCTTAACTCTTTGCTTGTTTAACTCTTAAAGGTAAGGAGTGCATCGTCGACCCGTGGGGTCTCCGATACACTCCTTCCATTTTTTCCGTTATCGCCTGAGCTTACTTGCTCTTATGACGATTCTTGCGCAGTCTCTTCTTACGCTTGTGTGTTGCCATCTTGTGGCCCTTCTTCTTCTTTCCGTTTGGCATAATTAGAATAATTGAATTTGAATATTGATTTATTTGTATTTGTTTATTTCATCTTCTCGACAAAGCTCTTGCAGGGCTTGAAGGCAGGAATGTCGTGAGCCTCGATAACCATTGTGGTATTCTTGGAAATGTTACGGGCTGTTTTCTGTGCACGACGCTTCACTGTAAACGTTCCAAAGCCACGCAGATATACGTTCTCTTTCTGTACAGCCATGCAGTTGCGAATCTCAACCATAAATGCTTCCACCGTAGCGGCAACATCCTTTTTGGGAAGACCTGTATCTTCAACGATTTTATTGATAATATCTGCTTTTGTCATCTCTATAATTACTTGGTAATTTCTTTAATATTTTGATTTCGGGTTGCAAAGATACTGTTTTTCAACGGGATATGGAAATTTTTGGGGCATTTTTTTTATAAAAAAGTTTATTTTTACTAACTTTGCACCATGATTTAATCATTTTGTAACATGAAACAGACTAAGATAGTAGCTTCCGTAAGCGATCGCCGCTGTGATGTGGAATTCATCAAAAACCTTTTCAACGCCGGCGTGAATGTTGTTAGAATGAATACCGCCCATGCTTCTGAGGAGGGTATAATAAATATAATAAGGAACGTGCGCGAGGTGAGCAGCCATATAGGCATCCTCATTGACACCAAGGGTCCTGAGGTTCGCACAACGGGTTGTGCCGAGCCGATAGTCTTCAAGACTGGCGATGTCGTCAAACTCTTCGGACGCCCTGAGATGGATAGCAGTCACGACATTGTGAACCTGACGTACGAGAACTTTGCCGCCGATGTGCAGGAGGGCGACCACGTACTCTTCGACGACGGTGCGCTCGATATGGTCGTCATTGGCATTAACGGTCCTCAAGTGATGGCGCAGGTCACCAACGACGGCGTGCTGGGCGCTCACAAGAGTGTCAACGTTCCTGGGCGACATATTGACTTGCCCGCACTGACGGAAAAGGACCGTAAGAACATCCTTCTGGCTATCAGTCAGGACATAGACTTCATTGCCCATAGCTTCGTGCGTTCGGCAGCCGATGTCCATGCGGTACAGGAAATTCTGGATGCCCATCATTCGAACATTAAGATTATCTCGAAGATTGAGAATCAGGAGGGTGTTGACAATATCGACGAGATTATCGATGCCTCTTATGGCATCATGATAGCCCGTGGCGACCTGGGTATTGAGGTACCCATTGAGCAGATACCAGGTATTCAGCGCCGTCTTATCCACAAGTGCATTCAGAAGAAGAAGCCTGTCATCGTAGCTACCCAGATGTTACACACGATGATCAACAATCCGCGTCCTACGCGTGCCGAAGTTACCGACATCGCCAATGCCGTCTATTCATGTACCGACGCCCTGATGCTCTCCGGCGAGACAGCCAGCGGCAAATATCCCATTGAGGCTGTCAAGACCATGTCGGCAATAGCTGAGCAGGCAGAGCGCGACCGTCTGCGCGGCAACATAGAGATACCCCTGCCTGACGGTTGTGACATTCGTGAGTTTATGGCACACTCTGCTATAGAAGCTACCGAGAAGTTGGGTGTAAAAGGTATCATCACCGACTCTAAGACAGGCTCTACGGCGCGCTCCTTGGCAGCCTTCCGCGGTCCTCATCCCGTTCTGGCTATCTGTTATGACGAGAAGTTGCAACGTCTGCTCAACCTGTCGTATGGTGTCATTCCCGTTTATCAGAAAGACCACATCAGTCCTGAGCGTCTCTTCCTGGCTGCCGTCCGCATGTTGCGACAGAAGGGTTATGTCGAGTTAGACGACAAGATAGCGTATATGAGTGGTAATATTGCTGCCGGCGGAGCCACCAAGTTCCTGGAGATTAACACCGTTCAGGAAGTGTTCGAGCAGAACTATCAGTTCCATTTGCCTCAGTTGTGATGATGTCTATGAGCCGAATACCCATATTCCTTCTTCTCCTCACGCTATCCGTGTGCTTGCTGGCGTGTGGCGGCAAGAAGAAAGATGTCGCCTATTACGAGATGCAGATAGACAGCATCCGCAAGGCAGAACAACTCAAGACGATGAAGCAGCAGGCAGGCGTCTACGATGACCCTGTCGAGCAGTTTTTTGACACGCTGAGTCTCTGTCCGTTGCCCGTCAGGTCAGCAGGCGGCAATCTCAGTCGGCTGTCACACTTCTCGAAGGTTCCGCCGCAGGTGACGTCGCTGTTAGGTTACCCTGTTGATACGCCGCTGCGCATGACGGCGCTGCCTCGTACGCACGGATATGGCGTCTTCATGCTGGCTGAGGGTACCGACTCCATACCTCCCATCATCTCGCTCGTCACCCTTGACAAGCAGTACCAGCCTGTTGACGAGCTGTGCATCTACGAATACCGTCTGGCTGAACGGGGCGACGACTTGGGCGTGTCGTATAACGAGTATTACATTGACAGCCACTATGCCGTCACCATCCAGTCCTGTTTCGTCAAGAACGGCACCACGCTGCCCCTGCTTGGCGACACCCGCCGCTATGTTATCGGTAAGGACGGCACCTTTCAGGAAGAAATCGTAGAACTAGAATAAAAAAACTGGCAATTATCAATGGTCAATTATCAATTATTTTGTACCTTTGCACACGTTTTAAACTCAAACATATATCGTAGATATGATCAACATTACTTTTCCAGACGGATCTGTTCGCTCGTATGAGCAGGGCGTTACTGGCTATCAGATTGCCGAGAGCATCTCGCCGGCTCTCGCACGCAGCGTTGTAAGCTGCGGTGTAAACGGCGAGACCGTAGAACTCAATCGTCCTATCACCGCCGATGCTACCATTGCGCTTTATAAGTTCGATGACGAGCAGGGCAAGCACACTTTCTGGCATACGTCTGCCCACTTGCTGGCTGAGGCGTTGCAGGAGCTGTATCCTGGCATTCAGTTCGGTTTCGGACCTGCTGTCGAGAATGGCTTCTTCTATGACGTGCTGCTGAAGGATGGCGAGATGATCAAGGAGAGTGACTTCCCCAAGATTGAGGCAAAGATGAAAGAGTTGGCAGGCAAGAAGGAGCCTGTGGTTCGTCACGAGGTGACAAAAGCCGATGCTTTGAAGCAGTTCGCGGCTGCCGGTCAGACCTATAAGTGCGAACACATTGAGCAAGACTTGGAAGACGGTACCATCAGCACATATACGCAAGGAAACTTCACCGACTTGTGCCGCGGTCCTCACCTCGTAGATACAGGCGAGATAAAGGCTGTCAAGCTCACTAGCGTTGCCGGTGCCTTCTGGCGTGGTGATGCCAGTCGCGAGCAGATGCAGCGTCTCTACGGCATCTCGTTCCCCAAGAAGAAGATGCTCGATGAGTATCTCCAGATGCTCGAGGAAGCCAAGAAGCGCGACCATAGAAAGATAGGTAAGGAGATGGAGCTCTTCATGTTCTCCGACAAGGTAGGTAAGGGACTGCCCATCTGGTTGCCCAAGGGCACCGAGTTGCGTCTGCGCCTGCAGGACCATCTGCGCAAGGTTCAGAAGCGCTTCGGTTATCAGGAGGTTATCACGCCGCATATCGGTTCGAAGAACCTCTACGTCACTTCCGGTCACTATGCCCATTACGGCAAAGACTCTTTCCAACCCATCCATACCCCCGAGGAAGACGAGGAGTACATGCTGAAACCCATGAACTGTCCGCACCACTGCGAGATTTTTGCATGGAAGCCACGCAGCTACCGTGACCTGCCGCTGCGCATCGCAGAGTTCGGCACCGTCTATCGCTACGAGCAGTCGGGCGAGCTCCACGGCTTGACGCGTGTGCGCTCGTTCACGCAGGACGACGCCCACCTCTTCTGCCGTCCTGACCAGGTGAAGCAGGAGTTCCTCAACGTGATGGACATCATCGGCATCGTGCTCACAGCCTTCGGCTTCAACTTCGAGGCACAGATTTCACTTCGCGACCCCAACGACCACGATAAGTACGTTGGTACCGACGAAGACTGGGCTCTGGCTGAGCGCGCCATTCAGGAGGCTTGCGAGGAGAAAGGTCTGAAGGCTAAGGTGGAATACGGCGAGGCTGCTTTCTACGGTCCTAAGCTCGACTTCATGATTAAGGACGCCATTGGTCGCCGCTGGCAGTTGGGCACCATCCAGGTAGACTACAACCTGCCTAAGCGTTTCCAACTGGAGTACACTGACGAGGACAACCAGAAGAAGACCCCCGTCATGATACACCGTGCACCTTTTGGTTCGCTCGAGCGCTTCTGTGCCGTACTCATCGAGCATACCAGCGGTCACTTCCCCTTGTGGCTCACCCCCGACCAGGTTGCCATCCTGCCGTTGTCGGAGAAGTATAACGACTATGCCCGCCAGGTGCTCAAGCAGTTCGACCTGCAGGGTGTTCGTGGCTCCATCGACCTGCGTAACGAGAAGCTGGGTCGTAAGATTCGTGACAACGAGTTGAAGCGCATCCCCTATATGGTCATTGTTGGTGAGAAGGAAGCTGCCGACGGTACCGTTGCCGTACGCCCGCAGGGTGGTGGCGAGCAGACTGTCATGACCATCCAGCAGTTCATTGACCACATCAATGCCGAGGTTAAGGAGATGACAAAGGACTTCTAACCTGCTTTTGCAGAAGCAGATATAAAAAAACGCCTATATCGGAAAAATGTTACCGCTATAGGTGTTTTTTTTGCATTTATAAAGCAAACGAGTACAAAATCGTAACTATTTTTTTGTTTTTGTTTCAGAAAAATGTTATCTTTGCAAGTGATATCTGTAGAATTGCTATGAGTGCTTATAGAATGGAAATAGACTGGGCGGTAGATGACCAACTGGAAATGCTCGCCGAGGCGCTGAAGAAAGTAACCGAGGTAGAACCACCCATGATAATCCGGACGAAGATGTCTTCGGCTCCGATGAATGACTCATTGTTCGACTCATTGACGCTGTTTGTGAAGATTGACGAGGACGGAACGGCGCATTTCCGAGGTGTCATCACGAAATTCCATCTGCCTGAAGACGACCAGTACAACTACGAATTTAAGGCCTTCCCAGACTTTCTGCAACTGAAGGACTGGTACTTTTCTACGTATGGTAAGGGGGAACTGTGTACCGACATTCTTTGCGGCCCTTCGAATGTGAAATAGCAAACGCCAACCGTTCCTTACTTATTTATGTAGGATAAAATAAGACGGTTGACAAGGGGGGGACCAGTCCCCTGTCACACTCTTTCTGCTCCAATGGTTGGATTTAAGTCTATCCAATAGACTTCATACCGCTTTACCATTCCCAACCCTCCAAGGTTTCGTCTTCTAATACGTCATCTATCATCAGCTTGTCTTGACCATCCTTGTGAGCTTGCTTAGCTGCAACAGCCCAGCCTTCGCGTGGCGATGGCATTTCTTTCATAGACTCCGTAAGGAATGAAACCACAATTTGCTTATCTTCTCGTGTCATTCCCTGCATCAAACCTACGTAAGGTCCCATCGGGGGCGTCTTTATTCTTTGTGCTGTTGTCATTTCAAAATCTGTTATTATATAGTTTCGCTGCAAATTTAGCACTTTATTCTGAATAATCAAAGAAAAACGACATGAAAGATTCTTGAAAAGAAGTGTGACAGCACTGAAGTGAACCCAGAAAGTTGGACACAACTTAAAGGTTCAAATGAAACGAATTTTTAGTATTGAAGAAAAGATGTCCGCGATTGGATTAGTATTCCAAGGCGAATCAGCGCGTTCTGTGTCTCGT
>Ga0247609_10001074_pt1 | contig 34094 bp, 35 predicted proteins | sample 172DNAGHGlowgp2_FD_193487 | JGI IMG/M metagenome (GOLD analysis project Ga0247609, IMG submission 193487) | Sheep rumen microbial communities from Palmerston North, Manawatu-Wanganui, New Zealand - 1728 DNA GHGlow gp2 | ecosystem: Host-associated > Mammals > Digestive system > Stomach > Rumen ... | reverse complement strand
CCTTTTAAGGTTAAGCGTATCTTTTATTCTTACGACATTCCTGGCGGGGAAAGTCGTGGGGCCCATGCTCATAAAGAGTGCCATCAGTTCCTGATTGCTGCAAGCGGTAGCTTTGAGGTTGTCCTTGATGATGGAAAGAATAAGAGAACTGTCATGCTAAACCGTCCTTTCTACGGACTACATATACCACCGGGAATATGGGCTGCTGAGCAGAGTTTTTCGTCAGGTTCCATTTGTTTGGTTTTAGCCTCTAGAGGCTATGAGGCCGACGATTATATCCGTGATTATGAAGAGTATCAAAAATATATAAACGAATAAGTATGTATAGAGTAGAATTATACGAAAGTTCTCAAAAGGGGGCATGGGACAGCTTTCTGGATAGAGCTAAGAATTCCGTATTCTTGTTTAAACGAGACTATATGGAATACCATGCTGACCGTTTTGATGATTATTCCTTGATGGTTTATCGCAAGGATAAGTTGTTTGCACTTCTTCCTGCAAATAGGAAGGATGACACTGTGTATTCGCACCAGGGTCTAACCTTTGGCGGACTGATTCTTGACAGTAAAGCAATTGTTGCTGATGTAATCGAGGTCTTCGAGAATATCAATAACTTCTTGCGTGAGAATGGTGTAAAAGAAGTGGTTTATAAAACTCTTCCTTATATTTACTCCAGTCTGCCAGCTCAAGAAGATCTCTATGCTCTGTTTAGAACCGCAGACCCCAAGTTTGTGGCCAGAAATATTGCCAGCGTTATCTATCAGGACAATAAAATCAAGTTTATTGAGAGCAGAAAGTCCGGTATCCGCAAAGCAAAAAATAATAACATAGAGGTTGTCAGGAGTGATGACTTTGCTGCTTTCTGGGACATCCTTAACGAGAACCTTCTTAATAAATATGGTGCCAAGCCTGTCCACACACTGGATGAGATTCTTCTGCTCAAGAGCCGCTTCCCCGAGAACATTCAGCTATATCTTGGTATGAAAGATGGCAAGGCTGTTGGTGGAACCGTATTGTACATATTCGATAGAGTTGTTCATACGCAGTATATTTCCGCTAGTCTTGAAGGTAAAGAGCTTGGTGCGCTTGATCTAATGTTCGACCAGATTATCAACACAGATTACACCAATTATCCAATCTTTGATTTTGGAACCTCCAATGAGGATAATGGTCATGTGTTGAATGAATCCTTGATTTTCCAGAAGCAGGGATTTGGTGGTAGAGGCGTTGTTTACGATATCTATCAATACTCTTTGTAATGGCTCTTGGCGAATTATATGCCGGGTATGTGATTAACCCGTCGTGGGAACTAACCCCACAGATTTTAATCTCTCCGTTTTCGGTATCAAACATGGAGTGTTTTGACCCGAAAACAGACTGTGATATTGCTTTGGGGAAAGAATATCTGGACAAGAGATTCGGTAATTACAAACTGGCACATAAGGGTCGAACTGCTATTGCTGAGGTATTGAATCACTATGATCTCAAATCTGATGACGTAATTACAATTCTTACAACCTCTGGAATTTTCTATATCAGCAGTTGCGTCACCAAACCCATAGAAAAGATATGTAAATGGTCGAGGAAGATTGAACCTAAAACTAAGGTTATATTTGTTAACCATGAGTTTGGCTATCTTTATCCTGACATGAAGGCCGTTGCCGACTTGGGTTATCCAATTATTGAGGATTGTGCGCACACTTTCTTTACGGATGGAACAAAAGGCGATGTCGGAAAGTATAGTGATTTTGTTATCTATAGTTTACCAAAGGCATTTCCCATGCAGATTGGCGGGGTTATTTCTTCAAACAAGTATCAATTAGTTGAAGATACAATCGAGCCAGAATTTAATTATATTTTGAGTAAACTGTCTCAATATATACCATCTTTAGAGTCGAGTATTGAAAAGCGTTTACAAGTATACCATCTCTTTGAGGAAGAATTAAAGCCCATCGGGATTAAGCCGTTCTTTAAACTCGAAGATGGTACTGTGCCAGGTGTTTTCTTGTTTAGATGGAACGAGAATATAGATTATCCTAAGCTTAAGGAATTTATGCAGGCTAATGGTGTTGAGTCAAGTGTTTTCTACGGGGAACCAGCATTTTACATGCCTTGTAATCAATATTTGACACCTGGTCAGTGTAGCTATATGGTCGCGCTCTTGAGGTATTATTACGAACATCAGCATGATTAAGATCATAGATAAGAAAAAGTGTTGTGGCTGCGGTGGATGTGCGCAGGTATGCCCTCATCATTGCATCAAAATGGTTGAGGACGAGGAGGGCTTCCTCTATCCAATAGTTGATGAAACTCTTTGCGTTGATTGCGGCCTATGCGATAAGGTCTGCCCGTGTTTGAATGAGTTGGATTTGCAACCATCGCTTAAGAAAACCTTCGCTCTCAAAGAACATGAAGCTAGCCGCATAAAAAGTTCCTCTGGTGGTGCATTTGCATCGATGGCTCGCTATGTTATTTCGCAAGGTGGATTGGTTTATGGCGTTGCTCTGAATGCTCAAAAAGATGTGGTGCATATTTGCATAGATAATGGGGATGATATTGATAAATTAAGAGGTTCAAAATACGCCCAAAGTGACCTTGGAAGCACATATTCTGATATTAAGAAGCAGTTGAAGGATGGTCGTTTAGTATTGTTCAGTGGCGTATCGTGCCAGGTCAAAGGATTACGAGCTTTCCTGAAGAAAGATTTTGAAAATCTGTTTACTGTAGAAATTCTTTGTCATGGTGTTTCATCCCCCGGTATTTACCGAAAATACCTAGATGAGGTTTGCAGAGAATATAAAATCAATAAAGATGGAATAGAGAATATATTCTTTAGAAATCCAAAGATTTGGAAAGAATATATTCTTTCCATTCGTCTAAAAGACGGTCGCATTTTGCAGGGACCTTGCGATAATTCCTTCATGAAAGGATTCTCTAGCAACTTGATTGTACGTCCATCCTGCTTTGACTGTCAGGCGAAGAGCTTGAAGGCAGGTTCAGATGTGTTGCTGGGCGATTTCTGGTGCCTTGAGTATGTGGATTCTGAGTTTGTGGACAACAAGGGGGTTAGTCTTGTGATTGCCAATACCGAGCAAGGACTAAAACTCGTTAACAGTCTGGAATCGGAGATTAAGGAGTTTACCTACGAGAATGCGTTGCTTGGGAATAGAAATATAGAGCATTCGCAAAAGTGGCCAGAGAAGAGGGGGGAGTTTTTTTCTGCCCTGAATGAGAATAATGATTATACATCAACAATATTAGAATATACACAAGTTAGATTAACTATAGTACAAAAGATACGTCATTATGTAGCTTCTGTGTTTAAAGTACTAGGTTTAAGTCGATTTGTTGAATATGTAAGGGATCGTATTCAACGTCGGTTGTATTTTTCTGGAAAATTAGATTAATTCGTTATGATAAAGTTTTTAGATTTAAAAGAGGTGACAGATAGTCACTCCCAAGAGATTCACGAAGCTGTAAATCGAGTAGTAGATAGCGGTTGGTATCTTCAGGGTGAAGAAAATAAACACTTTGAAGAGGATTATGCCAAGTTCATTGGAACTAAGTATTGCATTGGTTGTGCAAACGGTTTGGATGCACTCATCTGGATCTTCCGCGCTTATATTGAGATGGGCGTGATGCAGCCAGGTGATGAGGTGATTGTACCAGCAAACACCTACATTGCCACTATTCTCTCAATTACAGAGAATGGCTTAAAGCCAGTTCTTGTTGAGCCAAAGCTCAATACACTGGAGATAGATGATGACCTCATCGAGGCCGCAATTACTCCTAAGACCAGGGCTATTGCCATTGTTCATCTTTATGGACGTAATGCATATACCGATAAAATAGAAGCTCTTTGCAAGAAGTATAACTTGAAATTGGTTGAAGACAATGCTCAAGCCCATGGCTGCAAACACACTGATGGTCGTATTACAGGTTCTATTGGTGATGCTGCTGGTCATAGTTTCTATCCTGGCAAGAATCTCGGTGCCTTAGGCGATGCTGGTGCAGTAACCAGCAATGATGAGGAATTAGCAAAAGCGATTCGTGCTTTGGCAAATTATGGTTCACAGAAGAAATATGTATTTAAATACACTGGTCGTAACAGTCGTCTGGACGAGATACAGGCTGCCGTTTTGGATGTAAAACTGAAATACCTTGTCGAGGATAATCTACATCGTAAAGAGGTTGCTCATTATTACTATGAGCATATTAAAAACCCACTCATAACATTACCCGATTTACTTCCTGATGAACAGAATGCTTATCATCTGTTCCCAATTTTGGTGAAGGGTGGCAGACGTAATGCTCTCCACGACTATCTGGAGCAGAACGGAGTAGGAACAGTAATTCATTACCCTATCGCTCCTCACAAGCAAGAGTGCTATTCAAAAGAAGCATGGAATACACCTCAGTTGTCATTGCCAATCACCGAGCAGATTGCAGAAGAGGAGTTGAGTCTGCCCATCGGTCCGACGATAACTGAGGAAGAGGTAAAGACCATTATAGGCATTATTAACTCTTTTAAATAATTTCGTTCTGATGCCAACATTAGGAGAACGACTAAAGCAGTTAGTGATGCATGGTCTGGTTTTTGGACTTACATCATCGCTTCAAAGTGCTTTCTCTTTCATACTACTTCCGCTTTATACCAAATACTTCAGTTTGGAAGACTTTGGTGGGTATAATATGCTATTAGTTATTGCGGGAGTATGTAATACTATTTTCTATTTGGGGGCTTCTAGCGTACTTGGACGTTTTTACTATGATTATAAAGAGAAAGATCAAGATAAGGATATTGTTTCTGCTGCTTTCTGGCTATCTATGCTTGGAGCTACATTGTTAATAATCTTATCTCTTTTTCTGGCTAATCTGGTTTGTTCCAATTATCTATACAATCCTTCACTTACTATTCCTTTTATATTATGCATGGTTGGCAATGCATTAACTTATCCTATCACAACACTGACGTTATTACTTCGCTATAAAAAGAAATCTTTATTATATCTTATTGTTACACTTACGGGGCTTATTTTAAATTTTTCTATCACCATTTCTGTATTGACCCTTTCTAATATAAAGGTGTGTGCACCTTTTATTGGAATGACATGTGGTAATGTTATATTACTTATTGTTTTGACCTATTTTAGTAGAAAAGATATCACTATACAAGTCCCGCGAAGTGCATATAGAACAGAAATTATATTTGGGTCTCAAATTGTGTTAACGAGTTTATTGAATTACCTATATGGTAGCTTAGACAAGTTTGTAATTAAAGAAGTTCTTTCGGTCTCTGACGTTGGAATATATTCACTAGGATATAGGATAGGTTCTCTTTATCAGATATTGATTTATCTTCCATTTGCATTGGTGTGGGCACCACTAAGGATGGAATATAGGAAGAGTACAGATAATGCTTTGTTCATAAAAAAAATAACAAGTTATTATACATTGGGATCGGCTGCCTTTATTATCATTTGTATGGTGTGGGGCAATGACTTACTTTCTGTTCTATTCCCTCAGCAAGAATATATGGTTTCTTTACAGATTTATCCTATTATTATGTTAGGGTATTTGTTCTACGGATGGGCGGATATATTTAATTTTGGAATTTATGTAAGTAACAAGTTCTATTATCAGAGTATTGTACCAATAGCAGGTGCTGTGTTGAATTGTGGTCTTAATTTTATTCTTTTGCCTGTGTTTGGCGTAGCCATTTCTGCATACATCTTTATGATTACATTCATAGTGGCAGCTCTTCTCTTATTGATTATATCTAATAAGTATTATAAATTGACAATGGAATGGGGACGGCTAGGGTTTACGGTATTCCTTTGCCTGCTAATATTTGTGCTATTAAATATTATAGACATACAATTAGTCCATAACATATTGGGGAAGATAATACTAACAATAGTTGCGTTTTCTACAATTTGGATTTTTATGATAGACAAAAATGAGAAAAGCCACGTCGTGGCTTATTTAAAGAGTGTTAGATAATGACAAAATTATATTTTTATTTTCCCTACATGGATGAGTCGGGCGTACCGATGTTGTTCCTAAGGATGTCGCGTTGGGTGGCAGAGAACTATGGCAATGAATACGATTGTTATGTGATTGATTACCTTGATGGGGCGATGGCTCGTAATTTGACCCATGAGGACAAGGTAAAGGTACACCCCTATAGTGATGACAAAGAATGTGTGATTGAGGATAATGCTATAGTTGTATTTCAATCTAATAATATAAGTTTCATTTTCCAGAACTTGAAGTTGTCACCTAAAACAAAGTTGTTTTGGTGGACACTTCATGAGAGATGTCTAGCGCCAGTACTGATTCCTATGCCTTTAGGTGAGCAAACATTTAAATATCATTGGCTTTATAAGATAGCATCATTGTTCTATTATCGTTTTATGCATGGCTTTGCTAAAATGGCAGATGATATGATTGCTCATAGCGCCTTATATTTTATGGATATAACAACATTTAATATGTCCATACGGCATTTGCCAATGAAAACAAAAACCATAAATGATTTTCTGCAGGTGCCAGCTCAAGACTATAATGGGGTTCAGAAAACTATAAGAACAGAGGAAGAGTTAGTCAAAGGTGTCAATGTTTGTTGGCTTGGAAGGTTGTGTAATGAAAAAACACCCGTACTTAAACTAACTATTAGAAAGTTATCTCATTATGCATTACAAAACAATATAAAAATTAAAATGATTGTTTTTGGTTTTGGAGACCATCAAGAAGAAGTTGACAATCTGGGACGCGAGCAAAAGAACAAGTATTATAATCAGTTGCCTTCAGAACCTATTCAATCAAAAGATATAGATAACTTCCTATTAAATAATGTTGATATGATGGTGGCCACAGGAACATCAGCACTTGAAGCCGCCAAATTAGGAGTACCAACAATTGATGTTGATGATTCATTTACAAGTTCTGAGATTAAAGGTGATTATGTTTTTAAAATGCTTTCAGAGCGAAGAAATTATGACCTAGGGCATGATATAACGGATGCAGATTGTGAGGAGGGAAATGCATCGATGGAGCATATAATGGATTACTTGATTCATCACTTCGGAGCCTTTTCTAAAGAGAGTAGAGATCATTTTGTAAATTATCATTCAATGACATCAGCGGGTAATAAGTTTGTTGGCCTGCTTAATAAAACATCATTTACGTTTGATATGATTGACCCGAAGTTGATGCAACCTCTTTGGACATGGAAAATTTGGTCGAAAATAAGAAATAAAACTACAGATAAGAAATAAATTTGGCATAATTATGGCATATAACAACATCTTCAAGGGCAAGAAAGTCCTGATTACCGGCAACACCGGTTTCAAAGGTTCGTGGCTTTCCACGTGGTTAAATATGATGGGAGCGGATGTATACGGTTACTCTATCAGTATCCCTACTAATCCCTCTATGTATGAAACGCTCAAACTAAGCGAGAAGATTCACCAGCACTTTGGTGACATCCGCAATAAGGAAGAGTTTAACGCTTATGTCCAGGAAGTGAAGCCTGACTTTATATTCCATCTGGCTGCTCAGGCATTGGTGTTGACCTCCTATCGTGAGCCGTTTGATACCATCACCACCAACGTTATCGGTACTGCCGCTGTCTGCGAAGCCATCATGAAGATTGACTGGCCTTGCACTTGCGTACTCATCACCTCTGATAAAGCCTATGACAACGTTGAGTGGATCTGGGGCTATCGTGAAACTGACGGCCTTGGTGGCAAGGACATCTATTCTGGTTCCAAGGGAGCTGCAGAACTGGTTATTAAGAGTTACTGGCATTCTTTCATCAAGAAGATGGACAACATCAAGTTTGGTGTAACCCGTGCCGGTAACGTGATTGGTGGTGGCGACTGGGCTAAAGACCGTATCATTGTTGACTGTGTGAAGGCTTTCTCTGAGGGTAAGACCGTAGAGATTCGTAGCCCTAAAGCAACACGTCCTTGGCAGCATGTGCTGGAACCACTGAGTGGTTATCTGACACTGGCCATGAACCTTGCAGAAGGCAAGTGCACCAATGGTGAGGCTTACAACTTTGGTCCTCGTGCAGAGCAGACCAAGACCGTGTTCGAGTTGACTCAGGATTTGGCTAAGCTCTGGGGGCTTGATCCGGATAAGGCTGCTAAACTGACTGGTGATGTGCCGTTTGAGGAGGCAACCCTTTTGAAGTTGAATTGCGACAAGGCCCTTGCTTACCTCCACTGGCATTCCACTCTGCATTATGAAGAGTGCGTGAAGTTCATTGCAGACTGGTATCGTGCTTTCTATGTAGAGAAAGATAAGGATATGTTTGAATTGACAATCAATCAGATTAAAGAATATGAGGCTGAAGCCCGGAAACAAAATATTGAATGGAGCTTATGATAGATGGAGTGAGAATAATTCCGCTGAAGCAGATCGTAGATAACCGTGGTGCTGTCTATCATGCTTTCAGGAATGAGAATCACGATGTAAACGTAGAAGAGGTTTACATCTCCAGAGTAAACGCAGGAGTCACAAAGGGTTGGAAGCAGCACCTGCAGACTTGGCAGCGGTTTGTTGTCCCTTATGGTAAAATGGAAATCGTACTTCACGACGAACGGGATGAATCCCCAACCAAAGGAGTATTCCAAAAGGTGATTTTAGGCCCAGAGGATAATTATGTTCGTCTTGAATTACCGCCTAAAATATGGTATGCTTTCAAATCGCTTTCGGATGATTATGCATTAATGATTAATATCTCGGAAATGATTCATGTAGATGGTGAATCAAACAATATCCCTCTTGAGAATGATTTGTTTCAATACGATTGGAAATAATAATCACATAATTAAGAAATAATGAAGACAGTACTTTTAGCCGGAGGCTTTGGTTCCCGCATCAGCGAAGAGAGCCAGTTCAAGCCTAAACCGATGATTGAAATAGGTGGTATGCCCATTCTTTGGCATATTATGAAAGAATATGCCTATTACGGTCACAATGAGTTTATCATTTGTGCCGGATATAAGCAAGAATACATCAAGGAATGGTTTGCCAACTACTTCCTGCATAACAGTGATGTCAGCTTCGACTTTCGAAACGGGAAAAATGAAATGACGGTACATCATAGTAATCTGGAGCCTTGGAAGGTGACGGTGGTGGATACCGGTTATAATACCCTGACAGGTGGTCGTATCAAGCGCATCAAGGAGTATGTGGATGGAGAGACCTTCATGATGACCTACGGTGATGGCGTGTGCGATGTGGACATCAATAAGCTTATTGAGTTCCATAAGAGCCATGGGAAGATTGCTACCCTGACGGCTGTGATTCAGGCCCAGGAGAAGGGCGTGCTGAACATTGATGAGAACAACAGCATCCGGTCGTTTCGCGAGAAGAACCAGAATGACGGTGTACCTATCAATGCCGGCTATATGGTGTTGGAACCCGAAATTTTCGACTACATTGAAGGCGACCAGACCATCTTTGAGAAAGGCCCGCTGACGCAGTTGGCTTCTGAGGGAGAATTGATGTCGTACACACATCGCGGTTTCTGGCAGTGTATGGATAATATCCGTGAGAAAAATCTGCTGGAACAGCTGCTGCTTGACGGGGTGGCCCCATGGAAACGTTGGGAGAGAGAAGTACCTGTGATTAAGTAATTGAGAGATTAGAATTTAAAAGAATAGAGTTATTATGAGAAATATTCGTTTGTCCAAGTCCTGTATTGGTCAGGAAGAAATTGATGCAGTGACCGATGTGTTGAAGCGCGAATACTTAGGTATGGGTGTGGATGTACACAAGTTTGAGGATGATTTGAAGGCATTCTTTGGACGCGATGTGACCTTGGTGAATACGGGAACTGCCGCTCTGCATTTGGCCTGTCAAGGTATAGGCTTAAAAGAAGGTGATGAGGTATTGGTGCAGTCGCTGACTTATGTAGCTTGTTTCCAAGCCATCCGTGCAACAGGTGCGACCCCTGTTGCCTGCGAGGTGACGGATGACACGCTGACCATAGATTTGGAAGATGCGAAACGCAAGCTTACTCCGAGGACCAAAGCCATCATGCCAGTACATTATGCAGGACAGGTTGGTGATTTGGATGCAGTCTATGCATTTGCAAAAAAACATAACCTCCGAGTGATAGAGGATGCCTCCCACGGTTTTGGCACATACTATAAGGGTAAGTTGATTGGCTCCTTTGGAGATGTGGCCTGTATCAGTATGGACGGCATCAAGAATATCACCAGCGGTGAAGGCGGTATGATTATCACCGATGACCCCAAGGTGCAGAAAATCGTGAAGGATGCCCGACTGCTTAGTGTGCAGAATGATACTGACAGCCGTTTCAAGGGAACACGTACTTGGGTTTTTGACGTAGATCAGGCAGGCTGGCGTTACCACATGAGCAACATTATGGCTGCGATTGGTTACACCCAGTTAAAGAAGTTCCCTAAGTTCAAGGAGATTCGCCAGCGACTGGCCAAGATTTACCAGCAAGAACTGACAGGTGTCGAAGGAGTTAAACTGATTCCGTGCAATTATGATGAGGTGGTTCCGCATATTGTGGTAATCCGTGTGCGTGAAGATAAGCGCGATGCTGTAAAAGAGGCATTGAACGAAGCTGGTGTAGGAACTGGTATGCACTATCGCCCGAATCATCTGTTGACTCTATTTGCTGGCAATCAGGATAATAAGACACTTGCCCATACCGACCAGGTGTATAAGGAGCTGATAACTGTCCCCCTACATCCCGACTTGACAGAAGACGATATTCATTTCATTTGTAGTATCATTAGGGCTGAATTGAAGAAATGACAGATAAACCGTTAGTGTCCGTTATTATTAACTGCTATAACGGAGAGAAGTATCTTCGTGAGGCAATTGATAGCGTGATAGCACAGACATACGAGAACTGGGAAATGGTGTTTTGGGATAACCAGAGCACCGATTCCACTCGTGAGATTGTGGAGAATTATAAAAATCCGAAGATACATTATTACTATGCGCCCGAACATACACCTTTAGGCGAAGCCAGAAACTTAGCTGTAGAGAAATCGAACGGGGAGTATATCAACTTTTTGGATGCGGATGATGTGTGGATGCCAGAGAAACTGGAAAAGCAGATAGAGTTGCTAGTGCCAGGGAAGGTGGAGACAATAATAACAGGATACGACATCATAGCTGATGAGCAAGCAAAAAAGCTTGCTTTGTATGCTGCTTTTATGTATAATAAGGATAGGAAAATCAAGCCAGTCTTATCTTATGACGATTTCCTCATAAATGGTCCGATAGTTGTTTTTTCTAGTGTTCTCTTTAACAAGAAGATATATTTTGAAGTCGGAGGTATTAATCCAAATTTTGAACAGAACGAAGATTACGATATTATCTTGAAATCATCAACAAAGGCAAATGTTGGATATGCGGAAGGTACATTGACAAAATATAGAATACACGGAAATAATAACAGTACTGTAAATGGTGTGTTGGGCTATTTGGAGAATCGTGAGATATTCAAGACGATGCCACCTTCAAAAGCACTTTCAAGGGCCATGGAAATTAATGAAACCAGAATTGCAGCATACAGGTTCTCAGAGTCAAAATCCATTGGACTGCTTTTTAGAGATATAATTTTTAAAGGCAGGTTGGGACTCTTTTTATCTCTATGTGTTAATAAAGCAAAAAGAAGGCTATCGGTGTTGAATAAATGACTAGTTCAATCCATATAAGTAAGAATAGATTCGCAGACTACATATACTGGTTCTGCTTGTATATGTTTGTAGGTGTGGTCATGATTGACCCTGCCAATAAGTGGTTGCATATGAAGGAAGCGGCATTTGTGCTGCTTATGTTTGTTACTTTATTATTACAGAAAGGGAGGTTCTATCGCGAAACAGTTGTCTCTTTTGTTGCACTTATAAGCCTTGCTTTTTTAAGTGTATTTACCGGAATGGTATTTTTCGAAACAGATGTAGCTACATCATTGCCGTATTTTAAAGCTTTACTTTTCCTAACGGTATTTTTTTGTATTTCAAAATTAAGTATTGAGCAATTGTTAAAGTTTAATTATATAGTTGGCCTTGGAATGGCAATCTTCATATCAGTCATGCTTCTTGCTTTTGTCGGTGGATTCTTTGATATGATGTCCTTTATAATGAAACTTTCAGATGCGAGTGCTGTATATTTGGCAAGACGTGAAAATCTTGGGATAGAGATGTATATGTTTTATTATGCAACTATGCCCTATATGTTTCTTGCTTTAATATATGCTTTACGAAACAAACACTTTATTCCTGCAGCATTAATAGTTGTTGCAATTTTCTATGGAGGGTCTCGGACGCCTATTTTGATGGCATTTGCTGTTATAGGATATGTATTTTACGATAAGAGGAATAATAAGTTCTTAAAATATATCATCGCTACAGTTGTTGTCGTAGCGATAGTATATATCGTTTATTTGCTAACCTCAAGCACATACTCGCAGGAAGGCGATGACTTTAAGTTTGCTGTTGCCAAATATCTATTTAATAATTCTTCGTTAGTGGGGCATGGCGTGGGGGCGCCATACTGGGATCCTGGTCGTAAGGAAGTGACTGTGTCAACAGAAGTTACATATTTTGAGATGCTTTATCAATATGGATGGTTGCTATTTCCAATAGTGCTATATATTTTTCTGAGACCTATCATAAAATTGTATAAAAAGAAGAATGATGATAACGTGAGGGATTTTGCTGTAGCATATCTACTGTATTTGATTAATGCAGGAACTAATCCACTTTTAATAAGTTCTACTGGGTTATATGTTTTCGCTTGTGCATTGACAATTACCGCAAAGGTGCATGAACAACAAATCCTACGAAGTAAAAATATAACTTATAATTTTGCTCAATGATTTCTGTGTGTATGGCTACCTACAATGGTGAGAGATACGTTGTGGGGCAAATTAATAGTATACTTGCCCAATTAGGGAAAGATGATGAACTCGTAGTGTCTGATGATGGATCAAAAGACAACACAGTTCAACTAATTGATGCGATAAATGACGAGCGGATAAGACTACTACATGGTGGTTTTCATTCTCCAATTAGGAATTTCGAAAACGCGATTAAAAATACGAAAGGTGATGTCATAATTCTTGCTGACCAAGATGATTTATGGCTTCCCGGTCGGGTAGATGCTGCCATGAAGAAACATAATGACGTAGAACATCCTGTTATGCTTGCTTTTTGTCGTGCACAAGTAATTGATGAGAATGGTAATATTGTAGATGATTCCCGTTATAATCATCTACATCCGACAGAACGGACCTTTTTCAGAAATTTAATAAGAAATCACTTTATGGGATGTTGTATGTCCTTTAAACGTGAATTGCTGGATTATATTCTCCCATTTCCTAAAGGCATCATGATGCATGACTCTTGGATTGGTTTGGTTGCGCAATTCTATTTTAACTGCGAGTTGATAGGGGATGAACCCTATATGCAGTACAGAAGATACGGTACAAATTTTACAGAATTACACCAGCAGAGCCTTTGGGATAGAACAGAGATTTCGCTATATGTACCATATCCTCCGTGTTGGAGTAAAGAATAAAGTATGCAAGATAAAAAGATAATAACCATTGCCGCCTTTGGATTTGACGTTCGGGAGCGGACGAATGAAAGAGGTGCGAGTTTTGTGAGAGCTTTCAAGAAATGTGGTTATCAGGTAACCCATGTTTCTACGGATTTTGACCATGCTCAGAAGGCATATGTTGATTTGCCTTTAGAAGAAAATGTTGAAGGTGTGTATGTGAAACGACTTCACGTGATGGCTTATGTGAAGAATTTGTCGTATAAACGTATTTTGAGTCACTTGCAATTTGCCTATAAGTTGCGTAAATTTTTAAACTCATTGGATGAAAAACCGGATTATATCTATTGTGTAACTCCTACTTCTACCAGCGCATACGTGGCTGGCAAATATTGCAAGAAGTATGGTATTAAATTTATTATTGACTTGATTGATATTTGGCCTGATTCACTCATGCCTTTATATAAAACCAAGTTGATAGAAATTGCCACAGCTCCTTGGAGTTATATCACTCATAGCGCCTACAAGATGGCTGATTTTATATGTGGAGAGTCTATCAAGTATGCAAACCATGCCCATCAATATAATCTTTCTGTTCCTTGGTATCCTGTTTATCTTGGAGTGAATAAGGGAAAGACGCAATTGCTGATTGCAGAGAGTAAAGTATTAGTTCCTGAGAAAAAGTGCCCTATACGCTTATGCTATGGGGGGGATCTGGGAAACAGCTATGGCTTTGATGCTATACTTGAATCTTTGTCTTATATTCATGAAAAGGGAGTGTCATATGAAATGTATTTTGTCGGCGGAGGTGATCGCCAGGAGTATATCCAAAAATATTCAGATGAGCATAATCTGAATGTGTTGATAACGGGAAAGATACCATATTGTGATTATTTGAAGTATTTGAGTACATGTGATGTTGCATTCAATGCCTTTGGACCTAATACCAAAGTAGTTCATAGTTATAAGTTTAATGATTATATAGCTACACATAATTTTGTGCTGAGCAACCTGAAAGGTGAAACTGCTGAAATGGTTGACAAATATCGAATAGGTAAAAATTACGATGATGATAAATTGGGTGAAATCCTTTTTGATGTTTGCCAGAACTGGTTTAAATATAATAAGTGGCGTGATAATATAAATGCATTTGTTGAAGATGTTTTAGATGCTGATTTAATTTACCCAAGAGTCATAAAAGAAATAGAAAGTAAATAAAGATACATTGTTTAAAAAATATTTATTTATGGAATTAGGATTGACCGGAAAGAAAGTTCTGATTGTTGGTGCTAGTAAGGGCATCGGTCGAGGCATCGCCATGGGATTCGCCAAAGAGAAAACGAATATTGTTGGCATTGCTCGTTCAGAAGATTTGCTAAAAGAGGTAAAACAAGAAGCCTTGAATAAAGGGGCTGTCTCTTTTGAATATGAGGTAAGTGACATCATCAATGGTGATTGTAAGTCATTGGCTCAAATGCTTTTGGACAAATACGGTCTGTTTGATGTAATAGTTCATAACGTTGGCACTTCGTTGTGTGGCAATAATCATCTTGGATCATCGGAGGATTGGATAGCGGCATTACGTACTAATGCATTGGCATCAATCGATATGAATAGCGTGTTTCTTCCGCCAATGATAGAAAGGGGTAGCGGGCATGTAATTCATATTTCCTCCATCTCTGCTGTTATGCAAAGAGGTAATCCTCTATATGCTTCATCAAAAACTTTCCTTAATGCATATGTTACTACCGTAGGCAGAATGCTAGCTCCAACAGGGGTTGTTATGTGTAGCGTGATGCCTGGAGCAGTCGCATTTGAAGGAAGCTATTGGGATAAATTCATCAAAGAAGGACATCCTCGTGTTCAAGATTTCCTAAGACATCATCAGGCGGCTAATCGCTTTGGAACGCCAGAAGAGATTGCTAATGCCGTAGTTTTTATGGCGAGTGACATGGCTTCATTTATGCAAGCTACTAACATTCCTGTTGATGGTGCTAATATGTAAAGGACTATGAAAAGATTATTTGATATCATTACCAGTTCTTTGGGATTACTTTGCTTGTCACCTATACTAATTATATTGGCGATAATTATAGTGTGTGATTCTAAAGGAGGCGTATTTTTTAGAGGTGTCCGGGTCGGGCAACATGGTAAAGATTTCCGTATTTTCAAGTTTCGCAGCATGAAGCCTGACTGCGAAGGTAAAGGGAAATGGAATGTCGGGGATGATGATGACCGCATAACAAAAGTTGGTCATTTCCTTCGTAAGAGTAAATTGGATGAATTGCCTCAACTCATCAATGTGTTGATTGGTGATATGAGTTTTGTTGGCCCCCGTCCTGAGTTGCGTTATTATGTTGATATGTATACCGATAGAGAGATGCCAATTCTTGATCAAAAGCCTGGTATTACCGACTGGGCATCTATGGCTAATATTGCTCAGTTTAAAGGATTTACAGAGGCTGCTGACTCTGATGAATATTACCTAAAGGTTGTCCGCCCTCTGAAACTTCAACTGCAACTCTATTATCGATATAACCATTCTTTCATAGGTGATATTAAGTGTATCCTATGGACAGTTTACAAGGTTATAACAAAGTCTCCTAAATTGCCCCAAGAGGTACAAAAGATAGTTGACGAATACGAAGAATCTCTGAAATAATAATAATATAATGAAACATACGAGTGAACAATTAGCATGGCTGATTAGACGCCATGGTGTAGAGATGACTCATCTGAGTGGTGGAAGCCATCTTGGTGCAATCCTTTCCGTGGCGGATATTGTTGCGACACTCTATACAGACGTGTTGCATTATGACCCGCAGATTCCAAAATGGGAAGGGCGTGACAGGTTTATTCTCAGTAAGGGACATGCGGGAGCATCTATTTATGCTGCACTTGCGGAGTGCGGTTTCTTTCCAGTTGAAGAGTTGAAAACTCACTACCAAAATGGTAGCCGTCTTTCAGGTCATGTGTCACATCATCTTCCTGGAGTGGATTTCTCTACAGGGTCATTGGGACATGGTCTTTCTGCAGCGGCAGGTATAGCATACGCATTAAAGAAAGACGGACGGGAAGAAAGGTCATTCGTGGTACTTGGAGATGGAGAGTGTAATGAAGGTTCCGTATGGGAGGCCGCTCTGTTCGCTAACCATTTCCGTTTGAATAATCTGTGTGCAATTGTTGACCACAATCACATGCAAAGTTTAGATTTCAATGAGAATACGTTGGAGATTGAAGATTTTGCTTCAAAGTGGAAAGCTTTTGGCTGGAATGTGTTAGTGATTAATGGTAATGACCATCAAGAACTGAAGAATGCATTCAAGAATTTTGCAGAGTTATTTGAACAAGAGCCTCATAAGCCAACTGTTATTGTAGCAAATACTATTAAGGGTTATGGTATTCCTTTTATGCATAACGATATTTTGTGGCACTATCGTTTCCCCCATGACGGTTGGGAATATGATACTGCTGTCACAGAACTGCATAAGATTAAGCCTGAGGGATGTGTAGACCCTTATACACCTGAAGGTATCAAAAATCCAGTGTTGCCTACAGAAAAGGATGATATCTATAATGACCATACTTTCTCTCACACGTGGAATACTTCATATCCGGAAAAAATGAGAAGGGTGGATGCTAAGATTGGAACAACAGAAAAAGTACATAAAATAAGTTACATATGAGAGATACATTTGTTAGGACTTTGGTTCAATTGGCCAAAGAAGACAAGAATATTGAGTTAGTAACCGGAGACTTGGGCTTTGGCGTATTAAAGCCATTCTGGGAGCAATGTCCCGACCAATTTACAAATGCTGGTATTGCAGAGCAGAATATGACTAGTGTTGCAGCTGGCATGGCTCTAACCGGAAAAAATGTGTTTACATATAGTATTGGCAACTTCCCAACATTGCGTTGTATTGAGCAAGTACGTAACGACTGTGCTTACCATCATGCTAATGTGAAGATTGTTTGTATTGGTGGCGGTTTTGTTTACGGCTCTCTTGGTATGAGCCATCAGGCAACGGAGGATATAGCCATTTTGCGAGCCTTACCTGATGTTGTGGTATTAGCTCCTGCTGATTTGGTTGAAGCAGAAGAGTGTACCAAGGCATTAGCAAAACATAATGGCACAGCATATCTTAGATTAGGTCGAGGAGGTGAGAAACGCATTCATGATCATATCGATAATTTCCAGATAGGCAAAGCTATCAAAGTGCATGATGGAGAGAAAGTTGCTATCTTCTCTACAGGTGCCATTTTTGAAGAGATTCGTATCACAGAAAAGGTGCTGAACGAAAATGGGATAACCCCTGCCGTATATACTTTCCCAACAGTAAAACCTATAGACAGGGAAGTAATATTGGAGTGTGCTGGTAAGTTTGAATTGATTGCCACCTGTGAGGAACATAACTATATTGGTGGTTTGGGAAGTGCTGTTGCAGAAGTGATGGCAGAATTGCCTCAACACGCTAAGTTACTTCGTGTGGGGTTGCATGATGAGTATTCCGTGAGAGTTGGTAATCAACAGTACTTGCGTCAGCAGTATGGACTGGATGGTGATTCTATAGCAAAACAGATTCTTGAAAGGCTTTAATTGTAGATGGAACTGAATAAGAATCAGGAATCCTTTTTCGCTTTGGTGAGGGCCGGACTCTGGGAACAGAATGTCCGGCTTTCGCAGTATGGGAAGATAGACTTCGCAGAGGTTTGTAGGTTAGCAGAAGAACAATCGGTTGTTGGTCTGGTTGCTGCTGGATTAGAACATGTTGCGGATGTTAAGATGCCTCAGATGATGGCTCTACAACTAGCAGGTCAGACAATGCAGATTGAGCAACGTAATAAGGAGATGAATCTATTTATTGCAGACTTGATTGCGAAAATGCAAAATGCTGACATCTATGTTTTATTAGTGAAGGGGCAAGGAGTTGCTCAATGCTATGAAAAACCATTATGGAGGTCTTCTGGTGATATTGATTTATTTTTAGATTCGAAGAACTATGTAAAAGCTCAAAAGTTTCTCTCCCCAAATTCTCAAAATAAAGAAGAAAGTCCAAATGATATCATGCATACGGAAATGACTATCAACGGATGGATTGTTGAGTTGCATGGAACAATGCGAACACAACTGGGACATAAGATAGACATAGTCGTTGATAAGGTGCAGGAAAATACATTTACAGGACATAGGGTAAGAACATGGAGAAATGAAAGAGTGGATGTTATGCTTCCATGTCCTGATGATGACATCGTTTTTGTTTTTACCCATTTTCTTCAGCATTTATTCATCGGAGGATGCGGGCTTAGGCAAATCTGCGATTGGTGTAGGCTTTTGTGGACCTATCGTGGCACCTTGGATGTGGCACTGCTTGAAAAACGCTTAAAAAAAGCGGAATTGATGAGTGAGTGGAAGGCTTTTGGAGCATTAGCCGTAATATACTTAGGTATGCCAGAAGAGACTATGCCTTTGTATTCATCGGCTAAGAAATGGCATCGAAAGGCAGATAAGATATTCCATTCCATCCTTATGATGGGAAACATGGGACACAACAGAGATATGAGTTATCGGCAAACTGATTCTGGAGTTCTACGCAAACTGAAAACATTCCATATAATCACTAAAGATGCATGTAGGCTTGCTGCGATTTTTCCGATGGATTCAGTGAGAGTTTGGTGGATTCTCAATGTAAGGGAAATAAAGAAACACGTGTGACGAAGATGAATTTGAAAATGAAAATTCGTGACTTTATGGAAAATGAGACTCGCAGCTGTTCTATGGATTTTGGGTGTGTAACACCTCGGTACGTTTATCGTATGTGGGGAGGCACAGTGGCGTTTGAAGATATAGAAGAAGGGCTGAAACAAATTAATCTATGTGATTATAGATGAGGAACTTCTTAATCAAGTATCTGAGCAGGCGAAGGAGTAAACGATGTAAGAGGTCAGATGTAAGAAGGCAGATGTACGATGAAACTCATAGATAAACAATTATTAGATGACGTGAGTAGACAGGCAAAACTGTCTGACAGACTGCGCATGAACAATACCTTTCATCAGTCGCTGGAAGATAAGTGCCATCGATTCCTGAATGCCGTAGAGCCAGGGACTGTGGTGCCCATCCATAAACACCCGACAAAGGATGAGTCTTTCGTTATCCTGCGAGGCAAGGTTAGGGTGACTACTCACAATGATGATGGTACAGTGATAGAGAGTGTTGTCCTTTGCCCAGAGGATGGACTCTATGGAGTGGATATCCCCAAGAATGTCTGGCATAATGTGGAATGCTTGGAGTCAGGGAGTGTGTTCTTTGAATGTAAGGAGGGACCGTTTGTGGAGCATGAGGTTGAAGGAGTCCTTCAACTTCAGGAATCACGGAAATAGGGAACTACGGATATACGGAGAAGCCCGAAGGGCGGTATGACGGATATACGGAGAGACGGAATAATGGAATGTAGGAAAAAGACATATACCAAGAAGGGGGCTACGGAGAAAAGGATATTCGAAACTACGGAGTCCGTGGATTCGGAAGTCCGTAAATTCGTGAATCCAATAAAGCCGTTGATGACAGAGGAGGAGAAAAAGGATGCTCAGGTTCTGGAGCTGTCTTATGACTTCTCCTGTCGCATCATAAGGCTTTATAAGTATCTGAATGAAGGGAAGCTGAGTAAGGCTGATAGAGATATTGTTGATGTGTTAGGAAGGCAGTTGTTGCGATCTGCTACAAGTATCAATGCTAATATGAACGAAGCGCAACATCCTCAGAGCGATGCTGACTTCTTGTCCAAGGCAAGCATAGCTTTGAAGGAAGCACGGGAGTCTGAAAACTGGCTCTCGCTGCTCCGAGATAACGGCTATCTTTCAGCCAACCAAGCAGAATCCATACTCAGTGATTGTTCCAGAATCAATAAGATATTGATTACTATAACGTCCAAGGTCAAGAAGCGGATTAACGGACCAAAGGAATGACGGAATTACGGACTCATGAATCCACGGATTAACGGAGTAGTGTTAACTAAACATAAAAGAAAGGTGTAAAATCGTTAAGATTCGATAAATAAACGTAATTTTGCAAATGATAAAAATGAAATGTAATATGTAAATCACAAAGATTATGAGTTTATATATATCAAAACTTAGACTGTTTAACTGGAAGAATTTCCACGAGTGTGAGTTGGATTTGACCAAAAGGTGCTTCATAATAGGAGCGAACGCATCGGGTAAGTCCAACCTGTTGGATGCACTTAGGTTTTTGCGCGACATTGCAAAACAAGGAGGTGGCTTGCAGAGTGCAGTTGAACAGCGCGGTGGCGTAACGAAAATACGTTGTCTAGCTGCCCGACAGCGTACAGATATAAGTATTGAGACAGAACTTAGAGATATAGAGACAGACGAGTTGTGCTGGACCTATGGCTTGAAAATCAAGAATGTGGGTGGTGGTATTATGAAGAATCATGCCGCTGTATTAGAGGAAAAGGTGTTTTCTCAGAAAGATGGAAAATATGTTGTGAATCGAACAGAGTGGACTGGAAATGAAGACAGCGACACGTTGAAATATACCCATTTGGAGCAGACGACGGCCAACAAAGATTTCCGTGTGATACGTGACACCTTTGCCGATATTGAGTATCTGAATGTGGTACCCCAATTGGTGAGAGAGTCGGGATCCGCTGTGCTTACCACAGGCAAGGAAGACTATTATGGAAGGAATTTCCTAAACAGGCTGTCGAAACTTCCGGAGCGCACTCGCAAGAGCTATTTGAGGAAAATCAACGATGTACTCCGTACAGTCGTACCACAGATGGACGAGTTGTCATTTGTACGTGACGAGATGGGAGTGCCTCATATAGAAGCCCGCTATAAGCATTGGCGCGACAAGGGAAGCAAACAGAATGAAACTGCTTTCTCAGATGGCACGCTTCGATTGATAGGTTTTTTGTTCGCTATGCTTGATGGCAACGGTATCATTCTGTTGGAAGAGCCTGAGATTAACCTCAACAGTGGAGTAGTAGAGCAGTTGCCGGAGTTTATTGCACGGATGCAGCGAAATAAGAAAAGGCAGGTGCTGGTGACAACCCATAGCTATGATATGCTTTCGAGTGTCGGAATAGGAACCGCTGAGGTGGCAGTTCTAGAAACATCGCCTGAAGGGACAAAGGTATCGTCATTGTCAGAGATACCATCGCTACAGGCAGCGGTTGACGCGGGCTTCTCGATTGCCGATGCCGCTATTCCTGCCATTAAGCCCTCTACGGCCAATGAGATGAACACTAAACTATAATGAACCTATGAGAGACGTGTTTATAGCTGGAGAGGATGAGGCTACGCGGGCAGTAATTGTCAGGCTTATTAAAGATTATGCTCCCAATCTGCATATTTTGAGAGAGTTGCCTGCGAGAGGATCACAAGTTAAGGCTAAGATACCGAACTTCAATGCTTTGGCCCGTACGATACCTGTGATTCTTTTGACAGACCTTGATGATGACCCCTGCGGACCTATTGGTAAGAACAATCTTTTAGGAACTTTGGTGCAGGAGCAGGATTTTGTTATCAATATCGCCGTTGATGAGGTTGAGGCTTGGCTTATAGCAGACAGAGATGGCTTTGCCCGTTATTTTGGGGTACCCGTTGCCCAGATGCCCATCAGTGTGATGCAGAAAATGTCGGGACGTAAAGCACTTCCAGAGATATCTGTTCCTGTGAAGTCTTCTTGGCTGTTCACCCACGATTTGATGCATCGCTCAACCAATGCGGAGAAGAAAGCACAGGTGGCTGTGTCGCCCAAGGATAAGAACAGCAAGGGAAAAGAGTATAATACGGCAGTTGTTCCTTTTATCCAAGACGTGTGGAACCCGGAGGTGGCACGTGTGGCCTCAGACAGTCTGAACAGGATGATTGTCAGGCTTGGCAGATTGTAGAAACTATTATCGTGACATTAGAAAACAAAAATAGGAAATCCTATGAGTAAAGACACCAATGCCGGTGGTGTTGTTGCCGGTTTTATTTACCAGATACACTACTTTTTGTATCTATTGCTGAAGATGCAGAAAGGAGAAACTGTGTCATTGGAGAAATTCGAGGATGCGGGTGTAGAGGGTGATGGTGTCAGAACCTATTATCAGTTGAAACATACAGTTGCGACAGCGGGGACAAAAGTGGAGAGGATGAGAGACCGCGACACAGACCTGTGGAAGACGCTGAGTATGTGGATAGACAAAATTGAAGAGCAGGGAGATGAGAATGCTCAAAGAAAATGGATAGCAGAGAGTGATTTTGTCCTCTTGTCGAATAAATCAACTGTGGAGAATACGTTTTTCCAAAAAGTCGAGGCTTATAAAAATGAGGAAAAATGGGATGAGTTGAGGCAATATATTGCAGATGAGGCGGCAAAAGGTGCGGACAAGGTAGATCTAGGCGAAAAGAAAAAGACCATCAGAACCTATACTAAGCATGTGAATGAATACGGACTGTTGAAAGAATTTCTGGCAAAGGTCAGACCAGAGTTTAAGAAAGACGAAGACATCATATCCGATATAGACTATCTGTTGGAGCATCAACAGCATTTCAGAAAAGCCAATGCCAAAAACCTGAGAAGAACGCTGAATGGAAAAATAGTAGAGTTGCTGAAGGGAGGTGCGTTGGAGTATGACATGGAGAGCTTCGATAAAACCTTTGGAGAGTTGTTCAGAAAGATGAAAGACCGCAAGTTTGTAGCTACAAACAAAGCAGTTGTGGTGCCAGAAAAGCCGCGTGAGCAGACGTTTATCAAGCAGCTTATAGACATTGATGATTTCAAGGTTCGGACGATTGAGAAGGTGAAAGAACTGACAGAACAAAGACTTCGTTTCGAAAATGACTACAACAATGCCTTGGAAGCCGGTGACGATGAAGACCGACAGAATTTTGAACACGATGTAAAAACAAGATGGGACAATCATTTTAGTGAACATAACGACAGCATCAACGTGATGTCGACAGCTGATGACATTAAAAGTGCGGCAAAGGAAGTTCTGAAAGGAGTGAGAGGTGAGGATTTGGTGTTGGATGATGAGAGACTAAACAAAGATTCGTCGAACGGATGCTTCTATTACTTTTCAGACGGTAAGCACCCAAAGATAGGCTGGCGATATGACTGGAAGGAAAAATACAACGGTGAAGAATGGACTATAGAATAAATAATGAAGCCATCGTGGGCTGTGTGATAGCACGTGTTGTGGCGCGCTGCCCATACGAAGTGCCGTTTGTTACAGGCATGGTGAACCTGCTGATGTCGCCAAGGTTAAGAAAGAAGGCTCTCAAGACGGATGCAAGCAACATTAAAGAGTTGTCGGCAATTTTCGGACAGATAGATGGCGATCTCCTTGGTGTGATTATGAACAGCATGACGCTACTGCTGGAAGGCGGGTGTCTGAGAAAGGAAAGTGAGAAACTGCAAATAACAGAAACGGGCACACAGTTGTGCCAGGACATGACAGACGGGGAATCAGGAATGCTAAATATTATCCTTAAAGATATTGACGGAATTTTGTTCAAATATGACAGTATTGCCATGAAGCGATTGTACGAACAAATGTGGATTGCGTTATGAGGTTTTATATCAAGAAAATAAGGCTGTGGTTCAATAACCATCCAGAACCTAAGGACTACGAGTTTAAGCCCAACAAGGTAAACGTTGTAACGGGCGATTCGTCAACGGGAAAGTCATCTATACTGCGAATTATAGACTACTGCCTGATGGCAAAGGAATCGACCATTGTAGAGGATGTCATCAATACCAATGTGAGCTGGTATGGATTGTCGTTCCATCTGAATGGTCGTGACTATGTGATAGCAAGACGTTCACCCGCCAACGGTCGTATCAACCAGGATATCTACTGGTCAAAAGACACGGATGAATTCCCGGATGGTAGTAATCCCCGACCCACCCCTAACATCAAAAGGCTTGATGTGGTGGACTATCTTAACAAAGAGTTTGCCATACCTCAGATACAACTTGGTGACAAGAATAATGTAAGCATGACTTTCAGGCATACGCTTCTATTAAACTTCCTGACCGAAGATATTATTGCCACACCAAACCGGTATATAGACACCTTGTTCTTTGATGATGATGAAATGAGCGGCATCGGCTCGAAAGTGCTAAAGATATGCCTTGGAACAGATGAAAAGAAAGAGACGGAATTGGCGGAGAAAGTCAAAGAACTGGATGCAAAAGTCAAACAGGAGGAGAAAAATAAGACGGGCGACGAACGGAATAGGCAAGCGTATGAGAAGAAGTATGTTGCCGCTTTGGAAACAGCCAAGAAGTTGGGTCTGACAGAAGAAGGCGATGACCTTAATACAGAGTTGGTTACAGCACGAATTAAGGCAGAAGTGGAATTTCTTAACCGTATGAAGCGCAGCCATGCAAAATTGAAAGAACTGGCAGAATTATCGGACAAGCAACGAAAGCTGAAAGAAGATATAGACAGCTATAAGAGTCTGAAAAGGGAGTATAACAGAGCTATCAGGTATGCTCAGAGGGTGGAGGACAGTTTGACCCCATTTGAGTATTTGGAAAAGAACTTGAACAGGCAAGTGATGAGTGAGGACTCCATAGCCCTGTATATGTCGTTAGAAGATGCTTTCACGACAGCCAAGAAAAATACCTTAAAACCAGACGAACTGCCAGCAGAGTTTGAGGAAAACCTGAAAAAACTGACAGAAGAGTACCAACTGGTTACCGCCAAGTTAAAAGAGAATCAGAACACTATAGACTATGTTTACAATCCTGATAGGTTAGTAAGACTATTTTCACTTGCTGAACAGGTAAAAGGCTTGGACAAGAAGCCTGAAAAGTATATTGGCGACTTGGAGTATAGTAAGCTGAAAGAACAGTACGACATTGTAGTACGCGACCTTGAAGTGGTGACGAAAGGGAATGAAGAAACAGAAAAAGCCTTTTTGAACGATGTCAAGAGCTATTACGACCAACAGACAGGGATTTCCTCTTCCTACAGGAACTGCGACCTTTATTTCGACAAGTCCACTGTAAGATTGAAATTGATACGACAAGGAGACCATTTCCCTATACGGAACATAGGCAGTAAGTCGAACTTCATGTTTATGCACCTCTGTTTCTTCCTTGGTATGCACCAGTATCTATGCAGCAAGTCGACATCGTTTGTGCCGAACTTTTTGTTTATAGACCAGCCCAGTATACCTTATTACGGGAATAACGGAAGAAGAAGGCCGGAAGCTGGTGATTTAACAATAGCAAAGACGGACGACAGGAGCCGTCTGGAAGAAGCGTTCAGGCTGATAGACAGCTTTATGGGTCAGAATATCGGAGAAGATGAAGGATTTCAGATTATCATGGTGGAACATGCAGACCCAGAATATTGGAAGACGTTGAGTCACTTTGAGACACGTTATGTCTTTACAGAAGACAAACATTACGGATTAATACCCAAATATGTAGCAGAATGAGTCAAGTAAAGGTAAAGAATATAAAGCATGCCACAATACAAGTGGTAGGGAATAAGATTCGCGGAGAAGGGCTGTCGGCTGCCTCTGTGCTGGCAGACGTGAGCGGAAGTCGCGAGTTTCTGACAAAACTGATAGAGAAGTCGTTCATGATGGATGACCTGAAATGCTTCAGTTATATAGAGACTGTGGAACTGAATCCTGTCTATCAGTTTGTCAGCAAGATGTTTGATGACGAGAAGTCATTCTTGAAACAGTCAGTTAACATTGCAACTTTCCTTTATGACCAGAGCATGCATCCTAATATCAGGAGCGGTGAACTGTATGTGCTGCATTTGGATTGCGAGTATAAAAAAGAAGAAGTGGAAGCGATTGCCATTCTGAAGTCAGAGCGTAAAGACCCTTTCTTGGCAACAGACAATGACGGACGAGAAATATCTGTTAGGACAATCTACGGAACAGGGCTGAAGGGATTGGACAAAGGATGCCTGATTCTGAATATAGACCGTGAGAAGGGATATGTGGTAGGAACCGTTGATAATACCAATAACGGTAATGACGCACAGTATTGGACGGACAGTTTTCTGCATGTAAGCGACTGCGATGATGACTTTCATCAGACAGAGCGGCTGACGGAAATGCTTACCGGCTTTACAAAGCAGCTGGCAGAAGAATCTGCTTTTGATGGCGCTATTATGGCCAAGAAAGCAACCGAAGTACTGAAGTCAGGCGAGATGGTCGCAGTGGATGAGTTGGCAAATGTGATATGCCAAAATAAGGAGCAGAAGGCCGCTTTTGAGACCTATCGGAAGGACTTTGAGAGTGAGCATGGCGGCTTCGTGGAGGCAGTGAATGTGGTTGCGAAAGCAGCCAGTAGGAAACCTGTGTCAAGGATGAACGTGCTGAAGATAGGAAATAAATTTGAAGTGAAGGTGTTGAGCTCGGAGGCAAGGATAGAGCAAGGGTTTGACGAAGAGAAAGGGATGAAGTACTATAAGTTGTTCTATCAGAGCGAGAAATAGTATCCAGTAAACCTATGTCTTGTAAATCACAAGAAGTAATAGAGAGAGCAAAGATAGAAAGCCTTGATAAACTCAATGCACTCTATCAACAGATAGTGGACTTGTCAGAGGAAGTGGTACCTCTATACGATGATATAGAGAACTACTTCTTCCAAGAGGTGGACTATCAGGTGCTGAAATCTGTTATCTGCCAATGGATGACTGATGCTGGGCGTTCGCCAGAGTCAGGTATAGACAAGGAGACCTACGAGAATCTGAGGCAGGTGTATAGCGACCCCTTATCGAATAGGATTATCCACTGGGCTGACGTGCAGATGTTATTGGCTGCTTTTCAGGACAGGGTGGTGGCAGTGAGAAACTATTTGGTGGAGATATACCGCCACTTGCCTGCCTATTGTCTCTATGAGGATGACGAGTACAGCACTAGTCAGAGGATGCTGAACGATGAATCTGACAGTATTCATACGGCCATCAACAATGTATTTGTGTCGCTGTGCTCCTCTTTTGACCTGCTGACGAAGGTGGTGTATGAGTGTTCGCACTACGATATAGGTGGATTTGCAGAGTACAAGAAACTGAAGTGCAGGAAAGAGAATATACTCTACAAGAAAGGGAACTATGGCTTTGATGAACTAAAGGCAGAGGGATTATTGTATAGTGACCCTGTTTGTGTGAGGACTGCTTGTAGCTTTAGAGACGAGTTTATTCACAATGGCGCATGGGACTACAGGTGCGCTATCTATTACCCGAGTATTGACGGTGAGCCGGTAGAGCCATTTGTGGTGATGCCGGATGTGGATGTGAACGGCAACCTTGTTACATCTGGTTCGAGAAACAAGTTTTACGCAAAGAGTGATAAACTGAACGTGGTACTTCCCAGACTGGTGAAAGAGATGGTTGAGGTGCTGTCGAAAACAGTGGCGGCTTTGAGGGGCGTTTTGCAGGCAAGGATTAAGCCAATGGATAAGGATAAGGCAACGGAAGAAGGACTGTTTACCTTGACAAGGAACCAGGTGATGAGCTATAAGGCGTTGCTGGGGGATAAGTTCACTAATAATGAGTTGATAGAGACTCTTGATTATCTGATGCCTCAGTTCCCAATGAGCAGCCCTATCATTGCAGAGTTGTGCAGAGGAATTACCTTGACAACAGGACTTGGAACGAATCTGCTATACTCAGGGTGTGAGAAAGGCAGACCTTACAGAATGCTGATGTTTGTGTTGCTTCTGAATGAGACGGCAAACCTAAAAACCGATTATAAACTGGCCTATCATCTACTGAAAGAGGCATACATCATGACTGACAATATCTATGGTCAGTTGAAGGGGAGTACATATCAGTTCTGCCTGTCGGATTATCTGACAGAAGTCGAAGTGGCTCTGCCCAATAGGAATCCAGATGAACTGGAAGCAGAAGAGGTGGAGTTGTATAACGGCTTGCCTCAGACGATAACTGTCTATCGTGGCATGTGCAACGAGGAAAAAGAGTCGGGCAACTATGGCATTAGCTGGACGCTGGATGCGGACTATGCTCTGAACTATGTTTTCTATAAAAAGAACGAAGTTGAAGGAACTGTTGGCTGGCGGGCAGAAATGGAAATAGACAAGAAAGACATCTTTACCGTATGGGGTGTGAAAGGTAAAAGGAAAGAGATTGTGATAAACCCTAATAAATGTAAAGACATTAGGTATACAAAGGTGGTAAAGTAATAATATGGACTACAACAAGGCTATAGAGAGTGTTTGCTTCAAGTTCGGTCATGCCGTGACTGAATATGAAGTGTTTCGCTGGCTCAGAAACTTCGATGAGTCAGAATGGGCAATGGCCTTGAATGTACTGGACAAAGTGGTTTACTATTCGTCGGATAGGATAGATGAGGCATTAAAGAACGACATTGGATGTATTGTTGAAAGCCATCCAGGAGACCATATCTACGTTCTACCGACAGGCTCTGTAGGAAAGAGCGGAAATGCGATGGCCTATCATGCCAAGAAGGTGATAGAGGCATTGGGATTGCCAGAAAGCGTTCTGTCTCTACTCAATATTAAGAATCTGGAAGGTATCAAAAAGAATGTAGTCATAGCATTGTTAGATGATTTCTCTGGTACAGGAGAGAGCATCAAAAAGTTCTATGACAAGAGTGTAAAAGAAAAGGTAGAAGGTAAGCAGATAGAAGTATGCGCATTGGCTGTGGCATATATGAAGAAGGCAGCTGAATATCTGATGGAGACCTGTAACATGGCTGTTTACGGAACGTGTTATGAGCCAGCGTTTGTAAGACGTGGTTCTGTATTCGGGTATGAGAAGAATATGAAGCCAGTGCGTGAGTTTTGTTTCAAGATGGGTGAAATGCTGTTTCCCGACTGGAAGAACATCGACTTGAAACCACTTGGGTACAAGAACAGCCAAGCCTTGATATGCTTTGAACATACAACACCCAACAATACGCTACCGATACTGTGGTATGAAGAGACTATCCCCGGAACGGAGATGAAATGGAATGCTATATTCCCCAGATTCGCCAATTCACGGATTGACAGAGGCAGGAGATTAAGGCAAAGCTCTAATTTCTGGCTGTCAGCTATGCAGAAGATGCGTCTGCCCAATATAGACTGGAGTCTTCATCACACTAATGATTCGCTGCGGTTGATAAGCGTGGTGGCACAGAAATATCGCAAAAGGAGTGATTTGTATATAGCCCAGGTTCTTGGCATCAGTACGCAAGATGTTGAAGAAATAGTTAAGATGGGGCAAGAGAAGGGGCTGATTGATGCAAATTGTCAGTTGACAACAGAAGCCAGAACCATTTATGAAGAAATAAGGAGAAGAGACAAGATACTGGAAAACGACATACAACAACAAATGTCAGAACAAAATACTGAGCGAGTATATGTACCTAAATCGTTCCGAGGGCTATTCTAAGTTCTTTGGATTAGCACTGTCTGCGAAAGCAGAAGCCTGCGCCCGTTTGGTGCAGACGAGTTAAAGCCACTTTACATGAATAATGTGTCGCACCCCTTCGCTTCGCTCGATGCGTGACACATTACTCGCCGAACGGCGGTAATTGTTTTGAGTAAAACAGAGAACTATGGGATTCCCGAGGAACGATTTTGTTAAAGAGGCCAAGAGCCAAGGCCACACAGATGATTTCATCGCAGAGGCACTCGCATACGCTGAAGTATTGGATGCGAAAGGCTTGCCTGTCATATTCGATAGGCGACACCTTGCCTTCATGTTGAACGTCGAGCCAGCACATCTGTACATGCTTGTTGACAGGGCCTCACGTTTCTACAAGTATTTTGCCATCAAAAAACATAGTGGTGGTTTGAGAAGAATTATGGCACCTTATCAGGAGCTAAGAAGACCTCAGGAGTGGATTAAGGAATACATACTAGACAAGATTGAGCAGCCTAAGTGCGTTACTGCTTTTGCCAAAGGGAGAAACACTATTGGCAATGCAAAAATGCATGAGGGTAAAAAGTTCGTACTGAAGGTAGATATCAAGAGCTTCTTTGAATCAATTAATGTCACGCAAGTGTATAAGGCGTTTATGAGAATGGGCTATGAGAAAAGTGTGGCATCCTGTTTAGCGAGCTTGACTACAGCCAAGATTGATGCCTACAAATATGATGAACTTGAAGACCAACCAGAGGTGCAGAAACTATTTGATGAATTAAATGAACGCTATTATCCGTTTTTAATTCAAGGTGCACCGACCAGCCCTGCTTTGGCAAATATTGTGTGCTATAGAATGGACAGAAGAATGATGGGGCTGGCGAATAAACATGGCTTCAACTATACAAGGTATGCTGATGATATGACATTCTCTGCGGATGAGCTCGACAACCTGCCTAAAGTAGGGATGATAAGAAAAATTGTTGAGAGCGAGGGATTCAGACTGAATGAAGAGAAAACAGAGCTGCTCCATGAGGGAAACCGTCAGATTGTGACAGGATTGTTAGTGGACGGACATGTGAGAGTTCCCGGTACGTACAAGAAGAACATTATGCGACATATTCACTTCTGCCAAAGATATGGTGGCAGAGGACATTTCCATAGAATAGCGCCAGGAATGGCATTTGGAAAAGAATGGCTGGAAGGTAGAATTAGATATGTTCATTCCGTGGAGCCGGATACGGCAAAGAAGATGTGGGCAGAGTTTGAGAAGATTGACTGGATGATGTGAACGTGAGGGCTTTGGCATACGGGCGACCGACAGGAGCCGGTATGTGCGGGGATTAATCGGCAGTAACAACAAGAAATAAAATAAGCAAGATAATATATGAAGTACTTAATCGTAGTGGCGCACCCGGATGACTAGGTGCTGGGTGCAGGGGCATCGATATGGAAATGGGCTCACAATGGTGACCAGGTGGATGTGTGTATCATGTGCATGGAGGCTAAGGCGCGTGCGTTCCGTCCGGATGACAAGGAACTGGATGATGATACGCATGCGGCATTGAAATATATCGGGGTGAACAAGGAGTATGAAGGGACATTCCCGAACATCGAGATGAACACGGTGCCGCATCTGCAGCTGGTACAGTTCATCGAAAGTGCCATCAAGGAAAGTGAGCCGGACATCATCATCACGCATCATCCTGCGGATACGAACAATGACCATCTGCAGACGTCGATGGCGTGTCAGGAGGCGATACGTCTGTTCCAGCGCAGGCCGGAGGTGAAGCGCGTGAAGGAGTTCTGGTATATGGAGGTGCCCAGTTGCACGGAGTGGAAGATTAACAATGCCATGCAGACGTTTAATCCCAACTGCTTCGTGGAAGTGGGGAAAGAGGGCGTAGATGCCAAGATAAAGGCTTTGGGCATGTATCGTGGCGTGATGCGTCCTTATCCGCATCCTCGTTCTGCAGAGTATATCACTGGCCTTGCTGCTGTTCGGGGAAGCCAGTGGGGAGTGAACTATGCGGAGGGGTTTGAGATTGTACTTAGGAAGTACTAGAAAAGATAATCGACTCTATATGGAAAAGATCAAAGCATTTTTCAAGGGTATCTGGCAATTTGTCAGCTACCTATTCGTCCCCCAATCGGGCAGTAAGCGACGGGCGGAACAGCAGGCGTATGAGGAGCGGCTGGATGAGGCTATGAAGCGCTAACAAAAAACGGAACCACATAAAAATTGAGGCCCCCATAAGTGATGGAAGCCTCTATGGTTCAATGTTCAACGGTCTTGCGATCAGTTCAAAGTTTCACGGATAATCGCTCAACTCTCTGCGCAGCACGTTCATGGCATCATTCGATAATGTTTTATATATCATAGGCAACGGCTTTGACCTGCATCATGGAGTGATGTCGAGCTACAAGTCATTTGCGATGTGGCTGCAGAGGAAAAACAGGGCTCTGTATGAGAAACTAAATAATGTGTGTAGGGTAGAGCCGTTGTGGCGTGACTTTGAAGGAGCTTTGCCATATGTGGACAGAGCGTATTTCATGGAAATGGGAGATATTTGGTTACCTGAAGGATGGACAGAAGATGATGGATATGCTGAATTGTTTTATGCCCAGGACTATGTGAGAGGAGAAGCGGAGATACTTTGGGCTGATATTGAAAAGTGGTTCAGAAAATGGGTGCAGACTGTCAGTTGGTATGATGCGTATGACAAAAAGAAAGTGTGGTTGGATGATGAGGCACGTTTCGTCACATTTAACTACACACCGTTTCTTGAGACCCAATATGGAATACCTGAGGAGAACATCCTATACATTCATGGCAAACGAACAGATAAAAAGCACCCTCCAATCATAGGACATGACGGAAGAGACACTTTTGATGACTGGTATAAAAAGGCTCCGCGTTGGTCAAAGAGACACTACAGAGGGAAACGATCATACCTGCCCGAAGTGGAAATGATGACGAGCAGTGTAGAGGAGTTTTTCTCTTTATCGGAGAAGCCTATTCAGAAGATATTGATTGAGAACCAGGAGTTTATTGATGACCTCTATGATGTGAAGGATATATATGTGTTAGGGCATTCGCTGGGTAATGTTGATTTGCCATATTTCAGGGCCATTAATCGTGCTAATGATTATCCTGAGGATTTGCGATGGCATGTGAGCTATTATTCAGATAAAGAAAAGTCAGATTTAGAAAGAATTATGAGGAATAGTGTAATAAACAAGGATGCCAGCCTGGAGATGATTACTTTGCAAGGGATTCAAAGGGGCGTATAGGTCGCTTCAGGACTGTGATGTGCTGAAGATGGAAGATGGCTGATGTATGAAGGAAGATGGATCAAGAGACTCGTTGGCTGACAAGATATAATGAGGTGGTTGCATTCATTGAACGTGAGCACCGGAACCCGAGTAAGCATCGTATTGAGGAGCACGATATGCTCAACTGGCTCAAGGCCAATAGAAAAAAGATGAATGCAGGTGAGTTAAAGCCGGAAAGGATGGAATTTTTTGAAAAACTATTAGTTTTGTGCGAGAAGTATAAGAGAGTGAATCAATACATATAGAGGTCTGAGGGATGAAGGCTGAATTAATTGTGGGAATGATTCAATTATAAATTAAACGGAGATTGAGGCAGGGCTAAAACGAGGTCTGAGGTTTGAAGGCTGAGGTCTAAAGAGTGAAGTATGATAATATTGAAGGCTGAGGGCGAGTTGATGTCGGATTCAGTAGTCAAGGAATCCTTGACTGCTGCGGGGGTCGGAAAGAATTATCGTACAAAGTACTATAATCTCGACGTTATAGAAACTTAAGTAGGAAGGCCCAGCGGAGTACAGGCAGAATGAGTTTATGGTGTATGCCACGATTAGGCAGCATGGGGATGTGGTGACTACGGAAAAGGCTACGGAAAAGATTCTGAGCTTGATATTGGAGAACCCAAACATAACGACGGAGGAGTTGGCTCGTGTGTGTGATATGACTCCTGATGGAGTGTACTACCATACGAAACGTCTTCGTGAAAAAGGCGTGTTGATTCGTGAAGGCGGACGTAAGGAGGGACACTGGGTCGTTGTTAAGAAGTCATGACGAATCCAGAGTTTGAGTATGAGGTGTCTGGCGGATTTGTGAGGATTGTGTTCA